>Ga0316229_1000408_pt1 | contig 59055 bp, 50 predicted proteins | sample TBH18023metaG_FD_206011 | JGI IMG/M metagenome (GOLD analysis project Ga0316229, IMG submission 206011) | Freshwater microbial communities from Trout Bog Lake, Wisconsin, USA - TBH18023 | ecosystem: Environmental > Aquatic > Freshwater > Lake > Hypolimnion/Profundal zone | place: USA: Wisconsin... | reverse complement strand
TACACATGGCTGGTCTTCATCCCGATTATCATTTTTATCATAATAGCAGTTTCCAACGGTGCAAATCTCACCGACGGCCTGGACGGGCTTGCAAGCGGCACATCGGCCATCATAGGAGTGACACTGGGTGTGCTGGCGTATGTTTCAGGCAATACCAATTTCGCCGATTACCTCAATATCATGTATATCCCGAATACCGGCGAGCTGGCTATATATATTGCTGCATTTGTAGGGGCATGCATTGGTTTTCTCTGGTACAACTCCTACCCTGCCCAGGTTTTCATGGGCGATACAGGCAGCCTTGCATTGGGCGGGATCATAGCTGTTTTCGCGATCATCATCCGCAAGGAAATCATGATCCCCATATTCTGCGGGATATTCCTGGCCGAGAACCTCTCGGTTGTAATGCAGGTAAGCTATTTCAAGTACACCAAAAAGAAATTCGGGGAAGGCCGGAGGATATTTAAAATGTCGCCTCTCCACCATCATTACCAGAAGCTGGGATACCATGAAGCTAAGATCGTGATGAGGTTTATGATAGTAGGGATCATGCTTGCGGTACTGACCATTGTGACCTTGAAAATCAGGTAGCGAGAAGCTAGGTAGCGAGGTAGCGAGAAGCGAGGTAGCGAAATAAAGGTAGCGAGATAGCGAAATAAAGGTAGCGAGGTAGCGAGGTAGCGAGAAGCGAGGTAGCGAGAAGCGAGGTAGCGAAAATTGAAGATAATTATATAGAAACAACATATCACTAAAACTAAAAACTATGACTTTAGAATCACTGGCGTTACAAGGAAATGCGAATGCCTATGATAATCTGGCCGCTACAGTCAAAAACCGCATCCGGGAAGCCCGAAAGGCATGTTTCAGGGAATGGTTTTCTGATTTCAGCAATACCGAACACAGGCTGGAATTCGTATCCAATATTCACGGCATTGAATTCATCAATGATTCCATGTCGGTAAGTCTCAACGGGGCATGGTTTGCCCTGGAAACCATGTCAAAGCCCGTCATCTGGATAGCAGGAGGCGGAAGCAGTAATAAAGAGCTGGAATTCCTGAAGAATGTAGTCAGAAAGAAAGTCAAGGCCATCATCTGCCTGGGACCCGGCAATGAAGCCATTCATGAGAGCTTCAGTGATCTTGAACTGCCTATAGCCGATGTTTATACCATGGCTGAAGCTGTTGAAGCAGCCTACTACCTGGGACAAAAAGGAGATGTGGCATTGTTCTCGCCCGGATGCAAGGAGGATGCGATCTTCATGAACCATGAAGAGAGGGGTATTGCCTTCAGAAAAGCTGTTAAAGACCTGTAAATAAATTATAATGGCTGGCATTTTTAAAAATATCAAGGGTGATAAAGTGATCTGGGTCGTGGTGATCATTTTATCCATATTCTCGTTGCTGGCCGTTTACAGTTCGACCGGCACCCTGGCATATAAGAAGCAGCATGGCAATACCGAGTATTACCTGATGAAACACCTGCTGATCCTGGGTTTTGGATTCGGGATGATGTATGCGACCCATTTGATAAAGTATACCTATTTTTCAAGGATATCGCAGATCGGCCTGATCCTTACTCTTCCTTTGCTCTTACTGACCCTGGTATCGGGAACCAACCTGAACGAGGCTAACCGCTGGCTAACGGTCCCCATTGTCAACCTCACCTTCCAGAGTTCTGATATGGCAAAACTCTTCCTGATCATGTACCTGGCCAGGGTACTGAGTAAAAAACAGGAACTGGTGGAAGATCTCAGAAAAGGATTTTTACCGGTGATCTTGCCTGTCATCGCGGTGACCATCCTTATCCTTCCCGCGAATTTTTCAACTGCAGCAATTCTATTTGTTACCTGCCTTGTTTTGATGTTCATCGGCCGTATCAGCCTCAAATTCATCTTCTCACTGATAGGCCTGGGCTTTGTATCGGTGGTGCTGATTTTCATGATCGCCATTGTTTTCCCCCATCTGTTTCCAAGGGGCGAGACCTGGGTGAAACGTGTTGAGCATTTCATCAATAAAGAAAAGGCCAGCGCCGATGCAACATACCAGGTCGACCAGGCCAAGATCGCCATTGTTTCGGGAGGATTGGTTGGAAAGTCACCGGGTAAAAGCACCCAGAGGAATTTTCTTCCGCATCCTTATTCAGATTTCATTTTCGCAATTATCATTGAAGAGTACGGTCTGATCGGAGGCAGTTTTGTCATGCTGCTTTACCTGATTTTGTTTTTCAGGGTGATCCGTATAGCGGGAAAATGCCAGGGGAATTTCGGGGCTCTGCTCTCGCTTGGGATTGGGTTCAGCATGGTGTTCCAGGCGATGATCAATATGGCTGTGGCGGTAAATCTCTTCCCAGTGACCGGGCAGACTCTTCCCCTGGTGAGCATGGGAGGCACTTCAATCTGGTTCACCAGCATAGCAATAGGAATTATCCTCAGTGTAAGCAGGATGACCGAAGTGGATACTCATAACGGGACGGAGGTTGAAATCCTTTCCGAACCAAGTACGAACCTGTTAATAAATCCTGTTATCGCGACAGGAACAGTATAATGGCAAAGATCATCATCAGCGGAGGAGGTACCGGGGGGCATGTGTTCCCGGCCATTGCAATTGCCAATGCAATAAAGGCGATGCGAAGCGATGATGACATCCTTTTTATAGGGGCAAAGGGAAAACTTGAAATGGAAAAAGTGCCTGCAGCGGGTTACCGTATCGAGGGTCTTGCCATTGCAGGCTTCCAGAGAAGGCTCACCCTGAAGAACCTCAGCTTCCCGTTTAAGTTATTAGGCAGCATGATAAGGGCAAGAAAAATTGTTTCGGATTTTGGGCCGGATGTAGTTATAGGGGTTGGCGGATATGCCAGCGGGCCGGTGTTGAGGACAGCTACTTCGATGGGGATCCCGGCCCTGATCCAGGAACAAAACTCTTACCCGGGAGTAACCAACCGTATGCTCGCAACGAAAGTCCAGAAGATATGCGTGGCATTTGCAGGAATGGAGAAATATTTCCCGGCAAAGAAACTGGTAATGACCGGGAATCCTATCAGGCAGGACCTGGCCGGGCTGGAAGGGAAAAGAATCGAGGCCATTGGGCATTTCGGCCTGAGCGGGAGCAGAACCACGGTGCTGGTGATTGGAGGAAGCCTTGGGGCTGGTACTATAAATAAAAGTGTTTTTAATTGCCTGAAGGCCCGCAAACCGGAAGAAAATATCCAGTGGCTCTGGCAATGCGGTAAATATTATTTTGAAAATCTCAGTAAAGACCTCAAAGCTGCAGGATTGATCCCGGGGGAAAACGGCCTGCATCTGCATGCATTCATCGACCGCATGGACCTGGCATATTCGGCTTCGGATGTGGTGATCTCCCGCGCCGGAGCCATCGCGATCTCTGAATTATGCGCCACAGGCCGGCCGGTCATCCTGATCCCATCCCCCAATGTTACAGACGACCATCAGACTAAAAATGCTATGGCGCTAGCTCACAGGAAAGCGGCCATCCTCATACAGGATAATGAAGCGGAAGTAAAACTCGCTGATGTTCTTGGCGGGCTTATCTCCAACAAGGACCTTCAGGGAGAAATGAAAAAGAACATACTCGGCATGGCTGTTCCCGATGCTGCCGACCGGATAGCAAAAGAAGCATTGGGATTGATCAAAAAAGGAAAAGCTTAAAAGTACATGAGGCTCGACAAGTTATCATCGGTATATTTTCTTGGGATAGGCGGGATCGGCATGAGCGCTCTTGCCAGGTATTTCCTGCATATGGGAGTAAAAGTCTCGGGGTACGACAAAACCCCCACCGCCCTTACCGCTCAGCTGGAAAGCGAAGGCATGAAAATCCATTTCGACGAAAACCCGGTTCTCATACCAAAAACCACCGAACTTGTAATTTACACTCCCGCCATCCCCCGTGAACATAAAGAATTCAGTTATATCCTGAAGAAAAAGATCAAACTGATGAAGCGTTCCGAAGTGCTCGGAATGATTGCTTCGAACTACTTCACTATCGCCGTGGCCGGGACCCACGGGAAAACCACTACTTCGGCCCTTATCGCCCATATCCTTAAAAGCGCCGGGATACCCCATATCGCTTTCCTGGGAGGTATTTCAAAGAACTATAACACGAATTTCCTGATCGAAACCTCAGGTTCTGCACCTCCTGTATGCGTTGTTGAAGCTGATGAATTCGACCGATCCTTCCTCAGGCTGTCGCCCGACATAGCCATAATAACTTCGGCCGATCCCGATCATCTCGATATCTATAACACCCATAAGGAGATGCTTGAAACTTTCGGGGAATTCACAGGAAAGATCAGGAAAGGCGGTTCCCTTATCATGAAATCAGGTGTAAGGGTTAAACCAGCCGGCAGCAGGGATTACAATGTGTTTTCATATTCCCTCGCTCCGGAAGGAAGTTCAGAACCAACGATGGCCAAGGAATTCAGGGTAACGGGGACTGAGATCAGGGGCGGGCTTTATCATTTTGATTTCTGCAGCGCTAATGATGTGTGGAAAAACCTTGTCCTTGGACTGCCCGGGCTGTTCAATCTTGAAAATGCCGTAGCCGCAGCTTCAGCTGCTTTCCTTACCGGTTTAAGCAAGGCACAGATTTCTGCAGCCCTGAAATCCTACCAGGGTGTGGTACGACGGTTTGACTTCCAGATCAGGAAACGGGGCATGGTTTTCATCGACGATTATGCCCATCATCCCGAGGAGCTTAAAGCCTGCATCCTGGCGGTGAAAGAAATGTATCCCGGGAAAAAGATCACAGGAATTTTCCAGCCTCATCTGTACTCCCGTACCCTTGACCTTGCCGTTGAATTTGCAGAGAGCCTGGATCTGCTTGATGAAGTGATCCTGCTTGACATTTACCCTGCAAGAGAAAAGCCTATAGAGGGGGTCAGCAGCGAACTGATACTGCATAAGTTGAAAACAAAGCAGAAACAGATCCTTAAAAAAACAAAGCTGCTGGGCTATCTTAAAAAAAAGAAACCCGCTATACTGCTGACGCTTGGGGCTGGTGATATTGACCGTATGGTAAAACCTATCAGAAGGGCTTTTGAAAAATGAAAAAATTCTGGCGCATAGCATATATCATAATGTGGGTCCTGCTGGTTGCAGGCGCTGGTGTCCTTGTGGGGTTCACAACTTTCGAACAGTACAACAGGCCCTGTCGCAGGGTTTATATTACCATGGATTACGGCAAAGCAGATAAACTGGTCATGAACCAGGACATCGACTCCATCATCCGGAGGACCACCGGGAGAATCAGCGGCAAGCCTATTGGGTGGATCAACATCCGACAGATTGAAACTTCAATCAGGCAGCAGGCTTACGTTGAGAAGGTTCATATTTACGAAAGCCTCGACGGAAACATCTGTGTGGATGTAAAGCAAAGGGAACCAATCCTGAGGATCATCAATAATAAATATGAGACTTTTTATGTGGACGGATCAGGCCGACTGCTTCCTCCAAATCCTTTTTACCCTGCCCGTGTGCTTGTGGCGAACGGGAATATTTCCCATTCCTTTCTTGACAACCGGAATTTCAGGATTGAATCTCCCATGATGGGCGACACGCTGGGGCCGGCCGACACCCTGCTCATGAACCTTTACAGGCTGGCATTGTATATTAACAGGGACCGTTTCCTCAAAGCAGAGATCGATCAGATCTTTGTCACGCCAAGCCATGAATTCGAACTGATACCGAAGGTGGGCAATCATATTATCATGCTCGGAGGGATTGATGACCTTGACGGAAAATTTAAGAAGCTTATCGCTTTTTATAAGCAGGGACTGAATTACATCGGATGGAATAAATACAACTATATCAATATAAAATACAGAAATCAAGTGGTTTGTTCAAAACTTCAGTAGCATATGAAAAACTCAGGAATCATTGTCGGACTCGACATAGGAACAACAAAAATCGCTGTCATCGTAGGGCGTAAGAATGAACATGGGAAAATAGAAATACTTGGTTATGGCAAAGTTCCAAGTATTGGCGTCAAACGCGGTGTTGTCGCCAATATTGAAAACACCGTGCAGTCGATCAGGGAAGCTGTGGCAGAAGCCTCGGCAAAATCAGGCGTTGACATCAAGTATGTGAATGTTGGGATCGCAGGTCAGCATATTAAAAGCCTTCAGCACAGGGGTAGCATGATCAGGGAGAATTTCGACAGTGAGATCAGCCAGGAGGATATTGACAAACTCTGTAACAGCATGTACAACCTGAACATGAACCCCGGGGAAGAGATACTGGATGTTATCGCACAGGAGTTCAGCATTGACGGAGAACATGGAATTGCCAAGCCAAAAGGCCAGAACGGCCGTCTTCTCGAGGCAAATTTCCACATTATCATCGGGCAGACAGCAGCTGCAAAGAACATTTACAAATGCGTCAGGAAAGCCGGTCTTGAGGTGGTTGAGCTCATCCTGGAACCCATCGCCTCCTCCGATGCTGTATTGAGCGAGGATGAAAAAGAAGCAGGTATTGTGCTGGTCGATATCGGGGGCGGTACATCCGACGTAGCCATTTTCCACGAAGGTATCATCCGTCATACTGCAGTAATTCCGCTCGGCGGCGAGATCATCTCGGAAGATGTCAAGGAAGGTTGTTCAATCATCAAGAAACATGCCGAGGAACTTAAAATTAAATTCGGATCCGCACTTGCAAGGGAGAACAAGGAAGAGGAAATTGTGGCCATACCCGGCTTGCGCGGCCGTCCTCCCAAGGAGATCAGCCTTAAGAATCTTGCCAGTATCATCCAGGCCCGCATGGAAGAGATCATTGAGCATATTTACTACGAGATCAAGAACTCGGGTTATGAGAAAAAGCTGCTCGGGGGTATCGTCCTCACGGGAGGAGGAGCCCAGCTTAAACATATCGCTCAGCTCACCGAATTCATTACCGGGTTTGATACCAGGATCGGATATCCCAATGAACATCTCAGCAACGAGATTCCTCCCGAAATGGCCAGCCCGATGTATGCAACAGGGATAGGTCTTGTCGAGATCGGCATTGAACGGTTTGAAAAGGAACAGGATAAACTGAAAGAAATAGAGGAAGAGCCTGAAGAACCGAAGGCGGAAACCGGAAAAACAAAAAAAGTAAAGGAAAAGAAAGTGAAGGACCCCGACAGGGTAAGGCGTTCATTCCCGGAGCTTTTCCTCGAAAAGATCAAGGGACTATTTGAGGAAGATATTGAATAATCCCGCTATTAACAATCAATCTGTTAATAAAAAAAAGGAATCTTAAAAAAACGGGCAGTAGTAATATATAATTTTAAACAGATCTAATCTTTAGAGAAATGAGTGATATCTTAAAGTTCGATCTCCCTAAAAACCAGTCATCTATAATCAAGGTTATAGGAGTGGGCGGAGGTGGCAGCAATGCAGTGACCCATATGTTCAACCAGGGAATCACGGGTGTGGATTTTATAATCTGCAATACCGATGCCCAGGCAATGGAATCCAGTCCTGTCCACACTAAGATACAGCTGGGAGCGAATCTTACCGGCGGCCTGGGTGCGGGTGCCGTACCTTCGGTGGGACGGAATGCAGCACTCGAGAATGCCGCTGAAATCAGGGCCATACTCGATAAAGGGACGAAGATGCTTTTTATCACGGCAGGGCTTGGAGGCGGTACAGGAACCGGAGCTGCACCCGTGATCGCACAGATCTCGAAAGAACTGGATATCCTTACCGTTGGAATAGTTACTATTCCTTTTGCTTTTGAAGGAAGGAAGCGCAAACAGTATGCCGAAGAAGGACTTCAGCAGCTCAAGAAACAGGTCGATGCCCTGCTGATCATCAGCAACGATAAGCTCAGGGAACTTTGCGGCGACCTCCGTTTGTCGGCAGCATTTAAAAAAGCGGATAATGTTCTTACCACCGCAGCCAAAGGAATAGCTGAAATCATAACCGTTACCGGCCATATCAATGTGGACTTCGAGGACGTAAAGACCGTGATGAGGGACAGTGGAGTGGCGCTTCTTGGAACAGGCGTTGCCGGTGGGGAAAACCGTGCACTGCATGCCGTCGAAGAAGCTCTCAGCTCGCCGCTTCTCGACAATAACGACATAGAAGGCGCAAACAACCTCCTGCTGTATATTGCAAGCGGCACCGAGGAGATCACTATGGATGAAGTGACAGAGATTACCGAATTCATTCAGACCAAGACCAAGTCATCGGCCGAAGTTATCTGGGGTACAGGCACCGATCCCGAACTTGCCGAGAATATCAGTGTTACCATCATTGCAACCGGTTTTGACCCTGAACATCGACAGAAAGATACAAGCAGGCCCCAGGACGTCATCCTGCACGACCTTTATGGGAAGAAAGTGGAATCGAAAGTTGAAAAACGGATCATTGAGCCAAGAATCGTTCAGCAAGCTCCCAGGGTCGAAGAAAGAACAGAAGAGATATCGCTGGTAGCAGCCGTACCGGAACCCTTGGCATTTGAACCTGAACCCTTCATTGATTCCCCGCTTCAGCTGAACCTCGACACCAACCCGATTTCCGTTGAATTTAACCTGGAAAATTCAGGAATTTTCATGAAACCTGAAACCAAGTCAGGCGAAAGTATCAGCGCTACCGAACCTGAACTGGTAAATGAAATCTTTTCAAAACATTTTGAAGAGCCTGCTCCATATAATAAACCTCAGCCGGCCGAACATCCCGTGCACCAGTCCCCGCAACCCGAGCAGGATCGCAGGGCTTTTGACAGGATCAATAAACTGAGGTTCTTAAGCGAGAAGCTGAAGAATCATACACCTATCGATCCGTCCAATATTTATGAACTGGAAGCCGTTCCTGCTTATAAACGCAGGAATGTTGACCTCGTGGATGTGGCTCCCTCTTCGGAACCCCATGCACCTACCTATTCGCTGGGTGAATCAGCAGACAAAAGCATTGAGATCCGTTCGGAAAACTCTTTTCTGCATAAGAATGTAGATTAAAAAGTACTCATCGTTAAATCAAAAAACTCATATTACTCGCAGAACTTAAGCAAGAAACCCGGGATAGCTGAAATCTCCCGGGTTTTTGTTCTTTTGCTTATCTTATGTTGCAGTTCCCGCACGTATGCCCGCGACAGTTTTACGATCAGGCTGAGCGATTCACTGCAGTCCGCCCTTAAAGGATTTTATGTTGAAAAAGTGATCAACGCCGGCAGGGAAGATTCATGCATTGGCTTCGTACAGGTTGGAGCGGTCAACAAGCTTATTCCGGCATACCTTGCACCTTCTATCCGGGATGCGTTAGGCAGCATCAGCATGAGCATAATATTGTTGCAGCGCTGGAAAGGTGCTTTAATAACTTCAATTCCAGGATGCTGAAAGGCAAGCTTATGCACAAACCCATTCCCGGGTCTGACCTGGGAAAAAATCCGCTGCTGCACACTGATGAGTTTCCCGTGATGGCACTTAAACAGATACCCAAAGCGGTTTTCAGGTCCTACAGTGATTTCAGGGAATATAAACCCGATACCAATATTCAGTTCACCGTAAAATATACAACTTATAAAAAGGATTCAATGCTTGTTCAGGCTAAGATCTTCGGACTGCCCGTGGACAGCCTTGAGCACATCTGGGGATTTTCCGATGGTCACCATCCCTTCATCCGTGTTGGAAATACTTTTTACCGTATGAAACTTAAAAACGGGGAATACATCACCAGGGTATTTGCAACTGACGCAGGAAGAAGCGTCAACACAGAGGTAAACGCAGGAGCAGTTGCTGCCGCTGCCGTTTTAGGAGGAGTTATCGGGGGCGCCATCGCAGGAGGTATCATGGGGGCTGCAGCAGCGAATGAAGTAGGGAAATATAAACTGGATTTCGCAAGCGGTAAGCTGATACTCCGCCCCATCCCGGATTATATGCGCATACAGTCAACCATGATATTCAGGCTTTCCGTTTCGTCCAGATCAGGAATACCGCTTACTATTATGTATAACGATAAGAAACTGGCCACCCTGAACCAGGATGATTATCTGAAACTGATAGTTCCTTCAGGCCATAATACTATAAAGCTTAAATGTATTGCAGGCAACGGAGCAACAAGCGAACTTGAATTTGCGGTGAGGCTATTCCATACCGATGTTTTCCTTCTGAAAGTCAGAAAATCATTTGAAGTGGAAGTATTCCCTGCATTTGACGAAATCCGAAAGTCGGTGCTGGAATCAATGCAAGAAGACAGGACTGTGGTAGTGAATCTTTAAGGCACTTGCCTGCTTTGACTTAATCATCAACTAATTTACCTGTCAAGGACATACCGGTTGATACAATCATCGGCAATGTGAATTGGTCCGCCTTTTTTCCTGAGCATCCTTCCAAACTGTACAATGGAATCGGGAAATGATTCAAGCCATCCGTCCTTTACGAGGTATATTTTCGGTTGCGCGAAAACTTCGGGCACCAAATCGGGGTTCCTTACATAATCCTTATCATGAGGGGTTGCTTTAATGTGAACAGGATCGGGGCTTGCCGACATATACGCATTCCAGTACTCAGCAATGATCCCGATATCGCCCATTGACTTAAAAGCTGAGATCACCCTTATGCGTGAAGGTTTAATTTCGGGATAATAAAACCTGAAACAACCGCTTAGGGAGCCGGCGATCACCACAACTGACAAAGCGATCTGCATTGACTTTTTCCATTTGTTTTTTGGCTGATTTTCAAGCCACAGAATAAGGCAGATCCATGAAGACATGAAAAAAGTAGTGAAGTATCTCCTTCCTGCGCCGTTGGCTGCAACCCAGCGTGACAGAACCACTGCAGCCAGGGTCAGGATGGCTTCAATCAGGAAAAAATAAAACCATGGATTTTCGGTAATTTTCCAGCCTCTCAAGCCGTGTTTTTTTATTGAAAAAACCAGGAGGATAAAGCTTGCCGCAAGGCCCCATGCATACACACTTTCAATCTGGCTGTCGGAAGAAAAAAGCATTGTTTTTACAATGGATACGACAACAGTTTTCATTGTCACTGCCACTGATGCGGGCGTTGCGAGGAAGCCTTCAGTATAGTTCTGCACAGGAGTGGATGTCACCTTGGCATAATGTAAAACCAGGTAGCCGGCAACTGCCCAGGTGAGCAGGAGAATTGCCGGAACCATCATTCCCTTTATTGCAATCTTTCTCTCACTGTCTTTTGAAGCAGCGGAGAAATACAGCAGAGCTGTAAGTATCAATGCAAGCAAGCTTCCAAGAGCCATATCCGAAACCCATACTGCAACAATGAACATAAAGCAGGAACCTGACAGCCAGGCGAGGCATTTCCACCGGACCTTTGCCTTGAAAGACCTGTCGAGAAAGTTCAGCGATATCAGAACAAGGCTGGATTGTATACCATATAATATAAGCAGGAATTCAAGAAAATGCCAGGGGGGAAAGAACCATACCAGGGCAAGAATTACCCTGCTGTAAGGGCTTTTAACAAAACGCATCAATGCCAGGAATCCTGCAGCAAGCAATAGGTAATGAACGATTGAAACTATCAGCACAGGCTGCCATCCGCTCAAGGTGTAAATCTCATGAGCTATCATTGGGATCAGGTTCCCCGAACGGTCCTGTCCCCAGAAATAAATATCATGAGGAATGGAAAACGAAGGTGTCATCAGGATGTTTACTGCCATGTCCGAAGTAAGACGGGGGTAGTAATTCTCGGAGAAGGTGAAAAATGAACTGAGGATGATCAAAGCGATCACCGGGATCTGCCAATTACCTCCCGCAGTTTTCATTTCAATATTTGCTAAGCCGTTTGTGAACTATCCTTTCAACAAGGCTGAACGGAAGCATGGAGGCAATCCTTAACTGCAGCATGTTATTGATGCGATAAACCGCCCTGGGCCTGTGTTTGCATGCCACCTTGTATATAAAGCCCGCAGCCGTTGAAGGGCTGATCACCTTACCTATCTCCTTCGATGCCTGTGCCGCAAAATTATAAAAAGCCGCTTTCAGGGGATCCTCATCATTCGTTTCACCAGGCCCCGGCCCGAGCTTTGATACAGTCTGTAAAAGTTCAGTATCTATCGCGCCCGGCCGTATGACCACAACATCTATTCCATGAAATCTCAGTTCCTGCCTGAGCGCTTTGGCATATCCTTCAAGCAGTTTTTTTGTAAGAGGGTATGCCATGAACGGCATAGCGAGATTAAGGCTTTCACTTCCGATGTGGATGATCCTTCCTCCCGGCCTCCTGAGCCTGGGAAGAAAGACCTGGTTCACCCTGTAAGCGCCGAAAACATTCACCTCGAACATCTGTTTGAATTTACCAACAGGGGCCTGGGATAGAAGAAAATAATTATCCATCCCCGCATTGTTGATGACCAGGTCAAGCCTGATATTTTCTGCGTTTACCCTTGCATAAGCAGCAGCAACGGATTCATCGGAAGTGACATCCATTTTCAGGCAGATGAGGTTTTGCCATGATCCCTGCCGGGCCCCGGATAAACCTGCACCACTTATATCATCGAATACAGGCTGCACAATATCCGTTGCAAATACCCTCCATCCTTTCTCAAGAAAGGTAAGTGAAAGGGCTTTCCCAAGACCTCTTCCCGCCCCCGTGATCAAAACATATTTTTCAGTTTCAGGCATGTCTCATGTACTTCTTTTCTTTTCTTCCCTGGATAACGGATGCCAGTACACAGACCGGTTTCCATAAAGGCTTCCATTTTCCGAAAGCCGCGGGAACGTCAGTAAAATTACGTTCTCCCCTGAGAACTTTACCGAATGCCCTCCATACCCTTTCGCTGTCGCGCACCCAATGATGTATCATCAGTGGCATGGCGTTGAACAAGGAGCCGATATTTTTTGCCTCAAGCAATTCAGGCATAATCTCCGAATTGATCCTTTCGGAATACAATCCAAGACCTGGAATTTTACCCTCAAAGTTCTGCCTGATGACCTCCGCGGCCATCGTCCCGCTCTTCACTGCCCAGAAAATCCCTTCACCTGTAAGGGCATCGGTAAGGCCCGCAGCATCACCTGCCACCATCACCCTGCCGGAGTGGAAATCTGATCTTTTTGTCCTAACCGGCAGGGGGTGTGAACGGTTGGATATCGTTTCCAGGACAGGGATTCCTGTGGATGCAATGAATTTATCGTAATACTCAGGCATTCGTTTGGCCATATGAGCAGGACCTCCCGTACCAATCGAGAAATGGTCTTTCTTTGGAAATATCCATGAATAGCCTCCAGGAAAGCTGCCCCAGTCAAGGAACACGGTATTAGCATACTTTTGCAGCATTTCGGGAGCAGACCTTACCTCCGCCTCCCAGGCCATCCCCCATTCAATATTTTTATTGAGATTAAAAGTCCTGGCGGTAAGGCTGGCAGCGCCGTCAGCGCCTATGAGGAATAAAGAGCGGAACTCCCTGTTGCCTGTCCTCACCGTGACTCCATGTTCATCCTGTTCCATCCCGGTGACCTTTTCGGAAGCCAGGAATTTTGCCCCGGACTCAACTGCTTTTCCCAATAAAAAAGAGTCCAGCTCATCCCGCATGGTGCAATACATCAGGGGAAGCACATTGGTCCGGGTATAAACATCCGACAAACCCGATGAAAAGCGGAATGAATGAACTACGGTATGGATCACCGGGACTATGTCATAAGGCATGATTGAAAGAAGCTTGTGAGTAAGCCCGGCACCGCAAACTTTATAACGGGGGAATGATGCCTTTTCAAGTATCAGAACGCTAATGCCTGATTTCTGAAGATGATATGCTGCCAGGGATCCGGCCGGACCGGCGCCTGAAATGATGACATCGGCATCGCGGTCCATCGTCACAAAAGTGATATGACTTCCTTGAGCAGTTTGTCTTTATTAATGGGAACCACCCCTACTTCTTCACAAACGATCCCGCCTGCAAGATTCGAAATATAAGCGATCTCATAGGGAGAACGCTGAACCGCCATGCATAAGGCAGCCACGCTGATCACCGTATCCCCTGCCCCGCTTACGTCGGAGATTGACCTCACATGAGCAGGGATCATTAGGTTCTTCCTGTCAAGCTTGTCTTTCATGCTCATCAGCACACCCTGTTCCGATAAAGTGGTCATCACATAATCGCATTTCAATTTTTCCCTCAATGACTGGGCTGCGTCAATGATCGCATTGCGGTCGGCGTCATCCAGTTCTATTTTCAGTCCCTCGGCCAGTTCCTTCAGGTTGGGCTTGAACAAGGTAACACTGGAAAAGGATTCAAAGTTCTTCCTTTTGGGATCCACGCAAGTGGGGATATTCCTTTTACGGGCTTTTTTTATCACTTCCTGGATCAGTTTCGGGGTCAGCACCCCCTTGTTGTAATCCTGGAAAATAATGCAATGTACATTCTCGGTCTCCAGTATACGGTCTATGACCCTTGAAAGCGTGAGATAATCGGCATGCACCAGGTCGTCATCTTCTTCCTCATCCACCCTGAGCATCTGGTAGGTGTTCCCGAAGATCCTGAATTTCGTTGTAGTGATCCTTCTCTGGCTCCTGACGATACCCGAGGTATTCATCCTCTCCTTTTTCATCAGTTCAAGAAAAATATCACCTTTATCATCGGTTCCTATCACCGAGCATAATATGGGTTTTGCTCCCATGGCCCTGATATTCATGGCAACATTGGCCGCTCCGCCCATCCGATGCTCCCTTCTCCTCAACGCAACAATGGGAATAGGCGCTTCAGGTGAGATCCTTTCAACTTTCCCCCAGAGGTAAGAATCCACCATAACATCACCTATAACCATGACATTCAGTTTGTTGAATGAGTCGAAAAGTTTTTTATAATTGACTTCTTTGGCCATGATCAGGATTTTAATCTAAGGTCTACGCGAAGGAATAATCTGCAATGGTCTTGATATTTTTATTGGCTTCGTCGGATGAGATATTCCCGTCGATAAGCCGGATGATACGATGAGTATGCAGGGCGATATCCTCTTCATGGGTAACAATGATCACTGTATTCCCTTTCTTATGTATCTGTTCTAGTAAGCCGAGGATCTCCACGGATGTCTTGGAGTCAAGGTTCCCTGTAGGTTCATCGGCAAGGATGATGGCCGGGTCATTGACCAGGGCCCGGGCTATTGCGACGCGTTGACGCTGCCCCCCTGAAAGTTCGTTGGGCTTATGGGTCATACGGTCGGTCAGTTTCACCTCTTCAATAACGGATGATGCTTTCTCCATCCTCCTTGTTTTATTATAACCTGCATAGATCAGCGGCAGCATGACATTTTCAAGGGCGGTGGAACGTGGCAGGAGATTAAAGGTCTGGAACACGAAACCGATCTCACGGTTACGGATTTCAGCAAGGTTGTTATCATCCATTTTGCTCACATCATGCCCGTTCAGCATATAACTTCCGCTGGTAGGCGTGTCGAGGCAGCCAAGGATGTTCATCAAAGTGGATTTGCCTGAGCCCGAAGGCCCCATGATGGCAACAAATTCATTTTTTCGGATTACAAGAGAAATGGACCGTAGCGCTTCGACAATCACTGTGCCGACCTTATAGTTCTTTACGATGTTCTCAAGATGAATGATCTCTTTTTCCATGGATCAAAGATAAAAGGTTAAAACCGTAGTACAAAATCTTCTTTACTGAGTTCTTCACGAAAATATATGATACCCATATGGTAAAGGTCTACGCTGACCTTAACGACGGGCTTTGCGATGATGAGTTTCCAGGCTTCTTCCATGCCTGCCGACCAATGAATATCATCCATTACCACAACCGAACCTGCATCAAGATGCGGCAGGCATAGTTCAAAGTATTTCACGGTAGGTTCCTTACGATGGTTCCCGTCGATAAACAACAGCCCGGGTTTTGGCATCAGCCTTAAAGCATCCTGAAGTTTTTCATCAAAGTTGCCTGTGATCACACTGATGTTCTGTTTCCCTGCCTTTTCAAAATTGGATCGGGCTATTGCAGCCGTTTCAGGACAGCCTTCGATAGTGATTATTTTTGCCCCCGGAGCAGCCTCCGACATATACAATGAACTCAGACCCAGGGAAGTCCCGAGTTCAAGAATACAGGCAGGCTTATGGTGTTTTACCAGCTTATAAAGGAACCTACCCTTGCTCATCGAAACCAGTGAATTATGGGCTATTTTCCTTACTTTGATAGTTACTCCATCCTGAGGCCGCCCGGTTTGTCCGGTTCCGAAATCAACCTTGAGGATGATCCTGTCATCCTTTAACAGTTCCTTTCTGATCTTTTCGACAGCTCCGTATGCCGGATACCGTTTATGGTCCTTCAGAACTTCAGCCCAGAAAGTATAGATGAACGGGGAGTGAAGGCTGTATTTTGACTGAACCGATAAACGATGTTTGATGTAAGCTGAGACTGATTCCTTTTGCATGCCGGTAAAAAAGAATTCAGGCCATTTACATGGCCTAATTAAATAACCATATCTTTTGACGATTATTGTGCCTTTAAGTTACACTTGACCCCAATTTAAGTCCGGGCGAAAAGTGCTTCACATTTTGCTAATTTTGCAGCATCAAAACAATTATAGTGCAGAAACAATTAGACAATATAGGCAAGTATTTTTCACTGGTCAAGATTCATCATACCCTTTTTTCACTGCCATTTGCCATGATAGGCCTTTTCCTTGCCTTTAAGGAAACGGGAGGGTTAATAAGCATCCGCAGCCTCCTGCTAGTGATCCTTGCCGTTCTCTTTGCAAGGAATACCGCGATGGCTTTCAACCGTTATGCCGACCTCAAATACGACAGTAAAAACCCAAGGACCGCAGGGCGTGAATTGCCCAGTAAGGTCATCAGCAAACCTGCAGCCCTGGCATTTATCATCATCAATGCACTATTTTTCATGGGCTCGGCCTGGCTTTTGAACCCGCTTTGTTTTTTCCTCTCACCTGTAGCCCTGCTCGTGGTGATGGGTTACAGTTTTACTAAGAGGTTCACCTCCCTTTCACATGTTTTCCTTGGGCTGGGCTTATCTCTGGCCCCAATCGGTGCGTATATCGCGGTAACAGCCCATTTTGCCCTTCTGCCCCTGTTGTTTTCGTTCTCCGTTATTTTCTGGGTTGCAGGCTTCGACATCATTTATGCCATGCAGGACGTGGCTTTCGACGAAGCTGAAAAGCTTCGTTCCATCCCTGTATTTCTCGGGAAGAAGAACGCACTGCTGCTTTCTATGCTGTTTCACGTGATTTCCGTGGGATTCCTGGTCACCGCCGGTTTAATCGGCCCTTTCGGCAAGATCTTCTGGGCCGGTATGCTGGTTTACACAGCCCTGATCATTTACCAGCATCTGCTGGTAAAACCCAATGACCTTTCAAAGGTCAACCTGGCCTTCTTTACCCTTAACGGCATTGCTTCGGTGATTTACGGCTGTTTTGTCATCGCCGATCTTTACCTCTGATTATTTTCCCCAGTTTTCCCTGTCGAGGGAACGGTAAGTGATAGCCTCGGCAAGGTATTCCGCCCCAATCTCTTCCGAATCATTCAGGTCGGCAATTGTCCTGGCCACTTTTAGTATCCTTTCATAGGCTCTTGCCGATAATCCAAGCTTATCCATAGCATTCTTTAGCAGCAGGTTTGATGCATCATTCAGCCTGCAGAACTGCCTCATCTGCCGGGGATTCATCTGGGCATTGCAAAAAACCCCTTTCGCGGCGCTGAACCTGAGTTCCTGTTTTTTCCTTGCAGCAACCACCCTTTCCCTTATTGTCTTACTGCTTTCTGCGGATGAGTGATCCCTCAGTTCATGATAGGGAACAGGAACAACCTCCAGTTGAATGTCTATCCTGTCGAACAGGGGGCCGGATATTTTGTGGAGATATTTCTGGATGATGCCCGGGTTGCACTGACAGGGAGTCTGAGGGTGGTTGTAATACCCGCAGGGGCAGGGGTTCATGGCTGCAACCAGCATGAAGCTAGCAGGATAAGTTGCCGAGACCCTGGCCCTGGAAACAGTCACCACCCTGTCCTCCATCGGCTGCCTCAGCACCTCCAGCACCTGCCTGCTGAACTCGGGCAATTCATCAAGGAACAGTACCCCGTGATGGGCCAGGGAGACTTCACCCGGGCGGGGCGTACTTCCGCCTCCAATAAGGGATATCGAAGAAGAAGTATGATGAGGGGAACGGAAAGGTCGGGTGGTGATAAGCGCCCCGGAGCCATTCAGCCTGCCTGCCACCGAATGGATCTTGGTGGTTTCAAGAGCTTCCTGCAGATGCAGGGGAGGCAGGATGGACGGAAGGCGCTTGGCCATCATCGTCTTTCCTGCTCCCGGCGGACCGATCAAAAGGACATTATGCCCCCCCGCTGCTGCTATCTCCATAGCCCTTTTGATGTTTTCTTGTCCTCTTACATCTGCATAGTCCAGGGCCGGGCTGCCCCCGCTCTTCCCAAACTCTGCCTTTATATCCACCCTCGTTTGCTGCAGACTCCCCTCCCCGTTAAAGAAGTCGATGACCTCTTTAATATTTTCAGCCCCGTAAACCATGAGGTCTTCAACCACTGCAGCTTCCCTTGCATTGCCTGCAGGGAGCACCAGCCCTTTAAAACCCTGTTTCCTTGCCTCCATTGAGATCGGCAGGGCTCCTTTGACGGGTAGCAGGCTGCCGTCGAGCGAAAGCTCTCCCATGATCATGAACTGTTCAAGCTTATCGGTTTTGATCATCTCCGAAGCTGCCAGCATTCCGATTGCAATAGGGAGGTCATACGATGAGCCTTCCTTGCGCACATCGGCAGGCGCCATATTGATTATGATCTTTTTCCCGGGTATCCTGAAGCCATTGTGCTTCAAAGCCGATTCTATCCTCTGGTGGCTTTCGCGCACTGCATTGTCGGGCAGCCCTACCATAAAAAATTGTATCCCCTGGTCAATGCTGACTTCTATGGTAATCAACAGGGCCTGGATCCCGATAATGGCGCATCCGTATGTTTTGACCAGCATGGCGGAGGATTTGGTACTCCTTAATCCGCCAACATTAAAAAAGTGATATGAAAAATGAAATTATTTTTCAGGTTTGTACTTTGAACCTGAAAGGATCTTCTGGGAATCTTTTTCTTTGAAAAGTTCTGCAAGACTTACTTCAGGATTTTTCTCCATGTACTGTTTAACGATCTGCCAGCCTATCCAGTTTCCCAGCAATGGAGGCGATTCCTTTCCGAATTCAGCGGTAAAGGGCCCATCCGAAGTGAATATCCTGATAATACGGCCGTCGTTGGAATACAGCATGCGATTCTCGATAATGGACGCCCATACCTGTTTCTCGTTCTTTGTTATCCATTCAAACTGTTCCGGTGTATATCCGATCTTGAGCCTTGCAGGAGTCCCCGGAAGGATCGCATCCTGAAGGTACAGCCTTTTCCCTGCTTCCACCATGAGGTCAAGAAGGCTGCCTCCCCCTGTTTCCACAGGGAAATTCGAACTAGCAAGAAGCCTTACGCAGTCAGGGACTATATATTCCTCATCCATCCTGTTCAGGCGGTAAAGTGAAACCCCGTCCTCACGGTAAGGTTTGTAATCCTTGCCGAGGTAATTATCGAGGCCGATGAGAAGGACCGAATCGGAAAACTGTATGGGATATTCGTAATCCCCTCCCGAGATGTAGGCATAAACAGCAGGAATATGAAAAGAAGGGAAATAATACCGGAAGTGTTTGAATGCTTCGGTCAGAACCTCTTCTGTCTTCTTCACTTCGGGATATTTCAGGCGGACACCCTTGATGAAATCCTGGTTCCGCGGGCTTGCAAGATATTCCTTAAGCGGGGCCAGCCGTGCAGGATCATCCATACTGTCGCCCAGGAAGAGCCTGTATTGAGGCTGAAGTTTCTTCAGGTTTGACTGGAGTTCTGCATTGTTTGCGTTGAAAAGATCGAGGTCATAACGCCCGATTGAGACCGGGGGGCAATCAATCTTTGAAACATCCACATCCAGGGCATTCCTGCGACCACATCCGCAGACCAATAAAATAATGAACAGTAAGACAGTGCTTTGCTTCATATTCAAACAAACGTCGTAAATGGTTGATTATTTTTGGATAAAATTATTGAAAACGGGGAACCTGGGCATGTCGAATTGTCTAAATTTGTTTTTTTAGGGATAAACCGCAAAAAATCATGATAAAAAAGATACTTTGCCTTACTGTCCTGTGCCTGATCTCATTTGTCATGGTAAAGGCGCAGAAGTCGCAGGAAATCAAGCTTGGATTGAAAATTGCCCCGGATATTTCTTTCATCAATCCATCCACGACCGGCTACAGTTACGACGGGGTAAAGCTTGGTGCGGTGATCGGGCTGGTGAGCGATTTCTATTTTGCCGAACGTTATGCTTTTTCAACAGGCCTGAATTTTTCACTGCTGGGAGGGAAAATAAATTATCCCGATAGATTGATAACCAGTTCAAAAGATACACTCAAAGGTACCACCAAAAGCAACATGAGTTTCGTTTATATCGAGATCCCGCTGATGATCAAAATGTTCACCAAAAAATTCGGAGACTTCTCCTTTTTCGGACAACTTGGTTTTGGCACCGGTTTCAGAATCGCTGCACATGCAACCAATGAATTTACGAGCGATAAAGGGGGGTATACTTCCAGCGAAAAAAAAGACATGGTGGGCAAGACAACCCTGATCAGGGAATCGGTGCTCATCGGTATAGGCTCGGAGGTTTATCTTGACCAGTCGACCAGGTTATTTTTCGGCCTGGGATACAGCAACAGCCTGAATAATATTCTTAATGGTTCTGATAACTTTGGGATTAATCAAAAGGCATACCTGAATTATGCCGAACTGAACCTGGGGGTAATGTTTTAATTATGAAGATCGCACTGGCACAGCTGAATTACCGGATAGGAGACTTTGAACAGAACGAGTCGAAGATCATAGCGGGGATTAATAAGGCCAGGGAGGCCGGAGCCGACCTGGTTGTTTTTGCAGAATTGTCTGTATGCGGATATCCTCCCCGTGATTTCCTGGAGTTTGACGATTTTATTGAGAAATGCTATAAAGGTGTACTGCGGATTGCGGAAAAGTCTACCGGCATTGCCGCTATCGTAGGCAGTCCGTCGGTGAACCCGGCCGATAAAGGGAAACCCCTGTACAACACCGCTTATTTCCTGGCAGATGGCAGGATACAGTCCCTCAGCCATAAAACGCTTCTGCCGAATTATGATGTATTCGATGAATACCGGTATTTTGAACCCAACCGCCTCCCTTACGAAGTGGTTGAATACAAGGGGAGCCGCATCGCGCTGACCATATGCGAAGATTTGTGGAACATCACCGATAATCCTTTATATGTAAGGAATCCCATGGATGAACTCCTGAAGCTGAATCCTGACATGATCATCAATATCGCGGCTTCACCATTTAATTATTCCCAGCCGGTAGACAGGTTTGCAGTCCTAAAACGCAACGCCATGACTTATGGCATCCCTGTTTTCTATGTGAACCAGGTGGGCGGCCATACCGAGCTTTTATTCGACGGAGGGTCCATGGTGATAAATCCTGCCGGATCACTGGTTGGCAGCCTGAAGAGGTTTGAAGAGGATTTTAGGGTATTTGACAGCCTGGCACTGCAGTCGGGGAATGTTAAAAACCCTCTGACTGAATCGGTCATCTCACTCATATATGACGGCCTGGTAATGGGTATCACTGACTACTTTCATAAACTGGGCTTTTCAAAAGCCATACTTGGGCTATCTGGTGGTATCGACTCAGCCGTTACCCTTGTCCTGGCTGCAGAAGCCCTGGGCAGGGAGAATGTGAAAGCAGTTCTTCTCCCTTCAAAATTCTCTTCCGATCACAGCATCAGGGATGCAGAAGGACTCGCGCGAAACCTGGGGGTTGAGCATGAGACCATTTCTATTGAGGAATCATTCAGGGCCATTGAACACAGCCTTGAGCCCCAGTTTGCAGGGCAACCCTTCAATCTTGCCGAGGAGAACATCCAGGCCAGGATACGTGCTGTTATACTAATGGCCCTGTCGAATAAATTCGGTTATATTTTGCTGAATACCTCCAATAAAAGCGAGGCTGCCGTGGGTTACGGCACATTGTACGGCGATATGTGCGGGGGATTATCAGTGCTTGGGGATGTTTACAAGACCCAGGTTTACGAACTGGCCCGTTATATCAACCGCGAAAAAGAGATCATCCCTCAGAATTCAATTGACAAGCCGCCTTCAGCGGAGCTCAGGCCTGGCCAGAAAGATTCCGATTCTTTGCCCGAATACGACATCCTCGATAAGATATTACTGAAGTATATTGAAGAAATGAAAGGCCCCAGGGAATTGATCCTTGCGGGTTTCGATGAAAAAATCGTTAAAAGGATACTTAAACTGGTCAATACCAGTGAGTACAAACGGCAACAGGCTCCACCGATCCTCAGGGTTTCACCTAAAGCTTTCGGTATGGGCCGGCGCATGCCTGTTGCAGGGAAATACCTTTCCTGATTACATCGTCTGGACCGATTCCACCCCCTTTATTTCAGGGATAGCGCGGATCACTGCTGCTTCTATGCCGTTTTTCAGGGTCATCTGTGAATGGGGACAATTGCCGCACATTCCAAGAAGCCTCAGGTTCACGATCTTTTCGTCGGTCATATCTACATATTCCACATCACCGCCGTCGGCCTGAAGGTAGGGACGAATCTGTTCAATTACGTTTTTTACTTTATTCTCGAGTTCGATGTCAATCATGTCATGCAATATTTGAGGGTGCAAAGATAGGGAAAATCATCATTTCCCGAATACTTCCCTGATAGAATTGGAAATAGCCACCTGCTGGGCCACGGCCTCGGCGAGTTTCGCAAACGCATGGCTTGTTGCGGTGTTATCGTCAACTGCAACGGGCCTGCCCGAATCACCTGAATCGGCAATACCAGGTTCAATAGGTATCTGGCCGAGGAGTGGAATTTTCAGGTCATCAGCAAATTTCTTACAACCGCTCTTACCAAAAATAAAGTACTTCTTCTCGGGCATGTCGGGAGGAATAAAATATGCCATGTTCTCAACCAGGCCCAGGAGGGGAATATTGATCTGCTCGTTCCTGAACATATCGGCAGCTTTTCTCACATCGGCAATGGCGACTTCCTGGGGCGTGCTTACCATGATTGCACCGGTGAGCGGAAAACTCTGTACCAGGGTCAGGGGAATGTCACCGGTTCCCGGGGGCAGGTCAATGACCATATAATCCAGGGCCCCCCATTCGATGTCGGTGAATAATTGTTTCAGGGCCGATGAAGCCATAGGGCCCCTCCAGACCAAAGCCTTGGACTGGTCAACAAAAAACCCTATTGAAATCATCTTTATGCCGTATTTTTCGAAAGGGTAGACATACGATTTACCATCCCTGTCGAAACCTTTGGCTTTCTCATTGAGCAGGCCAAACATCAGGGGGATTGAAGGCCCGTATATATCGGCATCGAGCAAACCGACTTTTGCACCGGTTTTGGCAAGCGCGATAGCCAGGTTCACTGCAACTGTCGACTTGCCGACCCCGCCTTTGCCTGAACCAACCGCTATGATGTTCTTAACATCCTTTAGAAGTTCCTCATTCTCCTTACGTTTGGTCGTCACCCTTGACGAAAGGTCAACCTCCACTTTCAGGTCCTTGTCAACATGATCATGAACAGCCTTGATGCAGGCCTGTGTCAGGTGATCTTTCAGAGGGCATGCAGGCGTGGTCAGTATCAGTTTGAACTTCACATGTCCTTCGCTGATCTGTATTTCATCGATCATGTTCAATGTAACCAGGTCTTTTCCGAGATCGGGGTCCATCACATGGGAGAGGGCGTGGAGTATGTTTTCTTTGCTTATGTTTTTCATTGGTTCATTCATTAATTGTTTATCACAGATTTCAGGTAGCGAGGTAGCGAGAAGCGAGAAGCGAAACAGGTAGCGAAAACCTAATTAAAATAATTTCGCTACCTCACTTCTCGCTACCTCGCTATTTCTTTTGCGGGGTCCCAGAACAGCTTTTCAAACTTCACTACCTGGTCATTTTTAACTTTTATTTTTTCGCTTTCGAGCAGTTGCTGCATCACTTTGGGTCCGCCGAAATGATGCTTCCCCGTAAGAAGTCCGTTCCTGTTCACGACACGGTGGGCGGGGATGTTCCTGTCACTGGTATGAGATGCATTCATGGCCCAGCCAACCATTCTTGCAGAACCCCTCAGGCCCAGGTATTCTGCTATTGCCCCGTAGGAAGTGACCCTTCCGTAAGGGATCTTCAAAACAACCTCAAAAACATCATCAAAAAAAGATTCCTTCAATGGCATGGCAGGACCTATAATTCCTTTTTCAGTTCCAGAAGGAATTCCTTTACCCTGTTCAGGGAAGATATCATCTGAACAGTGTTTACCACATTCTCCCGGTTTTGTTTCAGTTTTTCCCTGGCGCCCTGAAGGGTATATCCCCTTTCCTTTACCAGGTGATATATCAGTTTCAGATTTTCAATATCGTCCTTTGTGAACAGCCTGTTCCCCTTTTTGTTTTTCTGTGGACTGAGGATATCGAACTCCTTTTCCCAAAAGCGGATCAGCGACTGGTTTACCTCGAAGAGCTCAGCCACTTCGCTTATGGAATAATAAATCTTTTCGATTTTATGATCGGCTTTCAGCATAAACACAGGATTAATCCATGGTCTGGGATGGCTGCTGAGAAAGATCCAGCATCTTCTGGAACTCATCCGGGCTCAGATCGTTGAAGAAAAAGTAAATAGGGTTCAGAGGAATGGAATTCTTCCTGACTTCATAATGAAGGTGGGGGGCCGTGCTCTTTCCCGTATTTCCAACATAACCAATGATCTGACCACGGAGGATCGCCTGCCCTGGTTTAACAAAAATCCTTGAGAGATGGGCATATACTGTCTTGTAAGTATGGCCATGGTCAATGATCACTTCATTCCCGTACCCGCCTTCCCCGTCCCTGGCGGCAAACTCGATAGTGCCATTTCCTGTTGCATAGACCTCAGTTCCGACAGCGGCAGTAAAATCCATGCCTTCATGAAACTTCCTGACCTTATAAAAAGGGTCTACCCTGGTTCCGAAATAGGAACCAATCCTGCGGAGATCCTTATTGCTGACCGGCTGGATGGCAGGAATGCTGGCAAGCATCTGTTCCTTATTTTTGGCCATGCTGAACACTTCGTCGAAAGACCTGGACTGCACATACAACTGCCCGAGAATCTTATCCATATTCTTCGAAGTTTCCACCATTAATTCCTCATTTGAATAGCCTTTCAGCTTTTCATAACGGTCTATCCCTCCTATCCCTGCTTCTCTGATGGAACTGGGGATGGGCTCAGCTTCAAAAATTACACGGTAAATATTATCGTCCCTGTCCTGCAAGTCCCTGATCACTTTTGTAACCCGGCCAAGCTGATCGTTAAGCATCCTGTACTGGAACTTCATCTGCTCAATCTCCCTTTTCTGGGCTTTCATCTTGGGAGAATCCACGAAGTTGTAAGCCAGCAGCAGCATGGCGACAGCAAACACCACACCGGTAGAAAGATGAGTGAAAAAATACAGCAGTCTCTTCCGGAATGTGGTCTGCACCCGGTCGAAAGTGAGGGATTTTTTATTGAATTTATATTTAACCTTGCTCATTCGCAGCAAAATAAAGAATCGTTCAAAACAGGCTGCCTAAGTCATGCAAAATTAAGTAAATAATTAACTTTGCCGCTAATTCGGGAATCACAAAAATTGTTAAACCCTGTTAATTAATTGTTAATCTATAGTTTAAATGAACTCAGCCTCAGTAAGACAAGCATTCTTTGATTTTTTCAGATCCAAGGGTCACCAGATCGTGCCCTCTGCTCCCATGGTCATTAAAAATGACCCCACCCTGATGTTCACCAATGCCGGCATGAACCAGTTCAAAGACCTGTTCCTCGGCAATAAGGAAGCAACATCCAAGCGGGTGGCCGATACCCAGAAATGCCTCAGGGTTTCCGGAAAGCATAATGATCTCGAAGAAGTCGGGATAGACACCTATCATCATACCATGTTTGAAATGCTGGGGAACTGGTCCTTCGGTGATTATTTTAAAAAAGAAGCCATTGCTTGGGGATGGGAATTTCTCACCGAAGTGGTGAAGATCCCTAAGGACAAGATGTTCGTTACGGTTTTTGAAGGAGACCCGAAAGAAGGGCTTGAAAAGGACAAGGAAGCTTACGATTACTGGAAAGCCATGATCCCCGAAGATCATATCCTGATGGGTTCAAAAAAGGACAATTTCTGGGAAATGGGAGATACCGGACCCTGCGGCCCATGTTCCGAGATCCACGTCGACCTGAGGGATGAAACAGAACGCATCAAGGTTCCCGGACAGCATCTTGTGAATAAAGGTGATCCCCAGGTGATAGAAATTTGGAATCTGGTGTTCATACAGTATAACCGCCAGGCAAACGGGCAGCTCAATGCATTGCCCGCGAAACACGTTGATACCGGCATGGGGTTTGAACGATTGTGCATGGCCTTGCAGGGGAAGAAATCGAATTACGACACTGATGTGTTCCAGCCCCTGATACGCCATCTTGCAAGCCTTTCCGAAAAGGAATATGGTTCGGATCTCAAATCGGATATCGCAATGAGGGTTATTTCAGATCATGTAAGGGCTATTTCATTTGCCATTGCCGACGGTCAGCTGCCCTCGAATGTCAAGGCCGGGTATGTGATCCGGCGAATACTCAGGAGGGCTGTGCGATACGGATATACCTTCCTCGGATTCAAAGAGCCTTTTCTTTACACTCTCGTACCCGTGCTGATCAAGCAGATGGGAAGCTTTTTCCCTGAACTTGTTTCGCAAAAGGATCTCATTATCAATGTGATGAAAGAGGAAGAAACCGCATTTCTACGAACCCTGGCTACAGGGATACAGAGGTTTAATTCGTACATTGAATACTCGAATAATCGAATAACGAATTCTGAATTAAGAATTGAAGGAAAATTTGCTTTTGAGTTGTTTGATACCTATGGATTTCCGGTTGATCTGACCCAGCTGATGGCCCGGGAGACTGGATGGGAAGTCGATATGGAAGGCTTCCGTAAAGGGCTTGAAGAACAGAAGTCCAGGTCGAGGCAGGCTGCAAGTGTACAGACTTCCGACTGGGTGGTCCTGGTCGATGATGCCGGGCTGCCTGAATTCGTAGGCTACGATACCCTGAAAATTGAAACTGAGATCACAAGGTACAGGAAAGTCAACGCAAAGGGACAGGAACTTTACCAGGTTGTATTGGAACAAACCCCTTTTTATGCTGAATCCGGGGGACAGGTTGGCGACAAGGGATGGCTGATCTCCGAAGGAAACAGGATTGAGGTTCTTGACACCCTTAAAGAAAATGAGCTTGTAATCCATATCTGCAGTTCACTCCCCTCCCGTCCGGGAGAACCCGTTTCGGCTGAAGTTGATGCTACGAAACGCAGGATGACCGCAAACAACCATTCTGCAACCCATCTGATGCACGCCGCGTTGCGCAAGGTGCTTGGCACACATGTTGAACAAAAAGGATCTCTGGTGGATGACTTACACCTGAGGTTCGACTTTACTCACTTCGCCAAATTGAGTAAAGAAGAGATATTGGCCGTGGAAAAGATCGTCAATGCAAAGATCCGCGAAAACATCCCCCTGCATGAAGAAAGGGCGATGCCTATAGAACAGGCAAAAACCATGGGGGCGATGGCCCTATTCGGTGAAAAATACGGGAATTTCGTAAGGGTCATAACTTTTGACCCCGCTTTCTCAATTGAATTCTGCGGTGGGACCCATGTGAGTGCAAGCGGGCAGATCGGCTTGTTCAAGATCACCTCCGAAAGCGCTATTGCCGCAGGGGTAAGAAGGATTGAAGCCATCACAGCCGATAAAGCCGAAACATGGTTCTATGAAAAACTGCAACTGCTCGATGAGGCTTCCGATGCGCTGAAAAACCCTAAAGATCTTCTGAAAGGCCTTAAAAACCTTGTCGAAGAAAACCAGTCCCTTAAAAAAGATTCAGCTGAACTGTCAAAGATCAAAGGCGGACAGGTGAAGGAAGACCTGCTGAAAAATGCAGAGGTCATCAACGGCATTACCTGGATCTCGGCAAAACTTGATCTTGATACAGATTCCATTAAAAATCTTGCTTTCGAACTCAGGACCACGGCCGGGAATGTTTTCGTGGTCCTTGCTAGTGAAAGCGATGGCAAAGCCGGGCTTACCGTGGCAATTTCAGACGACCTTGTAAAAGCCGGCAAACTCAATGCTGGCAACATCGTCAGGGAAATTGCGAAGGAAGTCCAGGGTGGCGGAGGCGGTCAGCCGCATATTGCGACCGCAGGCGGTAAAAACCCTGCAGGCATTCCCGCCGCTCTCGAAAAAGCCAGGGAGATCCTGAGCCGGAACTCCTGAAATGTAATCCGCTTACAACCGACGGGCGAATCAGGATCATGCCTTTCATGAAAACAGGTAGGGAAATTTGTATAGGTCAAATTTATTCGATCTTTATGATTTTATAATTCAATATTTTTATTCTTCCGGACCTGACTGTCAGAAAATAAATCCCTTTTGCGATGCAGGATAAATCAAGTACCGGTGAATCCGATACAGTAAACATAGTTTCTCCAAATACATTGCTGACGGCTACCTCCATATTTTTTGCATCTGCACCTTTGATATTAATGATCCCGTTTGTCGGATTCGGGTAAATTACAAGTTCATTGTCTTTGCTGTTCCGCCCACCGATCCCCGTCACGATCACTCTTACGGTAACCGAAGCGGTATCAGAACATCCCAGGTTGGTATCTGTAATGTTGACAATATAAGTCGCAGTGGCTGTCGGGGTTATGATGGGATTTTGAAGTGAAGATGTGAATCCCGGCGGAATTGATGTCCAGGAATAAATATATTCCGGGTTGGTTTCAGTAACCGTGGTGGCATTGGAATACAGGGTATCCTGTATACCTCTCCACACCTCCGGGGATGAAGCGCTTGCAAATGCTTTCGGTCCCCTTACATAGCATTTGGAATAACGCATGGCCTGTGTGACCCTCCCGGCAGGGTGAAATGACCATAGCGTCGTTCCATTATGATCAACTTCAACGATCAGGAAGCAAACAGTAAGACTGACCAATGAGTTACCATTGGGTAATTGCTGAGCAGATCCCTCATTTGGATTTTGGCAGGAGGACGTGTAACGCCATGAATAGGTTGCAGGGGCATAAGCCTGACCCTGCGTTTTTAAATAATTATATCCATCATAAGGAGGACAAAAAAGATCAACACAGGAATGGTTTCCGGCACCCCCGTTATTATTAAATCCGCACAGGTAATTGGGGTAATATGGATCATCGGAAGAAACCCAATGGGCATCGTGAGCCTCATTAAAATCAGCCGTGCCATTAGTTTCATAGGCCGCCGGGTTCCCCCACCTATAAATTATATCTCCGCCATGACCGGAATTTCCGCCGGTATGACCTGCTGCCTCTGTTGTTGTCGTGCTGTGATCGATAACATAAATCTCACTGAAATATAGGGAGCTGAAAGTAATCTGGTCGAGCGAGGCATTATAATCAATTCCATTCATATGGAGAAAATCAGTCTTATTGTTGTAATTAATGTTTATTAATTGCGGGTTTTGAGATATGGATTGAACATAATTATCTTTTGCAGGATCATAATCCTGGCACAGGTGGTCCCATAGCTTCCACTCCCATACGATGATTCCTGTTGTGGGACCGGTCTGATGGACCTCGATGATTTTATCCGGATATCTGAGAAGACCGTTAGAAGATCCTGCCTGTGTATCCTGGGAAGCAGTTTTTACATCCAGTGCGATCATAAGGACATTTCCATTGGGTAAAGGTTGAATATCATGGTGGAGAACCGCTGAGTCTGTGGAATAAATGAAGTCCCAAATCACATTGTTGTTCCAGTCAACCTTTTGAACCTCGCCTGAAATGGTGCTGAGGGGAATTACATTGCCGGTATATTGGACGGTTCTCACAAGAGTATCCCCGGGAATTAAATAGGATGAAAAGGCTGTTTGTTTATTGCCAGCCATAGTCCATGTTTTATAGACGGTATTGTTAGTGTCGATGAGATATGCTTTATTGCTGCCTGTTTCGCTGTATAAAGTATATAAACCCCACTGCTGGGCGTTTACTCCTGAAATTAGTAATACAAGGATAGAAATCAGGATGACTTTTTTCATCTTTTTTTTCTCAAAGTTACTAAAGTCGGGAACCATATTTACAATGGAACCATAAATTAACGGGCCAGGTGTTAATTCCCGGGTGTATTGATAAACGGTGTATTACTGCAGTTACCAGATGAAGTCATCAGGGTTGCTGATTTGAACTAATGTTTAACTGTTCGTTTTTAATTGATTTACCACGTTCCGGATATTTTGATGAACCAATTTTATATTACTTTTGTTTTAATTCTTCTTCTGCTGCTGACTTTCATGAAACGGTTGCGCATATTCCTATCAGCCTTAATAATATCCCTGGTTTACATCTCACCGGGCGCTTACGCTGAAGGGTCGAAGGAGTTGAATAAAGGTTGCCAGGCCTGGTCAACCTACCTTTATTTATGCAACGATTTCACCAATCACTGCACCGACACCAATGGTATACGTTCGCAGTTTGCCACCTATGATGCAACCCACCATGCAGCTGACGAATCAAAACTTTATTTTGCAGTCCGTTCAGATGAGGTCGTTTATTTGGGGTTTAACGGGTCTCCTACGGATACTACTCCGGGATTGGATATCGTGTACCGCATATGTGACAGCACCGGGGCGGTAGTTTATGCCGAAGATTACCTTCCGAAAGTCCTGGGCTCAACGGGATACATTCCCGGGCTGACCGAGGCCTGTGACGGGCCCAACCAGATCTCAGGTACCGGCAACGGGTATGATGCAATACAATGGACCCCTCCGAAACCGGGAACATATTATATCGAGTTTTCTGAAAAATTCAGCGGATCCTTTTATATCGGAAGGTTTTGGATCTATTTAATTGACATAACCATTTATGATAATATAACATCATCGGTCAAACCCGGAAGATTATTTTCCAAAGCCTGGCAGTTCGGTTCCAACGCTTTTAAGGGAATAAATTATATTTTGTCGGACGACGGCATTGTTACTTCGGCAGAATTTGACCAGATGAACGGGGGCGGATGGATTCAATATGCCAACCAGACAGGATGCGGCAACACCAACTGGGTTGACGACAGGAAATCCCTGTTCAATCAGCAGGCCTTGTTCCCCCAGTATAAAATATTCATGAATTCCCCCGATCCGGATGTTTTTCCCATAGCAACCAGTCTTGGACAAATTATACCGCCCGATCCAACCGGCATCAGGAATTGCGACGGAACGATTGACTATATAGTAAATGTTGACAAAGCAGGAAATGTCCAGATCCAGCTTAATTTTGTTCCATCGACCTATATCTCCCGGATGATGAGCCAGGTGGTTAGTCCGGGGTCCAATACCATCCATTGGGACGGGAAGGACGGAAGCGGAATCGAAGTACCCAATAATGTAGCCGTAGGACTGGTAGTCACCTATATTAACGGGCTTACAAACCTTCCTTTGTATGATGTGGAAAGCAATGATTCAGGTCTTCTTGTTTCCTTGGTCACACCAACCGGCAACCCTCTCAAAGTTTACTGGGACGACTCAAAGATCTGGGATGGTACCTGCACAGGATGCCAGGCAGGCCGCGGAAATAATTACGAGGATGTAAAGACAAACGTCGCCACCGGAGGCTGTGCCAACTCTGTCATTTACCCTCCGGGATGTCATAAGTGGCCCTTTGCCGGAAGAGGCTGGGGAAACCTTAATACGATCAATTCCTGGTGGTATACCGTGACCTCGAGTTCCTCTTATCCTTCCATTGCCGAATGGCGAAGCCCCAAGCTCCTGGTTTTCGTTGACGGTCCGCTCACAGCCTGCGCCGGCAGCCAGGGGGTTGTCATTTCGGTCATTGCCGATCCCAATACCGAAGAATATCACTGGGGATATACCGGCACCGGGGTCACCTTCATACCCTCGGCAACCACAACTGTTCCTTCAGTTATCCTGGATTTTTCCCTTACCGCCACCCCTGGTGATATTACAGTCTACGGGACAAATACAAACTGCAGCGGTTCACCAAGCCCCACAATCAGCCTTCCTGTGACCATTACCGCACAGATTGTCCCACCTGACCTTGGGGCTGACCGGACCGTATGCCCGGGACCCCAGGCTTTACTGGACGCAGGGCCGGGGTATCTTGCCTACCTGTGGTCCACCAATGAAATCACCCGCAGTATTACAGCCACTCAGTCGGGAAAATACTGGGTGAGGGTGGGGAAAAACGGTTGTACAGCCAGCGATTCCGTTAATCTTGTGGTTCTTCCTTCATACCCCACGAAACTGAAACCCGATACGGCCATCTGTGAAGGGCAAAAATACATCCTCAACCCGGGGGGGAACTTCACATCTATCCTGTGGAACACAGGAGATACTTCAAAAACCATTACGGTAACAACTGCTGGCCATTACTGGGTGCATACGGTCGACATTGACAACTGCCCGGGTGCAGATACCGTGAGAATAGCCCTGAAACCTGCAATAAATGTAAATCTTGCCAGGGATACCTCAATGTGCTCCGGTTCATCCATTGTTCTTCACGCAACTGTTCCGGGTGCCGCCTACCTGTGGCAGGACGGTTCAAAGGATTCACTGCTGACTGTTTCTCAACCAGGAACGTACTGGGTGCGTGTCAGCCATGACAGTTGCGCTGTGGTCGATACCTCCACCGTAACCCAATGCATGGGCGGGGTGTATTTTCCAACCGCCTTTGCTCCGGGCAGCGTAGTCGGGAATAATTACTTCCGTCCCCTCGGACCCGCGCTGTCAAAATTCTCTCTCAGCATTTTTGACCGCTGGGGCCAGCAGGTTTGTATTACCGACAACCCTGAAACCGGTTGGGACGGGACATACAAGGGAACCTATTGTCCTCCGGGAGTCTATGTTTATATGGTTTCCTATGAATTAGCCGGCTCGCCCGGCACTACTGTCAAAGCCGGGGGAACTGTCACGCTGGTGAGGTGACATCTGCCATCCAGGCCTGCTGACTTCTGAAAACCGTCTAATGGCAAACGGTCCAGCGGCAAACAGCCGACGCTCCGCTATCCGAAGTCAATTGAATAATATAAATGCCATTGGAATATTTTCCTGCATCAAGCTGGAGATAAGATGCTGATGAGGGGATACTCCTCAGCTCCATCTCTTTCCCGGTAATATCCAGTATCCTTAAAGTACCGGCAACTCCCGTGAAAGAAGATGGTACTTTTATTATTGCTTCTGCGGATGAGGGATTGGGGATAACCTGCAGCAATGGATTATTGCCGGCGGTTTCGCTGACACCAACGGGCAGGTAGCCGATGAATTTGTAAAGGCTGCTGTTATAGTTTCCATCTCCTGCAAGCCAGCCGGATTTGTTGTTTAAAAAAACACTTTCCCCGGTAGAGGCAAGACCAGTCTGAATGATAGTGAGAGTGTTAAAAAAATCTGGAGTATATAAAACAGCTGCAGAAGTAGGACTACCGTTATCATAAACTGAAATGACCACTCCTCCATTAACATTGGGGACCCTTGAAAAATTTCTGATGTAATACCTTGATGCCAGGCTTTGCTGAGTCCAGGTGAGACCTCCATCGGTAGTCACAAAATAAATATTGTAAGAAGTGGAGCTGTTTTTTAATACCGGATAAGGTTGCCAGAATACTCCACGCAAGGTGTCGACAAAACAAACATTAAAGTTGTTCCCCATGCTGGTCACCTGTGTCATTGTCCAGTTTAACCCTTTGTTTACCGAACGGTAACAACGGCCTTTGTTGGAGGCAAACCAGACATTATTTCCCATAGCGCTGAAAGCTGATGAACTTCCATATTCCCCAACAAGAATTGGTGGAATATTTGAAGAAGAGACCCTTGACCATGAATTTCCACCATTCGCGGTCAGGTAAATCTCCCAATAACCACCATTAGGATCTCCTCCTGCCACTCCGGTATCTGCAGAAAAAGCATGATAAAAATTGGCCCATCCGCCTGTATATTCCGTAATGGTTTTATTTATCCAGGAAAGTCCTCCGTTTTCCGTTTTCCAGATATTCCCTTTCCCATTATATTCGACATAATAACAGGTATTTGCATTCAAAGCACAAACATTGCTGATAATGACCGTGCCCGTATCAGGGATAGGAAAGAATTGCCAGGTATTGCCTCCATCGTTGGTTTTAATTGCATCAGAATATGAAGAATAACCGGCATGGTTAGCAATATAATCCACTCCGACCCAGACAGTATTGGAATCTATCGCATTATTGTACATTGAATAATAACCGGTTCCCGGGAAGGTCAATGATTGAGGTACAAACTGGGCCCTGGCCCCGGCAAAAAGAACGGTAAGGGCTGAGAGAAGGAGGAGCTTTTTCATAAAATATCTTTTACAATGAATACAGATTTTCGATATAAAGGTAAACCAGAAACCGGCTTTTTCCAAGCATTTTCAGGGGGGGGGCTATGTGTTTGATTTTCTGCTTTTTATAAATATTATTTTTATATATTCCAAATAACAATTGCATTTTTTATCGCCAAAATATCTTTCTTATCCATGGCTTGATGATTAATCTTATCTGAATAAAAGCTGCGTAAGGTCAAAACATCACTTAGATGGAAAATAATCATTTTGTATGATCAGGATGACATTTTTTTGCATTTTTGTCATATGCATTTTGCATTTTTTAAATTTATATTTAATCCTATGCCATGATTGATCCTGATATGATATTTTCCCAAACCGAGGACTTCTGCAAGGCCAATGCCGACGAGGCCATCGTTAAAAAATATTCAAAGTACTTTAAGGAGGGGTATGATGCCTGGGGCGTCAGTTCGGAACTGCTGAACCAAAGAGTTTCCGAAATCCTTGCCCTGCCCGGGATGACATTGGCACAGGTCTATCAGATTTGTCTGCTGCTTGTTAAGTCACCTAAATACGAAATGACTTCCATTGCAAGTCTCCTCCTTAAAAAAATGATAAAGCAGTGGGATGAGGAAACGCGGGTGACGCTTGAAAAGATGTTTGCAGCCGGAATAAACAACTGGGCCCATACCGACTGGATCTGCAGCGAGATCATTCCAGACATGATTAAAAAGGATCTCATGGAAATGGATTCACTGAAACCCTGGAGGAAATCTACCAACAGGTTCCAGAGGAGGGCCGCTGTAGTCGGGCTGATCAAACCGATGAAAAAAGCAAAAGATTTCAAGCCGTATTTTGATTTTATTGATCCGATGATGATGGACGAGGAAAGGGTTGTTCACCAGGGGCTGGGATGGTTCCTCAGGGAAGCCTGGAAAAAACAGCCAGAACCCACCGAGGAGTTCCTGTTAAAGTGGAAAGATTCAGCAGCCCGCCTCATTTTCCAGTATGCCACCGAAAAGATGACCCCTGAGCAGAAAGCCAGGTTCAGGAAAGCGAAATAAGAAAACCGATGGTTTGCCCCCTTCAGGCCCCGGCCGGGATTACGCTGCAGGCTGCGGGCTATTGTGAGGGGAGATAAAAGGCCTCAGAAGAGCAGCCTTGCTTCGTCCTTAACGAAATTCAAGGCTGCAATGGTAGCCAGGTTCTCATTTTCAAGGCTGATATCGAAGATCGCTTTTACCAGAGCAGCCGAACCATCCTGCGGACTCAGCTGGGTTGAGGCCCTGTTGATAATGGCGATAGATTCCTCCCTTGCATTTTTTATCATTTCCCAGGCAGTGGGCGACATGTAAACCTGCTGGCTGAGATTATAATCGAATTCATCCCTGATGGTGCGTACCAGGGTCAGCTGCAGTTCCCGCACGGTCATTTCGGATTTCTGGACGCGCATCACCAGGTTCGACGGCTGAATGCGTTCAAGGAACAGCACGGTTCTTTCATAAGCCTGCAACCTGAGAGGAAGAGTTATCCTTTTTGATTCGGTGATTGCATCATTTACCGGTGAAACTGCCTTGCGGGAAAGTTTCTTCAGCCTGAAATAATAGGAAATCAGAGCCCAGGCAGCAATTGCGCCAAGCCCTATGATCATAAAGGCGTGAATGATATCCGTGGTTAGGGTGGTCCAGAAGAAGTTGTCCATGGGGGTATGATTTGATACAAAGATAATAAATAGCGAAGTAGCGAGGTAGCGAAGTAGCGAAATAGCGTTGGGCGAAGCCCAAATGAGCACACAAATGAAGTAGCGAGGTAGCGAAGAAGCGAAGTTGCGATATAGCGAAATGGCTCATGGCTCATGCCTAATAATAAGAACATTTTTACTATTTTTGTAGTTTACAAATCATTACAATCACTCAATTATGACAACACTTGCTAACAGAATCAACTACCTCGCTGAATCAGAGACCCTGGCGATGTCGCGTAAATGCCGCGAACTGAAAGCCGAGGGCAAAGACGTCATTAACCTTAGTCTCGGGGAACCCGATTTCAACACCCCAGACTACATTAAAAATGCCGCTAAAGAAGCCATTGACAAGAATTTCACTTTCTATCCTCCCGTACCCGGTTATGAAGACCTGCGGAAGGCGATCTGCACCAAGCTCAGCCGTGACAATAAACTTGATTATTCTCCGGCACAGATCGTGGTAAGTACAGGGGCTAAACAATCCATCGCCAATGTGGTACTCAGCCTTGTCAATCCCGGGGATGAGGTGCTCATCCCCTCCCCCTATTGGGTTTCGTACAAGGAGATCATCAAGGTGGCCGAGGGAAAAGCCGTGTTCATCCCGGCTAAAATCGAGAATGAGTTCAAGGTGAAGCCTGAACAGATCGAGGCTGCCATCAGCCCGAAATCAAAACTGATGATATTCAGCTCACCCTGCAACCCTACCGGATCAGTATATTCAAAAGATGAACTTGAAGCCATTGCCAGGGTCATGGCAAAACATCCCGGTATCTTTATAATTGCTGATGAAATTTACGAGCATATCAACTTTATCGGGAAGCACGAGAGTATTGCACAATTTGACTTTATAAGGGACCAGGTTATCATCGTTAACGGTGTATCCAAGGCATTTGCCATGACAGGATGGCGCATAGGTTATATCGCAGCCCCGGTGGAAATCGCAAAAGCCTGCGACAAGCTTCAGGGGCAGTTCACTTCGGGCGCCTGTTCAATCGCCCAGAGAGCAGCCCTTATGGCCGAGATTACCCCTCCTGACACCAGGGAGATCGTTGAGATGCAAAAAGCATTCCGCGAACGCCGCGACCTCATGCTGCAGATGCTGGGAGATATCCCGGGAATGATAGTCAACCATCCCGACGGGGCCTTCTATATCTTCCCGGATATTTCATATTATTTCGGCAAATCAAACGGCAGTGTTAAAATCAATGATGCAACCGACCTTTGTGATTATATCCTGAACACGGTTTTTGTTGCATTGGTGCCCGGGAATGCCTTCGGTGATCCAAACTGCATCCGCTTCAGTTATGCGACGTCGAAGGAGAAACTTACAGAAGCGGTGAGGAGGATAAAAGAGGCGCTGGGACAACTTAGGTAGCGAGGTAGCGAGAAGCGAGGTAGCGAAATAAAAATTAACAAGAACAATATAACAGTAAACACAAACAAAGATATGTCAACGAATAGTAAATTAAAAACCTGGGTCGAAGATTGGGCAAAGATCTGCCAGCCTGATAATATTTATTGGTGCGACGGTTCAGAAGAAGAGAATGAACGCCTGCTCAACCTCATGGTGAGCACCGGGACTGCCGTTAAACTAAATGAAAAGAAGAGACCGAATTCCTATTATTTCCAGAGTGACCCCAGCGATGTGGCAAGGGTTGAAAACCGTACTTACATATGTTCTGAGAAACAGGAAGATGCCGGCCCTACGAACAACTGGATGGCTCCGGGTGAGATGAAGACTTTACTTACGGGAATGTATACAGGATGCATGCACGGACGGACCATGTATGTCATTCCGTTCAGCATGGGCCCCCTGGGTTCAAAGATAGCTCACATCGGGATACAGATCACCGACTCTCCTTACGTGGTGGTTAACATGCGTACGATGACCAGGATGGGAACAGCCGTGCTTGACATCCTCGGCGATGGTGAATTTGTTCCATGCATCCACACGGTGGGAGCTCCCCTTGAGCCGGGACAGAAAGATGTGAAGTGGCCCTGTGCCCCCATCGAAAAGAAATATATCTGCCACTTCCCCGAAACAAACGAGATCTGGTCTTTCGGAAGCGGTTACGGCGGAAATGCCCTTCTCGGCAAGAAATGCTTTGCCCTGCGTATTGCATCAAACATGGCAAAACGCCAGGGATGGCTTGCCGAACATATGCTGATCCTCGGGATCACTAATCCAAAGGGAGTTAAAAAATATTTTGCCGCTGCATTTCCAAGCGCCTGCGGTAAAACGAACCTGGCCATGCTAATTCCAAGTATACCCGGCTGGAAGGTCGAAACCGTGGGAGACGATATCGCCTGGATGAAATTCGGTGAAGACGGGAAGCTTTACGCAATCAATCCTGAAGCCGGTTTCTTCGGTGTTGCTCCTTACACTTCCATGGATACCAACCCGAATGCCATGCTCTCATGCAAATCAAACACCATCTTTACCAATACCGCACTCACTCCCGACGGAGATATCTGGTGGGAAGGCATTGGCACCGACATTCCTGCAGGCTCTATTACCTGGGAGAATAAAGTTTATGATGCAGCTGCAGGCAAACCCGCAGCCCATCCGAACGCCAGGTTCACAGCTCCTGCAAAACAATGCCCTGCCATTGACCCTGACTGGGAAAATCCTAAAGGAGTGCCTATTTCTGCTTTCCTTTTCGGTGGACGACGTCCGGGCACAGTACCTTTGGTTTACCAGAGTTTCGACTGGAACCATGGTGTATTCCTTGGATCCATCGTAGGTTCTGAAGTCACAGCAGCAGCCATCGGCCTCAAAGCCGGCGTGCGCCGCGATCCTTTTGCCATGCTTCCTTTCTGCGGATACCATATGGGCGATTATTTCGGCCATTGGGTGAATATAGGCAGGATTGCACCTGTTCCCGCAAACCTTCCTAAAATATTCAATGTAAACTGGTTCAGGAAAGGACCCGAGGGTAAATTCCTGTGGCCGGGCTATGGTGATAACGTACGGGTCCTGAAGTGGATCTTCGAACGCGTTGACGGAGGCGGTGAAGCAGTGGAAACAGCTATCGGCTGGGTTCCTGCTCTCAATGCCATAGATGTAAGCGGACTTAACGGCATGGAAGCCAAGATGGAGCAGATACTCAAGGTTGATCCTAAAGAATGGATGGATGAATGCGAACTCATCGCAGAACACCAGAAGATCTTCGGAGACAGACTCCCGGCTGAGATGTCGGGCGAATTCGAAAAACTTAAGTCAAGGCTTGCCAAAGCTGCAAAATAATATTTCTGCGGATGACGGAAGGAAACAAGATATATACCAAAGGCGGTGACAAGGGAGAGACCTCCCTTCTCGGTGGTACAAGAGTTTCGAAAAGCCACGAAAGGGTCGAAGCCTATGGTAACCTGGATGAACTGAACAGCTTTATCGGGATGATCCGTGACCAGGATATCAATCCTCATTACCGGGATGTGCTTGGCCGCATCCAGGAAGTCCTCTTTATCTCGGAAGCCCGGGTTGCCCGGGATCCTGACAAGGAAACAAGGGAATTGCCTGTTTTCCTGGATAATGACATCCACATGCTTGAACAAGAAATTGATATTATGAATGATGAGCTTCCCGAGCTGAAAAATTTTATTCTGCCGGGAGGCCATCAAACAGTTTCATACTGCCATATTGCAAGAACCGTTTGCCGGAGGGCTGAGCGTTCTCTTATCAGGGTAAATAAAACAAGCCCTGTAGATGAGATAATAATACGTTTTGTCAACCGTTTATCTGATTACCTGTTTGTGCTGGCCCGGAAAACCGGCATGGATACCGGCGCCAAAGAAAGGCTTTGGGTAACACAGAAGTAAAAAAAATAGTTCTTGCTTTTCTGATTTTATTTTTTATACTTTTGCAGCTATTTTCAAAACGCTTATAGAAATGTATTGGACACTTGAACTGGCCTCCAAACTGGAAGATGCTCCCTGGCCTGCTACCAAGGATGAGCTTATCGACTGGGCTATTCGCTCCGGTGCCCCGCAGGAAGTGGTAGAAAACCTCAGGGAGATTGAGGATGAGGGTGAAACCTATGAGCGCATAGAAGATATCTGGCCCGATTATCCCACCAAAGACGACTTTTTCTTCCACGAAGACGAATACTAAATAGCGAAGTAGCGAGGTAGCGAAGTAGCGAAAATATTTTTCTCTATTTTGTTTCGCTACCTCGCTAACTCACTTCTCGCTACCTTGTTTCCGAAAAAAAGTAAAGTTTACTTCGCCATAATTCCTGTGCTGATCAAAGCCGGGAAATTTGCTGAAATCATATCTTTTAGGATGTTCGAGGATGAACAATCCTCCGGGTAACAGTGCTTCACCGCTAAGTACAAGCCCCGGAATGTCAGGCAATTGAGGCAGATCAAAGGGAGGGTCGGCAAAGATCAGGTCCCAGGTTTCTAGGGGCTGCAGGATAAAAGTAAGGGCATTTGCTTTTTGGGGAAAGAGGTTCGGCATTTTCAGTTCAAGAGCAGTCCTGTGAATAAAGCTCAGGCACCGGGGATCCTTTTCAAGAGCCGTTACGCTTTTGCATCCTCTTGAAATAAATTCATACGAAATGCTGCCGGTTCCTGCGAACATGTCGAGCACCCTGAGGCTCTCATATTCCACAAGGTTGTTCAAAACATTGAACAGGGCTTCTTTTGCGAAATCAGTTGTCGGCCTTAACGGAAGATTATTCGGTGGATGAATTTTCCGGCCGCGGTATGTCCCGCTTATGATCCGCATGAGTTGAAATTCAGCAATGGATAATATGACTGGGGGGCGACAATGTCAAATACAGGGCTGTATTTGAAGGTCTCATTCCGCCTTCCGAATTCCATATTCTTAACATAACGGTAAATCAGCTCGAACAGGTTGGATCCCCTGTCGATGTTCCCCAGAAGGACCACCGAAGCCTGTTCGGGGTTCATACCAAGCTGCTCCAGGACGAAGATGAGGAAATACACAACATCCTCGGCAACCATCCAGGTGAAGGTATTGAAGTACTTGATCAGCTTGCCGTCATAGATGCAGATATCGAAACTCTTTTCCTTGATGTGCAGGAAGATCCTGTTTGCATTGATACGGGTCCTGAAATTCATCCAGACAGTTTGCAACAAGATGGTGGAAAGGCTGGATATCCTTGCCGAGGGGAACAATTTCTTTACGGAATCTTCCAGCCCTTTAGAGATCGAATAAACGTTATAATTATCGAATTGCTGAAGATGGTCGGCAAGTACATGTTCATCGGCCTGCAGATTGAAGTTCAGCTTCATGAAATTCTCAGCTTCCTGTGCATCGAAAAGCGGACCGGGGATAAGGGTGCTCTTTTTACCTTCATAAGCAATGCGGATGGTCTTGAAAGGATTTTTCAGCCAGGGGTTTGCATTGAGAACACTTCGCATGAAATCTTCAAATGAAAGTTTAAACCCGGGCTTGGCTTTGGGGATAAAATCATTCCGTCGGAATTCATGAAGCAGGATGTACCTGTTCAGGCGGTAATCAAGAACGCAATAAGCCATATGCGAATCGTTGAACTGCAGGGAGAGCCCGTAATTGCGGGTTTCCTGGCTTAAGAAAGCAGGATCAGTGCGGTTTACAACAACTGTAAAAAATTCGGCCATATGCTCAGGCGTTCAGACTAAAGAAGATATTCACTGCAATAATAATTATAAATCCTGAAACCAGGATTACCCCTGGCTTAATCCTGAAACTGATCATGCAAATCCACGTAGTCGGGAAATTCTTCCAGGAATGAAAAATTCCCTTTCCCGGGCTCCATCCGGCAGATAAAATGTTGAATCCCATTGGTAAGTACCAGGTATGAAACCCTCAGGGTAAAATTGTACATGGCCAGCTGTTCGAATACCTTTTGAGTGATCTCCACTGAGGGGGCCTTGCATTCAACGGCCATCAGAGGCCTGCCCTGCCTGGAGTAAACCACGATGTCGCTTCGCTTTGAAAGCCTGTTATAGGTGAGCGAGGCCTCAACATGGATGAGTGAAGCGGGATAATGATGGCTGTTTACCATGAAATTAAGAAAATGCTGCCTCACCCATTCTTCCGGTGTAAGGCGCACGAACTTCTTTCTTACAGGGTCAAGGATCTCATTTTTCCCGTCAGCTTTTGAACGGATTTTAACCGGATATTCAGGGAGGTTCAGCTCAGGCATCATCTTACAACAAATATAATGATAAACATGATTTGGCTATCTTTGCGGGGCAGGAACAAATATCAGACCTGCACACACGCTTATGGCCAGGGACAGCGGTTTCGGGAACATCTTATCAAACCTTAAAAATAAAATTTATTACCCTGTTTACTTTTTATACGGGGAAGAGCCATATTTCATTGACGTCCTGTCGGATTATATTGCCGAAAATGTGTTAAGCGAACAGGAGAAGGAATTCAACCAGACCATTATTTACGGAAAGGATGCGGATGCTGCGACCATTCTCAGCTATGCCAAACGTTATCCCATGATGTCAAATTACCAGGTTCTGATCGTAAAAGAAGCCCAGGATCTGAATGATATGGATGTTTTTCTTCCCTACTTCCAGGAACCGGTAAGTTCCACCATCCTTGTCTTCTGTTATAAATACGGCAAGATCGACAAACGCAAGTCCCTTTATAAGTCTATCGAGAAAACGGGGGTTTTGATGGAATCGGCCCTTCTGTACGATAACCAGATCCCTGAATGGATCAGCGGTTATGTAAAGGATAGAGGTTTTTCGATCTCCCCTAAAGCCTCCGCCCTGCTTGCAGAATTCGTAGGCAATGAACTCTCAAATGTGGTCAATGAGCTTACCAAGCTGTTCATTATTATTCCTGCCCGGGCAGAGATCACCGAAGATATTATTGAACGGAACATCGGCATCAGCAAGGATTTTAATGTGTTTGAACTCCAGAAGGCCCTGGGGCGAAAGGATGTTTACAAAGCCAACATGATCATCCGGTATTTTGCCTCAAACCTGAAAGACAATCCCCTGGTTAAAGTTATTCCCAGCCTGTACCTGTATTTCAGCAAGGTCCTTATATACCATTACCTCCCGGACAAATCCCGCAACAATGCTGCTGCCGCCTTATCGGTCAACCCATTTTTCGTGCAGGATTACCAGACCACTGCAAAAAATTACTCAGTACGCAAGTTAGTCGACGTGATCTCATACCTGAGAGAATATGACCTTAAAGCCAAGGGTCTTGATAATGTCTCCGCCACTGACGGGGAGTTAATGAAAGAACTGGTTTTTAAGATCCTGCACTGAGGTTTACCTGCCGGGGATTGGAGGTTATTCCCCTCCTGCCTTATAGTTGAATTCCTGGCTGCGATAGGTATCCTCTATGATCCTGGCGTATTTATCCTGTATGAATTTTCTTCTCAGCTTCATCGTCGGGGATAATTCTCCTGACACCACACTCCACTGTGATGACAGCAGCCTGAATTTTTTAATTTTCTCAGTTTGTCCCAGTTCCAGGTTAAAGTTGTCGACTTCTTCCTGGAATCGTTTAATGATCCTGGGATTCCTGATGGCCTTTTCAGGGGTTCCGAAGTTAATTTCCTTGACCTTGCACCATCCCCTGAGGTATTCCATATTCGGTGAAATAAGGGCTGCCGTGTATTTGCGGTTCTCCCCGATCACAATGATGTATTCTATGAAAGGAGAAGCCCTGAACTTTTGTTCGATCACCTGGGGGGCTATGTATTTGCCGGATGAGGTCTTGAAAATTTCTTTCTTCCTGTCGGTGATCCTCAGGTATTTCCCATCCTCGAGCACACCCAGGTCCCCGGTGTGGAACCAACCATCATCATCGATGACCTCCTGCGTACGTTCAGGCCGGTTGTAATATCCCAGCATCACATTGGGGCCACGGCAAAGGATCTCACCGTCTTCGGCAATTTTTATTTCCACGCCAGGCAGGACGGGTCCTACGGTACCGAATTTCAACCCGTCTCTGGCAAAGGTGGAGACGGCAATAACCGGTGAAGTTTCTGTAAGCCCGTACCCCTCCATCAGGGGAATACCTGCCGCCCAGAAAACCCTTGCAAGACGGGGATGCAGGGCCGCGCCTCCCGAAATGATCAGCCTCACCTTCCCGCCAAGGGCCTGCTTCCACTTCCTGAAAACAAGAACCCTGGCAATGAAAAGCTTGATGTCATAATACAGGCCTCTTTCGTGGTTCAATTCAAATTTATGCCCCTGCCTGAGAGCCCAGAAAAATATGCTTTTCCTTATCCCTTTCAGGTTCCTGCCTTTGGAAACAATACGGTTATACATTTTCTCGAGCACCCTCGGAACAGCAGCAAATGTATCCGGCTTCACTTCCCTTACCAGGTCCCCCACTTTTTCTATATTGGCGCAATAGTAGACCGACATCCCGTACGACTGGAAAACATAGTTCAGCATCCTCTCGTAAACGTGGCATAACGGGAGGAAACTCAGAACCTTGTCGCTGCTTGAATAGTCAGGGATAGCTGCACAGGCAGTATAATTACTGATAAAATTCCTGTGCGAGAGCATGACCCCCTTAGGCTTGCCTGTTGTACCCGAAGTATAAATAATGGTTGCCAGGTCATCAGGACTGATCCCCGATTTAATCTTGTCAAGCAGGTCAGGATTGGGGTGGTTCAGGCCCAATTGAAGAAGTTCCTGCCAGTGCTTTATTCCCTTCACCTTTTCAATGCTGTATATTCCTTTGAGGCTTGCAATGCCTGAACATACATTTTTAACCCTGTTGTAAACCGCGCTGTTTGATACGATCAGGTACTCTGCATTTGAATCATTAAGGATATAACAGTAATTATCATCGCTTACCGTTGGATAGATCGGTACCTGCACCGCACCGACCTGCATAATCCCCATATCGAAGAAATTCCATTCAGGGCTGTTGACCATGATGGTAGCAACCTTGATGCCTTTCCCGACCCCCAGCGACAGCAAACCAAGGCTGATCGCTTTTGAATAACCTATATAATCTGTGGAGGAGTATGCGTGCCACTTGCCTGCCTTCCGTTTAAGCAAGGCGTCTGCTTTGGACGGGTATCTGTCCCTGTACACATCCAGCAGGTCGAATAATCGTGTCACGGAAGGGGCGGACATTCTGCAGCGAATTAACTATTTAAACAAATGTTCTATCGCATCCTTATATTTTGCATGGAGGAATCTCCGCTTCAGCTTAAGGGTTGGAGTGATCTCTCCTGAATCCTGCGTCCATTCGTGATCCAGCAACTCCCATGATTTAACCTGTTCCGTTTCGCCGAAGAGTTTATTGTATTTCTTTATTTCCACTGCAAAACGTTTCCTGATCTTTTGATTTTTTATGACTTCGGATGTCGTGGTGAATTCAATTTCCTTTTCCCTGCAGTAGTCCTTCAGGAAGTCAAAATCAGGAACGATCAGCGCACCTGCAAATTTCTGGTTCTCCCCTACTACTATTATCTGGTCGATAAACAGCGACTCCTTGAATTTATCTTCGATAGGCTGAGGGCTCACATACTTGCCAAAGGAAGTTTTGAATAATTCCTTTTTACGCCCTGTAATTTTAAGCTGGCCTTCCGGTTCTATCTGGCCAAGGTCCCCTGTATGGAACCAGCCATCGGCATCAACAGCATCCTTTGTCATCTCTGGTTCTTTGTAATAACCGATCATCACTCCCGGTCCTTTAACGCAGATCTCCCCGTCTTCGGCTGTTTTCACCCGGGAATTCCTGATCACCGGTCCCACCGTGCCGAATTTGATACCATTTTCACTGAAATCACATACGGCAATCACCGGCGAAGTTTCGGTAAGCCCATAACCTTCCAGGATATGGATCCCCGCGCAGGTGAACATTCTCCCTAGCCTGGGCTGTAAGGCTGCGCCCCCCGAAACGATGATACTGATATCACCACCCATGGCCTCCCTCCACTTGCAATAAACCAGCCTGTCATAAAGCCTGCGTTTAAGCTCATAGAACCAGCCGTTGGCTCCATCCAGTTCATAACGCGTAGCAAGGTGGAAGGCCCACCAGAAGATCCAGCTTTTCACCCCTGTGAGTTTATGCCCGGTCGAAACGAGCTTATCATATATTTTTTCAAGCAAACGGGGCACCGTTGTCAGGATTTCGGGATGCACTTCCTTCATATTGTCGGTAATCGTACCGATGTTCTCGGCGTAGTATACCGAAATCCCGTCGTACTGGTAAAGGTAATTCATCATCCGTTCGTAAACATGGCAGAGAGGAAGATAGCTAACGGCCCTGGATTCCTCACCGAAAGGCGGGATATGTGCACAGGCTTTGAAATTGGAAATGATATTGCTGTGCGAAAGCATGACTCCTTTGGGATTGCCGGTAGTTCCCGATGTATAGATTATTGTTGCCAGGTCATCCGGATTTACTGCAGATTTACATTGTTCAAGCAAAACCTGGTTTACATTGGCTTTGCCAAGATCCACCAGTTCACTTAAATGTTTCAGCTCGTTGTTATCCTTATAAGTGTAAATGTCCTTCAGGGTTGGTACTTCCGGGAGGATATGCTGAATTTTGCGCAAGAGTTCAGCACCTGAGACAAACACATATTTAACCTCTGAATGGTTGAGAATGTACAAATAATCCGATTCGCTTATAGTTGGATAAATCGGGACATGCACTGCGCCCACCTGTAGAATGGCCATGTCAAGGATATTCCATTCAACCCTGTTCGAGCTGATCTGGGCTATTTTATCACCCGGTTGAACGCCCAGGGCCAGGAAGCCGTAACTGATGTTATCGGCCATTTCACGATACTGTTTGATGCTGTATTTGACCCATTGCCCGTTTTCTTTTGAGGCGATGACATCATCCTTAGGCTTGTACTTCTGCTCATAATACGGCAAAAGGTCAAAGATGCGGACTACTTCCATTATTAAAATCGTTTAGGTCAGAATCTTTTTTCAGCTGCAATGTTAGTGAAAAATGAATTCATATCATAACACTCAATATACATGAGGCATGACAGCTGCATGAATACTGATAAGTGATATCCCAGCAATAAGGGAACAGGCCTTTCCCCGAAAATTAACTGGTTCTATTAAAATGCATGGATGAAGCCTGGGCCGTTGGCATCAGCACCAGGTCGTTGATATTCACATGCTCAGGCAGGGTGGTAGTGTAATAAACAACTTCAGCAACATCCCCGGCCGAAAGTGGCTTGAATCCCTTGTACACATTATCGGCCCTTTGCTGGTCACCATTGAAACGGACCAGTGAAAATTCAGTGTTTGCAGCCCCGGGTGCGACCTGGGTCACTTTGATGTTGTGCTGGAGGAGGTCAATCCTGATACCTTTCGTGATTGCATCCACCCCGAACTTGGATCCGCAATACACGTTGCCGTTGGGATAAACTTCCTTACCTGCAACAGAACCAATATTTATTATATGCCCCTGTTTCCTTGCGACCATCAGGGGCGCAACAAACCGGGTCATATACAGCAGTCCTTTCATATTGGTGTCGATCATCCGTTCCCAGTCATCAAGCACGCCTTCATGAACAGGTCCCATACCCGCGGCAAGGCCGGCATTGTTAACCAATACGTCAATGGCCTTCCATGGTTCAGGGAGCGATTGTATTGCTTTCTCAACTTCTGCGGATTTTCTGACATCGAAGCATAGAGCCAGGACTTCTGTTTTATAATCCTCTTCGAGTTTCTTTTTCAGTTCTTCCAGCCGGTCTTTCCTTCGTCCTGTAATAATGAGTTTATGCCCTTTTTCAGCAAACTTCAGCGCGATGGCTTTACCGAAACCCGAGGTGGCGCCGGTAACGAGAATTGTTTTTTCCATGGTATATAGTTTATATTGTGAGCCGTGAGTCTTGAGTCGAGAGTCGTGCCACCTGCCTTATGGCATAAAGCGGTATATTGACCAGCCAGCCTGAGTGTCGGTAATCCGACATGGAAGTGCGGACAGCCAGTGCAGGATTGAATTTTTCATGATACACTTTCAGGCTTTTAGCTTGCAGGTTCTCTTCGGCCTTTACTTCAAGGGGAATAATCTGTGACTGGTACTGAAGCACAAAATCCACCTCGGAGGTCGATCTTTCGGCAGTCCAGTAGTTGATCACGAAACTGCCATCGGCCAGTAATTGCTGAAGCACATATTGTTCAGTGAGAGCGCCCTTAAATTCAGTGAACACTGCATTTCCTTCAAGCTGAATCCTCGGGTCAAGATCACACAACGCTCCGAGTAAACCAACGTCAACAATGAAAAGCTTAAATGCAGCTGGGTCTTCATATGCTTTTAGCGGAATTCCCGGTTTGCTAACCCTCCTTACCATGGAAACCAGGCGGCAATCGTAAAGCCAGTTGAGCGCCAGCTCATATTCCCTGGCACGGGCGCCTTCCCGAATGATCCCATAGATAAACTTACGGTTCTCCTTTGCCAGCTGGGTAGGAATTGAGTTCCATAACATCCTGATCCTTGGAATGATAACATGAGGAGCATGCTTTGAGAAGTCCTGTTCAAATGCTAAGAGAATGTTCTTTTGTATTTTTCTCACTTCAATAAAATCCTGATCAGCAGCAAAAGAAGCCACAACCTCCGGCATTCCGCCTGTAAAATAATATTGCTTTAATCTTTGTATGTATCTGGATTTGAGAGCCCCTATCAGCTTCCAATCACCGGTTTCAAGTACCTTATTTAGCTCTGATTCTGACATCGCAATAAGAAACTCACTGAAAGTCAAGGGATAAAGATCCATAAAACTCACCTTTCCAACCGGAAATGAGACCTTTGACTGTATCGCAACTCCAAGCAAGGAACCCGCCGCAAGAATATGATATTGAGATGCATCTTCATGGAAATATTTCAGGGCGGTTATTGCCTCAGGTACTGCCTGAATCTCATCGAAAATTAATAAGGTATTTTCAGCCCGTATCTGCATTCCGGTTTCAATCTGAAGCCCGGTAAGTATTCTTTCAATGTCGAAATCGACATTGAAAAGGCTTTTCAGCCGTGGATTTTTTTCGAAATTCAGATAAATTGTATGTTCAAAGGAGGTTCTGCCAAACTCTTTCATCAGCCAGGTTTTACCAACCTGCCTGGCACCTCTGATTATAAGAGGTTTGCGCCAACCCGCCGCTTTCCATAACCGAAGATCATTGATTTTTTCCCGGTACATCCTTTACTGTTTTGTACAAATATACACTTTTTTAAAGGACTTTTGTGAATGTTTTACATTTATTCAAATGACTTTTGTGATAAATTCACATTTTTTCGAAGGACTTTGCAACCACCCAGTTCCTTGCATTCACGAATGCTTCAACCCATGGCGCAACCTCATCCGCTTTGCGGTCTTCGGGATAATATGCCCACTGCCAAGGCAATACAGCATCTTCGATATGCGGCATGATGGCCAGATGGCGGCCGTCGGCCGAAGAGATGCAGGCGGCATCGTACTGCGAACCGTTTGGGTTGGCAGGATAGCCGTGATAACTGAATTTGGCAGGGATATGGTAATTCTCCTCGCCCATAGGGAAGTTGAATTTTCCTTCACCGTGTGCGGTCCAAACCCCCAGCCTTGCCCCTGCAAGCGAATGCAACATTACCGAATGGTTTTCCTGCACACTGAGGTTTATAAATGCGCATTCATATTTATGGGAATCGTTCCACGACATCTTTGGATGCAACTGATGTTCAGGATAGATTAGCCCGAGTTCGACAAGAAGCTGGCAGCCGTTGCAAACGCCGAGGCTTAATGTATCTTTACGTGCAAAGAAATTATCAAGCGCTTTCCTGGCCTTTTCATTATATAGGAAGGAACCGGCCCAGCCCTTGGCTGAACCGAGAACGTCGGAATTGCTGAACCCTCCCACGAATGCAATCATATTTACATCTTCCAGGGTTTCACGGCCCGAGATCAGGTCGGTCATGTGAACATCCTTCACATCCATCCCGGCCAGATACATAGCCCATGCCATGTCGCGGTCACGATTGACTCCCTGCTCCCTTATAATAGCGGTTTTCACACCGCTTGGTCTGCGCCTTTTGAGATCAATGCCAAATTGTCCCGCAGTCCCATTAAATTTTTCGGGGAACCTGTATTTCAGAGGTTGGTTCCTGTAATTGCTGAAACGTTCAAGGGCCAGCTTTTCACCGCATTGTTTCCTGTCGAGCAGGTAGGATGTTTTAAACCAGATATCCCTGTATTGATCAATGTCAAAGGAATAAGATTGTTCATGAAGGCGGATGTTCAGTCTTCGTAAATCAGTCAGGCGGCCGATTATGTGAACTTTCAGTCCGGATGATGTTTCCATTTCGGACCGTAAAGTACCTGCTTCATTTTCCTTTACCTGTAAAATTACCCCGGGATTCTCCGAGAAAAGGAGATTTACCAGGTTTGGTTCACCCAGGCTGCCAAGGTCAATTTCCAGGCCCAGCTCAGTATGGGGGAAGGTCATTTCCAGCAATGAAGTGATGAGCCCGCCGGCCGAAATATCATGTCCTGCAAGAACCCTGCCTGCTTTGATCCATTCCTGGATGACTGTAAAGGCAGCAGCAAATGCCTGCAGGTTCTTAATATCCGGGGCAGAGTCACCAAGACGGTTTATTACCTGGGCAAAACTGCTGCCGCCGGGTTTGTAGTCATCCGAAGACAAATTAATATAGATGAGTACCGTATCTTTTTGGACAGACAGGCATGGGCTTACAACTTTACGGATATCACTCACCTCCGCAACGGCTGAAATAATTACCGTTCCGGGGGAGTAAACAAGCTTCCCGTCGGGGTACTTCTGGGTCATCGAGAGGCTGTCTTTCCCTGTCGGGATATTGATCCCCAGGCATATTGCAAACTCACTTACCGCTTTTACTGCGTTGTAAAGTCTTGCATCTTCCCCGGGGTTCCTGCAGGGCCACATCCAGTTGGCGCTAAGGGATATTCCTTTCATGCCATGGGTCAACGGGGCCCAGACCAGGTTTGTAAGCGCTTCTGCAATGGACAGCCTGGAACCTGCTTCAGCATCGATAAGGCTGGCAGCAGGGGCATGCCCAAGGGAAGTTGCAATTCCCTTTGCCCCCTGGTAATCTAAAGCTACAACACCAAGGTTGTTCAGAGGAAGTTGAACCGGTCCGCAGGTTTGCTGCATGGCTATTTTCCCCGAGACTGCACGGTCGACTTTATTGGTAAGCCAGTCTTTGCAAGCGACAGCTTCCAACTGCAACACTGTTTCGAGCAGATGCGGCAGATCCTGACTGCTGACTGCTGACTGTTGACTGCTGACCGCTGAATACTTTTGAACAGCTTCCGTCGAATCGTTCATGACTGTCTTTGGCGGTTTTCCAAAGAAATCAGCCACATTAAGGTCGATAGGATGGCTACCGTCGCGGCGGTCCTCAAATACCAGCTGATGATCGCCGGTAGCCTGTCCTACCATGTAAATCGGAGCCCTTTCCCGTTTTGCAACTTCCTTCAGAAGTTCAATATCTTTTTCCTTAATCAGCAATCCCATTCTCTCCTGGGATTCATTACTGATGATCTCCTTGTCCGACAGGGTAAGATCGCCTATGGGAAGCGCATCAATATTTATCTTCCCCCCGGTTTCTTCAATCAGTTCGGATATGGAATTCAGGTGACCGCCTGCTCCATGGTCATGAATTGAGACAATCGGGTTTACTTTCATTTCGACCATGGCACGGATGGCATTGAATACCCGTTTCTGCATTTCGGGGTTTGAACGCTGGACGGCATTCAGTTCGATGGAATTCCCGTATTCGCCGGTGGCAACGGATGAAACCGCTCCTCCCCCCATCCCGATACGGTAATTATCTCCACCCAGCACAACCACCTCTTCTCCTCCCCTGGGAATCTCTTTGAGGCTGTCTTCTTTTTTGCCGTACCCGATACCTCCGGCCAGCATGATCACTTTGTCATATCCGAAGACCTTTTCGTTTTCGGAATGTTCAAAAGTCAGCAGCGATCCGCAGATCAGGGGCTGCCCGAATTTATTCCCGAAATCGCTGGCTCCGTTTGAGGCTTTAATCAGGAGTTCCTCAGGATTTTTATATAACCACTTCCTCGCGGGGAAAGCTTTTTCCCATTCACGCCCTCCGTCAAGCCTGGGATAGGAAGTCATGTACACAGCTGTCCCTGCAATAGGGATGCTGCCTTTCCCTCCGGCCATGCGGTCGCGGATCTCGCCCCCGCTACCGGTTGCGGCCCCGTTGAAAGGCTCTACAGTGGTAGGAAAATTATGGGTTTCGGCCTTGAGAGATATAACGCAGTCAATATCACTGATCACAAAATAATCAGCTTTCGCAGGATTACCTGGTGCAAACTGCTCAATTTCAGGGCCTGAAATGAAGGCAACATTGTCTTTATAAGCTGAAACAATAAAATTCGGATGTTCTTTGGATGTCTTTTTGATCAGGGTAAAAAGTGATTCCGTCATCTCTTTCCCGTCAATAATAAACGTGCCGTTGAAAATTTTATGACGGCAGTGTTCAGAATTTACCTGGGAGAAACCAAATACTTCGCTGTCGGTAAGTTTACGGCCGATCTTTTTGCTTAAACTTTTCAGGTATTCAATTTCCTCACTGCTTAAAGCAAGGCCTTCGGAAAGGTTGTACGATTCAAGATCATCAATGAAAATGATGGGTTCAGGCTTATGCTCTATGTAAAAGCTCCGCTGGTCAAGCCCCTGGTATACGTTTTGAAGCATAGGGTCAAAGGCAGGATGAGGGATGCCGGATCCTGCATCCTTTATAAATTCTTCAATCCTCAGGATCCCGCTGATGCCCATATTCTGGGTTATCTCTACGGCATTGGTGCTCCAGGGAGTGATCATTTCTTTCCTCGGCCCTGTAAAGGTTCCCTGTAAAGCAGGTTCGGCGATACATTCCGCATCGCCGAACAGCCAGGTTAATTTTTCGACATCGGTTGAAGTCAGTGGATCCTGATGCTCCACTGCGTAGAATTTGTCGATGTTCTTAAAGAAGGTCAGCATGCATGCTTTTCTTTATATCGTTATAACAGACTTGAATTCAAAATTCATAATTCGAGTATTCGATTATTCGATTATTCACTTACGAAGTTAAAAATCTCTCCGCCTCTATCGCCGCCATGCATCCTGTTCCGGCTGCTGTGATGGCCTGGCGGTAGTGGTGGTCCTGGACATCGCCTGCGGCAAAAACACCTTCCACGCTGGTTGTGGCGGAACCCGGCAAGGTCTTTATATAGCTCATCTCATCAAGTTCAAGCTGGCCACTGAATATCTCGGTATTGGGTTTGTGGCCGATAGCGACAAAGAAGCCGTGAACGGTGATATCCCTGCTTTCGCCCGATTTAATGTTGCGCACGCGGACGCCGGTAACCCCGCTGTCATCGCCAAGCACTTCCTCAGGGACACTGTCCCAGACCATCTCTATGTTTGCAGTGGTTAAAACCTTATGCTGCATGGCCTTGGAAGCGCGCAATTCATTGCGCCGGTGGATCATGTAAACCTTCTTACAGAGTTTGGCAAGATAAGTTGCTTCCTCGGCTGCAGTATCTCCTCCCCCGACGATAGCAACATCTTTCCCGCGATAAAAGAATCCGTCACAGGTTGCACAGCCGGAGACTCCCATCCCCATGAATTTCTTTTCAGATTCGATCCCCAGCCATTTGGCCGATGCGCCGGTGGCAATGATAAGAGTATCTGTTTTGACCGTCTTTCCGTCATCCGCAGTCACAATAAAAGGACGATTGGAAAGGTCCACTGAAGTTACCACCCCGAACCTTATTTCAGTTCCGAAACGTTCGGCCTGCTGTTTGAATTCTTCCATCATTTCGGGGCCGGTGATCCCTTTGGGGTACCCTGGGAAATTTTCTACTTCAGTTGTGATGGTAAGCTGTCCGCCGGGCTGCATTCCCTGGTACATAACAGGTTTGAGGTCGGCCCTGGCAGCGTAGATCGCGGCTGTATATCCTGCAGGTCCCGAGCCTATGATCAGGCAACGTATATGTTCAGTGTTTTCGCTCATTTTATTGCTTTTTAATCCTGTGCAAAGGTAAAGAAAAATCGGTGATCAGGGCAGCTCCGTCAATCTTCCCCGGTACATCTTTCAGGCGGATTTGTTACAAAAGAACCTGAAATGCCTAACTTTACGTTTCAATCCGTTGCCATATGAAACGATACTTCCTGATACTGTTTTTATCCTGTACATTCCTGTCCCTGACCATGGCATCCACACACCATGAAGACCAAAAACTGATAATCGGCATTACCTATGCACCACCTTACATTATAAATAAGGAGGGCATTATGTCGGGGGTCTGTATCGATCTGTGGAGACTTATCAGCGACACGCTTAAGATTTCTTACGAATATAAAGTCTACCTTTCCACTGATACACTGATGCGCGATTTACGGGCCGGCAACATTGACCTTTCCATCCTTCCTCTTACCGCAACAAGCGAACGACTTGCAAAATTAAAATTGTCAATTCCATTTTATATTTCCAATATGGGAATTGCAACCCGGATTGAGAAACAATCTGCCTTTTTTCAACTGCTTAAGAATATATTTTCATGGAGGATCATACGTTCAGTGCTCTTTATTTTTCTGATAGCTACTGTCTTTGCAATTTTTTTATGGCTGGCCGAACGGAAAGGGAATGCGCTTCAATTCAGGCCAGGGTTAATCGGTGTTACCGACGGCATCTGGTGGGCATTCGTAACCATGACAACCGTGGGATATGGCGATAAGATCCCCAGGACAAGATTGGGCAGGATACTGGCTATTTTCTGGATGTTTTTCGCGATAGGCTTGTTCTTTATTGCTTCCGGGGTGGTCTCCTCCGAGCTTACAGTCAACAGGCTGCAGTCCCAGATAAAAAATCCTGACGATCTCAGCAATTGCAGGGTGGGCGCGGTTTACAGATCAGGGTATGCCGAAACCCTCACCCGTCACACTATACCATATTCCGCTTTCACTTCACCCTGGGATGGCCTGCAGGCTGTAAATTCCGGCATTATAGATGCTTTTGTTTATGACCAGGCGCTGCTTCAATACCTGGTTGTCAAAAATAACCTGAACGATAAGATCGTGATCATACCCAGCGGTTTGAACCTGCAATACTTTTCTTACATGGCCGGGAAAAACAACCAGGCACTCATAGACCGCATCAACCCTGCAATGCTAAAGGTTATTGACAGTGACACATGGGGAGAGATCTTATTAAGGTATGGAATTGTGCATTAACAGGAATTGAAATTCTGGAGGGACTATAATTGTATTTTGCCAAATTACCAGGCATAAATTTACGATTGAATTATCAGGAATCTTTTCTATATTTGCACTCCCAAATCGGGATATCGGGGCGTGGCGCAGTTGGCTAGCGTACTTGCATGGGGTGCAAGGGGTCGGAAGTTCGAGTCTTCTCGCCCCGACCAGTAAAGACAAGGGTTTCAGAAATTCTGGAACCCTTTTTTATTTGATAGTATACACATTAGTATACACGGCACCCTCTAAAACTCATAAAAGAAATAATTTCCAATTTGACTGACAACCTGGTAAAATCCCAGGCATGAAAGTTAGGTTAATAATTGTGCTATATTTGTTATGAAGTCAAGTAATTCCGCCATGAGCAAGGAAATCGCAATTAATACTTTATCGGATAAACTTAATTCCTGCCTTAAGCAGCAAGATTATTCGGAATTTCAGAATATCTGGAATGTCGAATACAGTATTCTGAATGAGGAAAAAATACAACAGGTTCTTTCTGATCTCATAGAATCTCATTATAGCGACAAGGATTTCGATTTTTATAAACTAATATTTGACCATATTGTAGATACCACCAACCTTAATCTGAACTTTCCCCTTCAACATTATGCTCCGACGTTCTTATCTTTGTCGGTTTACAAACTCTCTGTAGAGATGTTTAAATATTTCCTGGCGAAAGGAGCCGATGTGAATTATATCGGTGACGTGTACGCATTTGAAGACCAAGAATCCATTAAACGGGAAGTTGAGGAGCACGAATTTGATCGCTATAGCACGTGCCTTGATTTTGCTGAAACTGTAAGGGATGATATGCTGAGTATTGATTACAATTTTTCTCCTCCTGATTGGTCAAATGTAGATAAACATTTTGAGCTTATTGATAATGATGATATGATTACGGTGAGCAAGAAAGAATATGTTATGCTGAAATATCAGGCGCAATACTTAGATGATCTTATAATTCTTGATTCGTTTGTTGATCTTATACGGTCTAAAGGTGGGAAAACCTATGATCAACTGGTAAGCAGCCATAAAAACAAGGATAAGATCGAGGATAAAGAGAATTAACACTTACCAAATAGGCAATTCCTCCAAATAGCTAATTAACATTATTTTCAATTCATTTGCCGTTAGTTCAGGGAGGTAATGAATTAATTCATAAAACCAATCAACACTTATTTTCGCAAGATCGCGAATTATTTCATCCTTGCAATCCTGAAAATTCTCATAATTATCGCTACTTTGGTGCAGATCAAGGTTCCAATCAATAGGATAGCATAATTCTCGTAAAGATTTTTCATATTTATGAGTAAGGTTATAATATAAGTCCCATATATCTGCTTTTTCACAGTATTTTTTCGATGCTTCATACAATTGCTCATGAAGATAAGATGCAAATTCAAACTTTTGATCTATATTAATTTGAATCCACCACGATGAAACTGCCTCGTTGCTGAGGTGGTCATGTATTAAAGACTGTAAAATCATAATTCATTTTTTTTGGTTAATTACCTCTGTATAGAAGCTATGCAGATCTCTTGCAATTGCTGCTATCATTACCTTCATTGGTATTCCCTTATTTATAAATAATACCCCTTAGGCTTTCAATAAAAAAAGGGGTGTGAACCTATGCTTAAGTTTTCAATCGCTCTGAGGTACGCCAATACCTTGCACGAAATGAACCTATGCAAAAGGAACACACCCTTAAGGGTGCGTTCACTTTCTGGATTCCTCTCGTGCAAAGTAAATTGGCGTTTTTCAGAGCAGAGAAACAGAATAAAACGCAATATTTTATTAGTCAGATCTTACCTTTTACCTCCAATTTTATTTCAAATTTCGGTTTATGATTATCGCAATTCAAATATATTAAAGATCTCCAAGATAAAATTATCTTAATAGTCGGATAGATCATCTAATCGGAATGATATGTTCATTAATAACCTCAAGACTTGTAAAATGTGGATCTTCAAGAGGCACATGGTATTCAATTGCAAATTTTTCTTTTACCTCTTCTTTCAATAATCTGGCAAGTGCTACCCCTCTTTGATTCCACAATTCCCAGGGAAAGTTAGTGTCTGTCGAGTTTGCTTCAAAATCATTAACCCATGAAGAGAATTGAACGTGTAAATTGTGCGAAATGAACATATCTTTGGCTATTTGAAGTGGATTTATTTGATCCGCAATATTTTCCAATGGTTCATGCACATTCCTTTGACGTTTAGACCAGGCATATGGTGCCATTCCGAAATCAGCCATTATTACAATTGTATCCATGGTTCTTTGTCAACATGAGTGGGAAAAGTTACAATACAGGGTAGCCACTTTTTGAGGTCTTGTATCAGTACAGATTTAGTCCGATATATAAGGGTTAGCAATTCAGATACCACCCCATTTTAAAAAAATAATTTCCATGGGGCAGGCCACATACCCCAAATAATCAAATAGGAAAATAGGCAAATAGTATTAATCCCGAACGCAACGCACAGAATACCCCATAATCTTGTCATCGCCGTAGCTGCGTACATCGCTGCCATTGTAGTCCAGGTAACGGCACCAGGCAGAGCCGTACGTACACTCAGACGAACTCCACCAGCGGCCTAGGTAGCCAATGCCCCAGGACGCTCCAAGGCGGTCACGGCCGCCTGCCGGAATGGCTGTAAATCCACTTTCGTTGGTTGCCCCGGTATTGGGGGAATAATACAGACCGGTGCCAGCCTCTATCGTACCAGTAGATTTCAATTTACCGCCGGCAACGTCTGCACCTCCCAGATAGCTTGCAAGTAATGTCCATTCGGCATCGGTGGGTACGTGCCAACCTGAAGGGGCAAGTTTGCTGGTGTTTACAGTAAACCAGTTATATAAAGCGCCATAGGTATTTTTATACGTAGCTGCATCGTTATTGTACCAACAATATCCGGGAGTAGTTAAATTACTCCATTCTGTACCATCCGTCACCAAAGGTATTGCTGTACCATCATTGTATTTAGTCGTTTTCAGGTTCTCAACCATCCATACCTGCGTACCTATTGTAACTGTATGATATATATTGCCATCCACGTCTGTTACTGTTTGATTACTTACCGATGTAATATTCAGATTCGCGTAAGCTCCTGATGACTTGCCATTTCCATAAGCGGTTAGGGTTGCCTTGTAGGTTCCGTTCTGAGAATATTGATGGTCGAAGTTCACCGTTGTTGCGGTGGACGTACTTCCATCACCGAAATCCCACAAATAAGACGTCGCATAAGTGGAGGTGTTGGTAAACGAAACAATTCCGTTGGATTTAATAGTGTATTGGAACATTGCATAAGGGTCTGAGGCAGGTGGAGTTGTGTCTGTCGAATCCTTCTTTGTGCAACTGGTTATAACGATTAAAAACACTGCTATTGTGGCAAAGAGGTAAATCAGGGTTTTTGTTACTTTTTTCATATCATTATAATTTTATGTGAAGGTAATATTTAAACAACTCTTTGACAAGATGAATAGTAAATTTAGGGTTTTTTGTAAAAGTAAGTGGGTAAATTCACGTAAAATGAAATTGATAAACCACTTTTGTAGCAGTAAGGAAAAACGACAGTGATTATTACCCTTTCGAATAAATCGGTGAAGTTTTTCCAGATTGGGATGAGGTGGTCAGATTAAATCGTCCCCGTGGTCAATCGGGCAGGGTTGTCAACAACCTTAATTTTTGATACAGCGAACTGAAA
>Ga0316229_1000404_pt1 | contig 59734 bp, 77 predicted proteins | sample TBH18023metaG_FD_206011 | JGI IMG/M metagenome (GOLD analysis project Ga0316229, IMG submission 206011) | Freshwater microbial communities from Trout Bog Lake, Wisconsin, USA - TBH18023 | ecosystem: Environmental > Aquatic > Freshwater > Lake > Hypolimnion/Profundal zone | place: USA: Wisconsin... | reverse complement strand
GCTGCTCGTCCAGCAGACAAAGTCTACACAGGTGATTCTATAATTGGTATTGGCCAACTACATAAGTCAAATGGTATTCCTGTATTCCGTCAAGAAGATGCCATTGATGTTAGTAAAATGAGGCGCGGATAATATGACCGTTATTGCGTGGGATGGTAAAACATTGTCAGCAGATAAACAAACCACAGCTGGATCAATGAAAAGAAAACTTAGAAAAATCACTCGTTTGGATAATGGGCATCTAATAGGTGCTACTGGTAATTCGACTGATTGTAAGCGATACATGGAATGGTATGATAGTGTTTGTAAGAAAGAAGTAGGTGAATTCGTTAAATTTCCAACTTGGCAAGGTGATAGTCATCCACATTTGATGGTGGTGACCCCGTGGAAGGGAGTTTATATGTATACAGGCACCGACGAGTACCTTGATTATACAGAGAATGATGTTTTTGCTATTGGGTCTGGTGCCGAATATGCCTTGGGTGCTATGCGAGCTGGTGCTGATTCAGTTAAGGCAATAGAGATCGCCAGTGAGTTCGATGCGTACTGCGGTATGGGGATAGATAGTATTGAGCTAGAAGTAGAGGTAGAAGATACTGTAACGGTTACCTTAACAGCAGAAGAAGCTAAAAAAGCTATTAGAAAGAAATCAAAACCTAAGGTAGTTGCTGAGTGAAAAAGTTAATCGGATATATTCTAAGTTGGACATTGTACTGGCTAGGAGACTTAGTCAGTAAACCTATGCACTGGACTTATGGATATTGGTTATATCCTGTGTACAATCGTTTAATGATCTGGAGCACTGACGTACAAGATTGGTCAGGTTGTAATGGTCCGTGGGGAGAAGTCAATGGGTGATGAAAAACAATGGTACTGGAATGAGTGGGAAGATTATCAATACGCAGTTAAAAAAGACCTCAACGTTGAGTATGAACTTTGGGAAAATGAATCCAAAAATAACACTGTTATCTTTAATGCTGGCACAGATGACGAAATGCTTAAAATTACCCCAGATGGCTTCTACGTTCGTGGCGTAAAGGTAGAACAAGGCCCAGGTGAAGCAGAAGCAGTATACAAAGCATTTAAAGAGTTCATGACTTGGGCTATTATTAGCAAACCTGAGTAATATTCTATAAATAACACTATGCTAAGGGTAGGGGAACTATTAGAGAATTGGAAAACTGCATATTTTAATTTGTTTATATATGCACTATTCCTCTACAGCTTAACATTTATAACATTACATCAATCAATTATAGCAGTCTTATTTGCTTGGTTTACTACTACCATCGGTAACAGTCTATTATTACATCGTTATTATTCACACAAACAATTTAAATTAAATAGAATAGTAGAAATATTGTTATTACCTTTTGCTATTTTATGTAGTATGGGCAGTCCGATCACCTATGCAGCTATACATAGACGCCATCATTCACAGACTGATCTAATCACGGACCCGCATAGCCCAACAGCACATGGTGCGTGGGTAGCAATGACTGGTCTATTAGAATTATACCCCCAATCCTATTTTAAAAAGTTAAAAACTCCTGTGCCCAAAGATCTATTGCGTGATAAATTTCTATTATCAGTACACGTAAATTATTACAGAATCTGGTTGCTTGGATTTGTATTAACTGCTATTATTAATGTACACCTAGCAGTAGTTATATTCAGTTGGCCAGCTATACTATTAAAATTAATGGCCAATGTAATCGTAAATGGGTTACCTTGTCATCCAGGGATCAACCATGTTAGAGATATTCCTAGCTTAGGATTCTTAACAGGAGGTGAAAGTTTGCAGGAATTTCACCATAACAATCCAACTGAAAAGATCTATTCACATAATGTGCTGATAGATCCGACTCCTGTTTTTATTAAAGTGTTAACAAGGTAGATGGCAAAAGAAGAAGTAATTAAAATGAGCGGTGTTGTTGAGGAAGTATTAGGCAACAGTATGTTCAGAGTTAAATTAGAAAATGATCACATAGTCGTTGCATATATCGGCGGCAAGCTACGTATGCACACAATTAAGATCATTATGGGTGATAAGGTAGATGTTGAAATGTCACCGTATGACCTAAACAAAGCAAGAATTGTATATCGTCGATGAACTTATTCAAATTTTTTTGCAGACCTAAACCTATTATTTTTGTAGGTGCTAGGAACTGTATCAAGCTAATTCAATATATCGCGGAAGACTGTGGCTATGAAGTCATAGGTATTTTAGACAAATACTACTATGGCAATACCACTGATATTGCAGGCATTCCTATTATTGGCAGTGAAGAACAATTGTTAGATCCAAGTGATAAGCAGGCTATTAAGTGGAAGAAAACCTGTGCATTTGCACTTACATCATGGTGGGATGGTCGTCAATATCTAGGCGGTCACGGGTTAGATAACGAAATAGTTAGATTAGAGCGTGCTAACCTATTAGATCGTGCAGGAGTAAATTGCCCAAACTTAATTCACCCTAATTCAACATGGTACGGAAGATTAGCTAATGCTCGTTTAGGTAAAGGTATTATTATATCAGGTGAATGTGCGTTTGGTGTAGATATTGAAATAGGCGATTACTCATTTATTGAATTTGGTGTATTCTTACATAATGAAGTTAAGATTGGTCGTAACTCTAGCATCAGTGGTTGGGCAGGTCTAGCACATACAGAAATTGGCAATAATGTACGTGTAGGTCCAGGGGTTTGGTGCGTACCAACTAAACCTGCCAGAAAACTATTAACAAGTCCTAAGATCACAGTAGGTGATAATTCTGTATTATGGATTAACAGTAAAGTGTATGACAGCGTGCCAGCAGACAGTATACACACAACCGATGGTCGCATATTAAAAAGATTCGAAAAACGATGATTAAATTAAACTATGACAATCACATTAAGATATTACATCTAATAAATCATTTATTGGTTGTATATGGGTTGTATGCTGTGTTTACAGGTACAATAAGTATTAACTATCTATGGCTAGGATTAGTTGCATACTTTTGGATTGTTATCCTTGGTGTTAACATCGGATTTCATAGATACTTCTGCCATCGTGGCTTTAAAACTACAAGATTTTGGGAATACATTATGGTATTCTGTGGCACTATCTGTACTGTAGGTCCAATCATTGGTTGGGTAGGACTTCATAGGTACCATCACATACACTCAGATACACCAGAAGATCCACATGACCCACATCGTATTGGCGTACTTAAAGCATGGACATATTTTTGGGATAGAAGTAAATTTAGTCGTAAGTTTATTCGTAATGAACTTCGAGATCCACTATTAATGTTTTTTAATAAGCATTACTATAAAATTATATTTGCTTATGTAGCAATACTGGCTTTAATCAACCCGTGGTTAGTTATATGGTTATATTGTGTACCTGCTTGTGGTGGTTATATGATGATTAGTTCAGCCACAGTTATTGCTCATATGCACGGATATGTTGTTATACCCACTAAAGATAGTGCAAAAAACTCTTGGATAGCCAGTTTGCTAAGTCTTGGTGAAGGTTGGCATAATTATCATCATGCACGTGCAGGCGACTATCGTCATGGTCATAGTTGGTGGGAATTAGATCCAGCAGCTTGGCTTATCGAACATTTAATCAGCACAAACAAATAGTCATATAAAAGTTTTAACATAAATACTTAAACAGTATTATGAGATAAACTATGACTATAAGCACACCCAGCCCATTCAATACAATTAACGTAGGTTCAAGCCCAAACGATGGCACAGGATCTGATTTACGTGATGCATTTATTCAAGTAAATAGTAACTTTGCTAATATTACTACAATAGGTATAGCAGTTGCAAATATTAAAGTAGCAAATGAAATTGATGCAATCACTGCTACTATAAGTGGTAACTTAATTGCTAACAGCTCATATGTTCCTAGCTCAAACACTTCTGTTGGTTCAACAGGACAAATAGCGTGGGATAGCGGACATATTTATATATGTGTTGCAACAAATACATGGCGTCGTGCAAACGTTGCTATTTGGTAATAGGATAATAAATGTCTTTAACTTGGAGCACACCTGCAGGTAATTTAGGTATAGTACCGGAGTTGGAATATTATTCATTCCAATTATCTGCCACTGATGACGCTGGTGGAACATTAGTATACAATCAAATCTCTGGTCAATTGCCTCCAGGATTACAAGTTGTAATGGCCACAGGATACTTACAAGGCGTCCCTATCAATAATGTTACACTAGATAATAATGTTACCTACACATTTACTGTACGTGTAACTAATACTTCTACTGGAAAGGTCAGCGATCGAACTTTTAATCTAACTATTACCAACGTTGCTCCGCCGATTATTGTTCCTAAAAATATTGATCTTGGATCATTTCTTGATGGTACTGTAATTAACATACTAACTATTAATTATCCTGCGCTACAGCTAGATGCATTTGAATTTATACCTGGTGCTACTATAACATGGTCAGTAAAATCTGGTAGTCTACCAGACGGGCTGTCATTAAGTTCCACAGGGGTAATATACGGATATTTAAAACCTATTGCCCAAGTTGGCCCAAGTAGTGAAACTGGTTGGGATGAATCTGCTTGGGATGAATTAGGATGGCAATTTCCTTTAGGAACAACCAGTAAAGAATTTACATTTACAATAGAAGCAAGCGATGGCGTAAATTCTGATTTATCAACTTATACTATGTTGGTATTGCCAACTGCTGCTTTAACTGCTGACAGTAATACATATACTGTAGATTCTAATCTTGTAAATATTAATACTGAACCTTTACATAATCCAATCATATTAACACAACAAAGTGACATTGTTCCAGAACGACAAGGTGGATATTTCTCATTCCAAATTCAAGCAATTGACTTAGATGGCGATACGCTTCAATATGAAATTCCATCTGTATCATCTGGTGCGTACGACGAGGAAACCAGTCCGCTTGGTATACCGTTTATCAATGAAATTGTAACTGATGGTAATTTATATGTAGGTACTACTTCTATAGCCAATCCAAATGTGCCTTTCTTGGCCAACGGTGCTCAGGTACAAGTTTTATATACGGATCCATCAACTGATGAGACTTTTTGGCATACTGCTACTGTAAATCAATACACAAAAGTTAGATTAACTGGTAATGGCATAGTTACAGGTACTGTGGGTACATATCTAACACAAGGTTTTGCTAATGCACAAATTTCAACTATCAGTAATACCACTGGTACAATATTATTTGCTGGTAATCTAATAACTGCCACTGCGGGATCTTATATTACACAAGGTAGTGCAAATGCTATAGTAACTACATCAGCAGCCAATCTATCTTTAATTTCACTACAATATCTAGCAGGTTCATTCTCAACCACTGGTGGGAATGTATCTATAAATGGTACAATGGTTAACTCTTATCCGTATACTATTATAGCGCAAACTGATATTGGTGCTGTATACCAAAATAGTTATACTTTTGTTTTAAATAGTACTACAGCTAATATTGCAGGATCAAGTACAGGTGCTGTTTTAACTTCTATTTTAAGTGCAGGAGTAGCCATTGGTTCACTAATTGATCACGGCGAATTTGGGTATGATGATACCAAATATGATCAAGGTGCATTAACATTGCCATTAATCTTACCTAATGGATTTTCTAGTATTATAGATATAAATTCGGGTTGGATTACAGGTTACTTGCCTTCACAAACTTCTGCACAATCAAGTTATAATTTTGAACTTGCAGTGTACAAAAAAGATTATCCATTAAACTGTACTGCCGATAATGCACAATATAAAAGTACTAGATTGTTTACTATAACAGTGTTAGGTGATTTAGATAATACAGTTACATGGTTAACTCCTAGCAATTTAGGTACTATCGAAAACGGTAAAGTTAGCGATTTATTTGTTAAAGCAATATCATCTAAAAATAAAACATTGTATTATACATACACACCTGGGTCAAATAGCAACAGCGCAAACTTTGATGGTAGTTTTAGTGGAGCTTATTCACCAGGATCACAAATTAGACTGCCGCAAGGATTAACCTTAACTTCATCAGGTTTAATTTCTGGTAGAGTTAGTTTTGAAGTGTTTAGTTTAGATCAAGGTACAACAACTATTGACGGTAGAGCAACCACATTTGATGATACCTACACATTCTCAGTAACAGCCAGCGACTTTGATAATACAATTAGTGCTACACAGACATTTACTATACAGGTAGTTGAACGCAACACTTCTCCATATGAGAACCTATATCTGAAAGCATTATTAAGTCAGAGCCAACGAGATACATTCCAATCACTTATGCAAGATCAATCTATGTTTCCACTAGATATGTTGTATAGAGTCGAAGATCCATATTACGGAGTTGCTAGAGACATACGAGCATTGTTCTTAGCAGGTTTACAACCAAGCGCACTTGCAGAATATGCTGCAGCAGTTGAAGTTAATCATTATACTAAACGCTTAACATTTGGGCCAATTCAAACTGCTATTGCTCGAGATAGTAGTTACGATGTTATACAACTTTCAGATGGTCAAGTTATAGGTACGTTCCAGGACACAATTGGATTTATCCCTACTGATTTTAGCCTAGGCTATGTACCTAGTTCTACAATACCAACAGGTACACAACTAAGTAACGAACACATAAAATATGAAGTTGTTTATGCAGAAATTATAGATCAAAATACCAATGCTCTAGGACAATCTCCAGCAAACAGTTTTACATTGTCGACTGCAAATCCATATTATGACGCTAATAACGTAGCCTATGTAACAGGATACCCAAATGCATTTGGTAATATGGATAATGCTATAGTTAGTGTAGTGGGTTATGCAAATAAAGGTGCATTACCTGATTGGATGACTACCTTACAAAGAGATAGTAGCGTGCTGGGATTTAAACGTGCAGTAGTGTTAGCATATACAAAACCCGGAGCAAGTGAAGCTCTTGCTTGGCGATTCCAACAACAGGGATTTGATCTAAATACATTCGACTTTACTGTTGATCGTTATGATCTCGACAATATTTACAGTGCTAACTATCAAATACTTAAAGAAGTATCATTAACTACGGCCCAAAAAATATTAATTGGCGGACAATATATAACATATCCTATTAATACTGTAGTCGGAACATGGGATTATACTACATTTGTTCCAAATAATATAGGTATAAACATTGGCTATTTAACAGCCAATGCAATACCTAGCGGCAATACACAGGTGATATCAACCAGTAATGTTGGTGGATTTATACCTAGTCAAGAAACAACATTTGATAGATATCCAGGAAGAAGTGATCAATATCCTTATTCAGGAACAATTGACTATGCTGTAAGCATACCATTTGAATCTATTAATGGTAGATCAGTGACTTCAATCAATGAAGTTGCAGATGCCAATGGAATATTAGGATTAGATGGAGTTACTACATATACCTCTGGTCAATTATTAGTATTCTTTAAACAAGAATATCAAACTGGTATAGAGATCAGTAACATTTATAATCAAGGTTGGGCTAATATTTCAGCAACATGGGGAGGATCTTCAACTCAAGATGAATGGGATTATGATAGTACAGAAGGTTGGGATGCAGCCAGTTATGTTCCTGGATTCTTAGAGAATCAACAATTTTCAGTGATTAATCAACGTGCAGGTGTTTGGCAGATTAATATTGATGATGACAACATTGTTACATTAACTTATGTAATGGATTTTCCTGTTACATCGACAGTATATGATCCTATAGTTGGTAGATATGTACAAACATCAACTACTATTAGTAGTGCAGTTCCTAACTTAAAATTATTCGTAAGAAATGGTGTTACGCACGGCGGAATAAATATTTTCTACGATACAAAACCTAAACCTGGTAATTTATATCCAAGCTATAGCGATATACCACAACAGATTAATACAACTGTCCTATCATTTGATCAGAACGGTACTCGCTTCCTTAACAATCGAGATAGTTACACTGTACCCGAAGCCGGAGATAAATATATTAAATTCGCTAAAACTGGAGTATTTACATAATGAGTAGCATTAACCCTAATAACATCGACGGAACGTATCCGATTGCTGGTCAAGATAACGACAGCCAAGGATTCCGTGATAATTTTACAAATATCAAAAACAATTTAAATTTTGCGGCTACTGAGTTGACTGACCTACAACAAAATGCTTTACTTAAAGCACCATTGGGTTCAGTTGGACAGTCAGCAACTAACAATGATTTGAATTATGCACAGATTATTCATGCAGCAATGTTAGCAACTGTGGATACTTTTAGTAATATCGGAGTTCCGAGTACAAGTACACCTTCAATTTCATGGGCCGCTGCTAATTATCAAAGTATTACTCTTAGTCAAGCAACTACAATTACTGCATTTACAAATTGGCCAGCTGCCAGTCTTGGTGTTTATGCTAGATTTAGATTACAGGTTATTGTGCCAAATACTGCATATACATTAACATTGCCGAGTAGTGTAGTTGATAATTTAAGTGACATTCAAGGGGCTGTTGGACAAACTATTAATTTCCCTAGTACAGGTCTTTATCTTTATGAATTCAGTAGTAACGATGGCGGTACTACTATTAGTATTAGTGATCTAGTTAATAACTATCAGACAGTAAGCAATATTAGTATTTCAGGTACACTAACTACTAAAGGCGCACGTGTTGTTGGTGGTTACCAATTAACTGCTCCTGCAGCTAATGCAGCTGTTACTATCGGTAATAATGTAGAACGCTTAATTATTACCCCAACAACTACCAGTACACCTTTTGGTATGATAGTAACATTACCAAATGCTAACGTAGATGCTACTACAGTTTCTATTAGTTCAAACGTAGCAATTGCTGGATTACAAGTTAACCCAAATTCAGGTACGGCGTTATCACCGAGTGCTAATATAGCATTATCGGCAGGTAGCTCAAGTACATTTTTCTTCCATGCTACAGAAAGCAAATGGTATAAAATCAGTTAATTCTTAACCAAACTACTTGACTCCTTATGTTACATTAGCATATAATGTAGTATAAGGAGTTTTTCATTTATGCAAATCGATTTAAACAAATATCAAGACTTTGTTAGAGCTGTAACCAGCGACGCTTCAAATTTTGAAGCAGACCTTATTAGTCAACTTACCGTATTGGGAGAAACCAGCACAGTAAATATCGCATTGTTATTAACTGCAGCCATTGGGTTAGCTGCTGAATGTGGCGAATTTGTTGAAATCCCTAAGAAATGTGTGTTCCAAGGTAAGCCATTAAATGAAGAAGCTATTTTTCACATGAAACGTGAACTAGGTGATGTTATGTGGTATTGGGTAAATGCTTGCCGTGCATTAAACTTAGATCCAAATGATGTTATCGCCGAAAATGTGCGTAAGTTAGAAGCACGTTATCCAGGTGGTAGCTTTGATCCATACTACAGCGAAAACAGGAAAACCGGAGACTTATAATGCATCCACTTGCACCAGACTTGTCTAAAATGTCAGATGAAGAATTTCACACTAAACGTGCAGAAATTCAAACTCGTATGAATTATGCCTATCGTATTGGCAATCCGGATATGGTAGGGCAACTGCAATTGTTAGCACAAGACTATATGATGGAAATGGAACGTCGTAATCAAAAAATGTTAGCAGATGCACAAAAGTCTGGCAGAATCTCTCCTGAAGACAGTTCAAAAGATATTACACGCGACTAATGAAATACGACGAATACGGCAGAAGGTATACAGATAGTAACGAATTGTGTAACTTACTGTATAAAAACCCTGACTTAGACTTGCGCCTGTTTCAGGTTGAAGATCCGCAAGAATATAATAAAAGTCGTGATGTATTACACGCAGAACTTCCACACTTACATGGGTATATTGAACTAGGAGAAACCGTCAGTTTCTTTGATAACCGCTTTCAAGCCAAGTGGCGCATGCCAGATGAATACAAGGAACTAGACATTGCTGCTTATGTCTTAGGATTATGTACAGCAGATTATGAACTACAACGAGTAGGTGAAGAATTACTGCTATTTCAAGAACGTGATGCTTTTAATCTATTACGTTACATGAAATATCTAGTGGATACATTAAGAAAGAATAACATTGTTTGGGGTGTAGGTCGTGGATCAAGCGTAGCAAGTTATGTGTTATTCTTGCTAGGTGTACATAAGATCAACAGCATCTATTATAATTTAGATATCGAAGAATTCCTCAAATAAATACGCATATAATAGGAGAAATAAAATGTCAAATATACGCAGAACTGCTAACGGTCAAACCATTGATATGGATAGACTACGTTTAGCTAACGAAACTACTATTGCAATCGGTAATACCAGAACCAATGCCCGTGGTGATTTATTAGGTGCTGGCGGGCAGATTGTAAAAACCCGAGCACAAATACAACAAGAATATTATGCATTGCATACCCCAATGGCAGATAATTCCGATGTTGTAGAATCAATTGCTGTAGCACAAAATACTCCAGTAATGCCAACAACACAACCAGTAGCAGTAGATACCCCTGTCGTTGAATCAACAAACTATGTTAAACCTCGTGGTAGTTTTGCAGAAGCAATTGCCGGAGAAACAGAAATTAAACAAGAATTATTAGATCCAGCACCTAATAAATCACAAGGTGTTAAACGAATTTAAGGAAATTTATGAATCCATACGAACCAAGAAAAATCAAATCATTTAAAACATTACAAAATTATGTAGTTGTAACAGACATGAATTTTGATCAAAAAATTAGTCATGGCGGTATTATTATTCCAAATAGCGATGGTAAATTAGAAGGTATTCATCCGCGATGGGGTCGTGTATATGCAATTGGTAATCGTCAGCAAGATATTAAAGTCGGACAATATGTTCTAGTTAAGCATGGAAGATGGACACGTGGTGTTGAGATCGAAGACACAGAAGGTGAAAAAATTATTCGACGAGTTGATCAGAACGATATCTTAATGGTCAGTGATGATCCTATGTCTGATGAAACTATCGGCAATAGTTTATAGTTGACATACTATTATTTCAGTTATATAATATATTATCAATCTAGCAAAGAAGACTTTCAATGAAACAATTATGGGTAGAACAGTATCGTCCGGATACAATTGATGGGTATGTATTCACAGATCCAGCACAAAGACAAACAGTTGAGACGTGGATCAAACAAGGCAGTATTCCACATTTACTGCTAAGTGGTAGTCCAGGAACAGGTAAAACAACTCTGGCTAAAATCTTAATCAAATCACTTGGCGTAGATGAATATGACGTCATGTATGCTAATGGTAGTAAAGAAGCACGCAAAGTAGAATGGATTGACAAGCTAATTGGTTTTTGTCAAACTATGCCGTTTGGTAAGTTTAAAATTGTGATGATCGACGAAGCTGACTATATGAATATTGCATCAGTTCAACCAGCATTACGTAATCTTATGGAAGACTATGCACAAACAGTACGATTCATCTTAACCTGTAACTATCCAAATAAGATCATGTCAGCTATCCATAGTCGTTGTCAAGGATTCCATATTGAGAAAACTGATCACACTGAATTTACAGCACGTGCTGCAACTGTGTTAGTTACAGAAGGTATCGAATTTGACTTAGATACATTAGATAGTTATATTAAAGCAACTTATCCAGACCTGCGTAAATGTTTAAATTTATTACAATCTAATACAACTACAGGTACACTATCTAAACCAGGTGAAAATGATAGCAGTGCAAAAGATTGGCGGTTAGATGCTGTGGCTATGTTTAAGTCAGGTAAAATTCGCGAAGCACGTACACTTATCTGTAACCAAGCCGCTGTAGAAGACATGGATGGTATGTATCGTTGGATGTACGATAACTTAGACTTATGGTCTACCTCAGAAGAAGGACAAGACGAAGCTATCCTAGCAATTCGTAAAGGACTTGTTAATCACAGTATGGTAGGTGATGCCGAAATTAACCTTTCAGCAACATTAGTGGAGCTCACACAAATTGGCAAATAATAGTATCTATTTAATAGCAAAATATACAGCACGCCCTAAAGATCCTGCACAAACTTACAAAGCAGGATATATGGCTAATCCTAATAATATTGAATATGAAGAACAAGTATACCTAACACGCGGATTAAAGGATAAAGATGTTCAAAATAGTGTTATTTTGAATCTAACTGAAGAAAAAATAGTCAAAAATACCTTTAAATCGGGTGCAACTTTTGAAGCTATACTCGAACATTATGTAGAGGGGTATGCAGATTATATTAACGACAGTATTAATCAATTAAATGAAGTGTTTCAAACTAAGTGATAGCGGAGCCCGTGGTTGGTTCATAGGAGACTTTGACCAAGCAGTGCATCGTACTAAAGATTTCGAAATCTGTTACCAACATAATCCACGCGGTAAACCAGATAGCCATATCCACAAACAAATAACTGAAATTACTTTAGTTATCAGTGGACGTCAAATTTGTAATGGTGAAATATTTGCTGCTGGGGATATTTGTGTATTAGAACCTGGTGATATAAGTCAAATTGAATATCTGGAGGATACAGAAGTCGTTACTATTAAGACTCCGAGTATCCCCTCAGATAAGTTTATGTTATAGTTAGTCTTCTCCGTATAGGCGTAACACCTCCGCGACAGCTGGATGACGAGCAATGTCTTTATGATTAAACTCTACACCTGCAATATATCGACTATTTTTAAATCCTTCAAACAAATGTTTAAAGTCTAATAGGCCATTATCCGGGTCTCGTCTATCTGCTTGACGTGTGTCGCCTGTTACTACTATTTTAGAACCTTCGCCGAGTCGTGTAAGGAGCATCTTAATCTGTCCAGGGGTGGCGTTTTGCATCTCATCTGCTACTATCCAACATCCCTTAAATGTACGACCTCTCATAAATGCTAGGGGAGCTATCTCAATTATCTGTTCTTCTAGCATACGTGCTACTTCTTTTGGACTATAGTACTCTTGAATGACATCGAACAAGGGTCTAGTCCATGGTTCCATCTTAGCGTTAATATCACCTGGTAGGAAGCCGTGCTTTTCATCATCCACTCCTACCGCTGGACGAGTTAAAATTAACTTGCTTACTTCTCCTTCTTTAAATGCTTTAATGCCAGCCATCATAGCTAACATTGTTTTGCCAGTACCGGCAGGGCCTGTTGCAAACACAATACACTTAGATTGGTCTGTTAATAGGCTGATATATTCTTCTTGATTTAAACTTTTAGGTATTAGGTGGACTGTTTTCCTTTGTTGGACATAGTTGTTAAAACTTACTACGGTATTATCTTGTTGTGTTGCGAATGAATTTAAGTTGCGTGATGCTGATCTACGATGTCTTGACAAGTTAATGCTCCTTTGAAGTGTTGTACTAATTAAAGCATCAGTACACAAATATTTAAGAGCTAAAAAAGATTTGAAAGTGTGTAGTTAAGTTTGAAAGATCTGGAATAAGTATTAAGCTACCTGGACCATTCAGCGTAGATTCTATTTGCAGTATCCCATCTGGCGACTGCTAATCTAAATCCAAATAAGTCAGCAAGCTCAGCATGTTTTTCTATAGTCCACGGATAAAAATCTATATCTTTACAAGCCTCGTTTCCATGATCATGCAGACCAGGATTACAGCGCCAATAGATTTTAGCTTTAGGTTTCAGACAGCGAACCACACAGTTAATTTGACTTATTATATTAGCTTCGCCACCAAAGTTAATACTGCCTAGACAAAGTGCTACATCGAAATGATCGGGCATATCAAAATCTTCTATCCTAACTTTGTAGTCAGCTGAGTCGTTGGCGGGATCTATGCCTATCAAGTTAGGTATATGTGTTTTGAATTCATTAAATCCACAACCTACATCAACGACCTGTTCTTTGGGTTTAATTTTGTCTACTAATGCCCATCCGGAATACTTGTATTGATTTAGATTAGATTTCCACACAGATGAAAAATATTTATTTAGTTGTGTTTGATTCATGATTTTTCTAATAGAGAATGTAATACAGTCGAAGATGTTGGAAATTTATTTAATTCGTAACATGCAATCTCGTAGCCGTTTGATCTTAGATGTTGTTGTATAATTGCCTCTGAGATAATATTTAACTCGGACCACTCATATGGTTCATTTGCTATCGACGTTTGAACTATTTTCTTTATTAGATTATATTCGTCTAATAGATATTGTTGTTGACTACGCCAGTGCGTAGTAAAATCAGAAAATGTTGAAATCAAATTAGAGTCAATCTCACCTGAATAGTTTAAAACCTTTAAAAATGTGTCATGTGGATTATCTAAAATTTCTTTAGAACTAACACTTAACCAATTTTGGTCAGCATAGTTGTAAGAATCAATCCATCCTTGAACCCATGTTGGATAGAATGTGCTCAACCATTCCCTAAGTTCCCATAGTTGCATTTCACTCCAATGCTTATAATTAATATTCCAATTGATAATATTGTGCTCATTTTTCCCACAGAAAATTTCTAACGTTTTATTAGAAACACCTTTAGCTATTTTATAATATTGTGCTAACATATTAATTTCTGCATATTCTAAACTATCTACATAAACAAAAACATATTTGTCGTCGGGAAAATTGATCTTAAAGAAATTTATCAATTCATCTGCATGAAAGTCAGGCATCGGGTATATAGGTGATGTTATCAATGGTTTATCTATTAACCCGCCAACCAAATCATCGAGTTCGTATTTCCACACATAGTGTCCAGTTTTATAATATGAATGCATCGACCCATCAGGAGTTATCATATCTGCGTATGTTATATTTGGCAATCTATCAGCACTATACGTAGTACTAAATGCACGTAAGATATACTGAATAGTACTACCAAATGTACCAGGGACAAATAAAATATGCAACATCTTAAACCTCTATAAGTAAATATATTATATACGTACTTATTATGAATCTCCCCAATCACATATTTTTTACAGGAGTACCAGGTTCACGTTGGAGTGGTATAGCACAGGTATTAGAAACGATACCGGGTATGAATACCAGCGATCGCACACCTAACCGCAGTTACACACATCACACATATACAGGACATGTTGGTGCTTACTTTGGCCGTGGCATGGAGTTCGATGCTATCCCAAATTTAGATTATGTAGACCAAGCATGGACAGAACCTGGCGGTTGCAAACTTGTTAAAAGTCATGACTGGGCGTATAAGTTAAGTGAATGCCCTGGTTGGAAAATGTTAGTCTATCGCCCAGATATGTCGAGTTATGCCTGGTGGCATGAAGCAGGTGGCTTTCAAATCAAATATCCCTGTTATGATGCATACAAAGACAGTGTAGGTATGTTGGCAGAAATAACTGCACAGAATAAAGCTATTTTGGAATTTGCGATGATAAATAATTGTAAGTGGGAGTATTTCACATCCGGGTGGATTAAAGAAAACTTCTGCGCCGAGGTCAGTGTAACCAACGTCTGGCCAGATATTCTAGTTACATTGATAAAATAACGTTATAGGAAAATAAAATGAACTCAAAACAATTTGTTGCTAAATTAGCACAAGATAATGAAGCACTATTCAAAGCAAGTGAATTGAATGTTGAAGCATACTTTGCATCTAACCCAAGCCAAGAACAATTAGTAGAACACTTTACTGGTCGTATGGTTAACGAGCGTATGAACATGGTTGAAATAGCTGGTAAAGTAGCTACTGCCCCTGCTGATACTTCAGTCGAAGACCTAGCATTACTAAGCAAACAAGCACTTGACGAAGCTAATCACTTCCGTATGGTTAAAGAAGTTATCGAACACATCACAGGCGAAAAAGTTGATGTCGAAGCGGCTATTGCTGCCGAAGCTGCTAAACCAACAGCTAAAGGTGCTGCTCTATTAGCTAAGTATGAAGCACAAAACGATCCATTGGCACTTGCGGCTTATCAATTTATTGCTGAAGGTCGTGCAGAACGTGTATGGGACAAAATGGCTGAATGTATTCAAGACGAATTCATTAGCACAACATACGCTAAAATTGCTCGCGACGAAGGATTCCACAGCAACATTGGTCGTCGTGCTTTAGAATTGTTAGCAACCGATGAAGCTACTCAAGCTCGTATTGAACAAATTGCTCGTACAATGCGTATGGATTTATTTGCAGTGTCATGTATGAACACAACTGCAACACCAGAAGCTGTAAAATTAATGGACAGTGCTTACTAAGCATAATTAATTTTATAAGCAGAAAAAGGAGCTTAGGCTCCTTTTTTATTGACGAGGACTTAGTGAAAAATACAAATGCAATTTTATATACTGCCGGAGCATATGGTAATCTAATCAATTGGTGTTGTAGTTATTTTAGTGGTATAATACCTAATTCAGAAATCCCGTTTGCCCCTACCGGTAGTGTGCATAATTCTTTTCCAGGAAGATTTTGTATATTGTTTCCATCACATCTTGATCAGTATTTAAAATCTGAAAATAATTTTCCTATTGCACAAATGCATGAACATGTATTATTAAAAGATGATATTCCAATTGAATCTAAAAGAACATTTAGCATATTAAACGATAATTTAAAAAAATTAGTTGACAATTTTAAAAATATTATTTTTATATACCCCACGATTAATTCAATCAATTGTTTAATTAACAATAGTTACTTTAAAATTCGAACCTATGATGACCTATCAAGGGAAGGTATTGCTGCAGATGTTTGGTTAAGAGACAACATGAAATCAGATCGTATGATTTCTCTAAGAAAAGTCTACGGAATCGATAAACTCAGACTCGAACTATCATACGAAATAGATAATCAAAATTTATTAAAATGGGATCATACTTCAATTGATGAATTTGAACTTTGGGAATTACGAGAACTATCATCAAAATATTTTTATGATCGAACTATGTCAAATATTATTACCGACGATGAAATTATAGAACTTAAATCTAAATATCCCAAAGTTAAATTTATTGAATTAGATCAATTACGTGATAATTTTGAAAAAACCTTACTAAGTATTTTAGATACATTTGAGATTAAAGATATTAATTATAATGATGTATCTAAAATATATCAGCAATGGCTTCCTACACAAATACATTTATATAAGGACCAACAGATTAATACTATCGTAACTGCATTGATCAACAATCTTGAATTAGATTGGACTTCTTATAACATTTCGTTCTTTGACGAAATCTTTATACAACGTAAATTATTCGATAATAATATAGAAATTAAATGTCACAATTTAAATATATTTCCAACTAATACAACTGATTTTATTCCTCTATTGGAGAGAACATGAAAGATTATACAATAGTAGTTAAGTGGTTTTCAGCAACAATGATTCTATGTGCTATGCCTTTACACATTCTAGGTATCACTCCTTGGAATAGTATACTTCAAATTATAGGTGCTTGTGGCTGGGTCTATGTAGGATTTAAATGGAACGAGAAGAGTTTAATTACTAATTTCCTTCCGCAGATCTTTATGATTATTGCTGGATTAATCTACTTCGCATACTTCAAATGAAAATAGCTATATCACAGCGTGAAATAGTTCACAACAACATTACCTACGATTGCCTAGAGCAAGGTTGGCATGGGCTACTTAATAGTCATAAGTTAGTCCCAATAGCTAATGTATCAAATACTGAAACGGATTTTGATATGTTAATCTTATCGGGTGGAGATAGTACTCCTAATCGAACTCATACAGAAACCATATACTACAATATTGCTTTACTAAAAGGTGTGCCAATTTTAGGCGTTTGTCATGGAGCATTTTTTATTAACGAACTACATGGCGGAGTTAATGCGCCTATAGAAGGACATCAAAATACTGCACACAGGGTTGAATTTGATGACATGACTGATTATGTAAACAGTTTCCATACCAACAGTATTGCAGTATTGGGTAGAGATTTGATGCCCTGGGCTACTTGCTCACACGACAATACAGTTGAAGCGTTTAAACATAGTCAACTACCAATATGGGGAGTAGTGTGGCACCCAGAACGTGCAGAAGGATTTATACCTTACGAGTTAGGAGATTTACTTGGCTAAAAAGATGTTAATACTCACTGGCCCGCAAGGTGCTGGTAATCATTTATGGAGTAAGGTTTTAAGTCTGCACTCAGAAGTCTACGGGTGGAAATCACTCCTAGACAATTACTGGGAAGCTCATCGCTTTGCAGAACCGTTTGCGCCGTGTTGGCGAGATCATACCTTACTCAAGGATTTTGATTGGAAACAAAGTGAATACTACTTTACCAGTATTAGTTGTCCTTTAGGCATTCCGGGCAGTGACGTAAATCCTATATGGAACCCGGATGTTGCTGGGTTTGCCAATGCTGTACGAGCTTGTGGAGTTGATGTGAATTTTGCTGTAGTTGGGCGAGATCAAACTATCCTAGCCAATCAACAGACACGTATCAGAACACAATCTACTATAGACATGCTATTAGAACAATTACCTAAGATAACTACTCCTATATTCTTAAGTTACGAACTACTATATTTGTATAAGCACAATTATCTAAAGAGTCTACAATTAAACATACCAGTGGCATGGAATGACACAAGACTAGATAAGATCTTAGCCGATGATGCTAACACAAAATATATACACAATATTGACTACAATGAATTAGATCTCGGTAATAAGTTTGGCACAACATTCAAGGACAAACCATGATAGCTTATTTGGCAGGTGAATTATCATGTGGACTAACGTTCTTAGATTGGAGTTTGTACTATTTTTCAGGCGTACAGCATTTTTATAATCCGTTATCTAAATCTTGGGAATCCCTAACCAAAGACCCCGTTAGTATAGTTAATGCTCATAAACATAATAAAATACACCCACCATCTCTTGATTTATTAAAACACTGTATTGATGATATTAATAATACTACTACAAGTTTTCATAGTATATATGTATCCCCGAAAATATCTGATAATGGTGTTGATATTTTAAAATTTCTCAGTGATGACGTATATGACAATAATAATAAGTGGAATGATGAGATTCGTCGGTTACCTAATGAAATAATTACCAACATGAATAATTTTCTAATAGAGCAAAATTATAAGTTGCTGATACTTAGAAATAATAAAGAAGATATCCTATATAATATGTTTAATCGAGGAAGAGCATTTGATTCTACATCTGATGACGAGTTAATGAAATTGTATACTAAATTTTTCGGTGAAGAATCTGCAGAATGGGGTGATAATCTTAAGATATGGGATTATAGAGAAAAATTAGCACTATCTATTAGACCATTTGACTACGAGCACTTTGATATTACTATAAGTAAAACTAATCATTACGAAATCACAACCAAGGACATGCTAGATAATCTAGATAAAGAAATATACAATATATTAGATTTTTTTAATATTACTCCTGCCAATGATTTCGATTATTGGAAATCTATATACATTAAATGGCAACAACTACACGATGTTAGATTTTATCGTAATTGGCCAGAAATAATAAACAATATAGTAGAAGGTGACGATATTGATTTATCTGATTATCGAATGGATTTTTCCAAAGATGTTTTTATACAACATATTCTTTTATACAACTACAATTTAAATATTAAAGGATATGGCATCGAAGCATTACCAAAGAACACAAAATTAATACACGATCTATTAGAACCAAATATACACAAACTATGAAAAAATTATTAATCATTACAGGTCCACAAGGCAGTGGCAATCACTTATTCAGCCGCATATTAAGCACGCACCCAAATGTAGGTGGATGGAAAAGTTTACTAGACAAGTATTGGGTACCTAGCGATGAAGAACCATTTGCAGACTTTTGGGTCAATCCAGATAAGTTAACTTCTAAAGATTTTGACGGTTATAACCATTGGTTAGCCAATGTAAGTTGTCCGTTCTTTTATGACGGACAACGTTATGTGCCTAAAATTAAAGAAGTAGCAGAGCGTGCATCGGCATTAGATATTGATGTTAAAATTGCAATAATTACTCGAGATAAGAATATCAATGCAGAACAACAGTTACGAGTACGCAAGGAAATTACCACGCCAATTGCGCAAGATTATTACTATAATCACCTACTAACTGGCACTTTTCCTGTACATTTCTTATCAAACGAGGCATTATTTTTACATCGTGAGCACTACCTACAATATATCAGCAGAATCCTAAGTTTTCCTGTTGATTATAACAATCCAGATATCTTTAAATTTATCTCAGAAGATCCTAATGCCAAGTACGTTAAACACGTAGACGAGTATTGGCTAGATCAAGAAGTATGGCATGGTGTACAAGCAAAGCAACTTCGTGGAATTGATAAATAATAAAAAGAGCATTAAACTATGAGCAAAGCAATTAAAGACGTTATCGATAATACCAAAGAGATATTCATGACCGACAGTAGTCTGAATACTCTTATGGATTTTGAACGTGTATTAGATGAACTTGATCTTTATGTATTTAAACATTGGAAAGAAGGCGAATTAGTTGAAGGGCCAGTTTACGAAAAATATTTTGTAACCTGTACATTTATGTGGCCATACAAACTAATGCCAGATCCACGTGGCGGTGAACGCTTATTAGATTACGACTGTGAAATTTATTATAGCAAAGATAAATTAGAATATCCAATTAAAGTTAAAAAGCCAGAAGACTTTGAGCCAGGCACTAAAATGCCTAAAATGAAAAAAGTCCCAGTTTGGTTAGTTAAAATTGTTATGCCTAAAAAGTTAATGCAAGAAATACAACAAGGTAGCTTAGAATTAGAAAGCGAAAACCTAGACTTAGAAGATATTGAATCAGCTTACGAAGAAGGTAATGATTCAGAAATGAATTTCGACCAATCACAGCAAGATCAACAGGATGCAGAGCAAAATGTACAACCGCAATTCTAAGTTAATCAATGAAAATCTAGAATTGGGAGATTTAAAACGCTTAGTTCATCCAGAGTTGCATATTGACGAATATAAATCCAAGATGGGCGATGACTGCGATGTTTGTGTAGTTAGTTTTAAAGTATCGGGTAAAGAACCTAGTGCCGATCTAGTCAGTTTTATCGAAAAAGGCTATAACTACGTATTAGATGCTGATGTTAGTTCAGGTGAAAAAGAAGGTGGCGATTATCTAGTATTTGTAGAATTAGATCGTACCCCAGAATTACCTAAACAAATTTATGAAATGATGGATGACATTATGAATCTAACAGAACAAAGCATAACTGAATGGCGTGTTAGATATCAAAAATCACAAAAAGACCACGAACTAAGCATCGAGTCATTGAATTCATTGATACCGTTAACAGCATCAGAATATACAAAAAGATACGGTAGCGAAGAAGAAGGTGACGAATTGTCTGACAAGGAACGTGCAGATCTAGATCGTATGAGAGCAACAGCTGGTGTTAAGGTAAATACCAAAGCACCAAAAAATGAATATACGGAGAGCTTAAGAATAGCAGCCGGATTAAAATAATCAAATAAGGATTTTCAACTATGCAAGTGACAGCAGATCAATTAAGACATCTATTCCCAACTAACAAATTCCTGGATGACCTCGCAGAGGTTCTAAACTCGGCATTCGACAAATACGAAATTAACACTGTTAATCGTGCAGCGGGCTTCTTAGCACAGTGCGGACATGAGTCAAACGGTTTTACAATACTCAAAGAGAACTTAAACTATAAGGCAGAAGGCCTAAACAAGATCTTCCACAAGTATTTTCCAACAGTAGAATCAGCGCAACCATACGCACACAATCCAGAAGCAATTGCCAACAAAATTTATGCTAACCGCATGGGCAATGGCCCGGAGTCAAGTGGCGACGGATACAAATTCCGTGGTCGTGGTGCTATCCAATTAACTGGCCGTGATAATTACACACACTTTGCTCAAAGTTTGGGGATGGATTTGGATAGTTGTGTAGCAGATATGGAAACGTTAGATGGCGCATTAGAGTCAGCTATGTGGTTTTGGAAAACACATGGCCTAAATGATATTTGCGATCGTGATGATATTGTTGCAATGACCAAACGTGTCAACGGTGGTACCATTGGCCTAGAAGAACGCAAAGCCAAATATGAAACTGCTAAACAATTACTAGGAGGCTAATATGTTCTTATTACATTTTATTCCAGATAGTGTTTTAGAGTGGGCTATTAACATTGTTTTTGCTGTTGGTTTAGTTGCTACAATCTTAGGATTCTTTGCTGGTGTTATTTCACGAAAAATTTCACCTTGGAAACCAGGCTTAATTCCATATGCAGCTATTATTAAAATTGTTGGTATCTGCCTAATGGTATCTGGCGCATATTTTAAAGGTGGTTATGGCGTAGAAGAAGAATGGCGTGCTAAGGCAGCGGCACTACAGGCTAAAGTAGATGCCGCTGCTGTTCAAAGTCAACAGGCCAATGTTCAGATACAAACTAAAATCGTAACTAAGATTAAAAAAATACATGATACAAAATTAGTTACTCAACAGGTTATTAAAGAAGTTACTACAGAAATTGACAAAGAATGTAAAGTAGATGCTGACGCAATTACTATTCTTAATGCGGCAGCACGTGGTGAGAAACCTAAATTAAATTTAACATTGCCTCCGTTAGATGTTGTTCCAGAAGGAGATAACAAATGAAACGTTTATTAATCTTAATTCCTTTTGTATTGCTAACTGGCTGTTTAGAAGATGTACCGGTAACGGCCAAATGGCCAGATGTACCAGCTGATTTAAAATTAGCCTGTCCTGGCCTACAAGAAGTCAAAGAAGGCACTACTAAACTAAGTGAAGTATTAGAAGTAGTAGCAGACAATTACAGTCAATACCACGAATGCCAGGTTAAGGTTGATGCTTGGATTGAATGGTATAATACACAAAAGAAAATCAATGAGAGTATAAAATGAAAAAACTATTATTAATATTGACATTGGCAACATTGCCAGGCTGTGTGTTAGTTGACTCATATCTTCAAGCACACTTTGATAACAATGAATACGCACAGATTAATGCTATTAGAACTTTGGCTTATTTAGGAAAGTCTAAATGTGGCACAGACAGTATGCCAACTCTGGCAAATAGTCTAGCGTTTGACGCTGAAGAACTAAAGAACTACAGTTCAGCTATTCCACATAACGATCCAGCAATTAAAATGACCACTGAGTTGGCTAAGATTGTTGTAGAACTTAACGATCGTTATGCCTCAGGAGCAGAAGTAAGTAAAGCCTATTGCGAGCTTAAATTAACTGCAATTGAAAAAGACGCAACAACCATTCAAACAGCTATAGGAGCTAAACCAAGATGAGTTTACAAGACCAATTACAACAATTAAACGGCCACCCAAGTGATGACGTAGCAAACTGGGCCGCAGATGCTAATGATTACCTAACAAAATTCCAAGCTGGCGAATTATCAGCTGAAGAATATAATGAATTAGTAGATGATTTAAAAGATAGTTCAGCAATCAGCGCGGCTGCTGACGATCTACAAACGCAAGAACTAATGTATGCAGTCATCGAAGGCTTAATTGCGTTATCTAGCGTAGCATAATAAAATCAATAAGGAGCGAGACGATGTCAACCAGAGATGAAAAACAACAAGAACATTGGATGACCACTAAGTGGCGTCCAATGATGGGCTGGCTATATATGCTGGTCTGTTTTATGGATTTTATAGGATTTCCAGTATTATGGAGCCTACTACAAGCACATGATCATGGCACAGTAACCAGCCAATGGCAACCATTGACCTTACAAGGCGGTGGATTATTCCATATGGCTATGGGTGCTATTATTGGTATTAGTGCTTATGGACGTACACAAGAGAAACTAGGTGGTGCTACATCAACTCCTACTACAGTAGGATTTGGTCCAGGAATGGGTACTACATACCAACCCCCAGCAGGTACAACAGCACAACCAGTAGCTCAACCGTATACTCCACCTCCTGTTCCACAATCATATGCGGCACAACCTGTGGCTAATACATACGCACAACCTGCTCAACAACCACAGCCTGTTACAATTAATGTTTCAGTAGATCCAGATACTGTTCCACATCCAGATCCGACTGTAGATCCAAACGGAATTGTACGCAGAAGAAAAATCTAAGGTTAGTAGTATGCCGAAGTAAATAAAAGGAGAGCTTGACAGTTCTCCTTTTTTATTATATACTATATATTATGACAGACGCATATTCAACTTTAGGTGTAGCACGTGATGCTACTGAATCAGACATTAAAAAGGCTTATCGTAAGCTGGCCAGTGCGCATCATCCGGATAAGGGCGGTGATACTGCTAAGTTTCAAGAGATTCAAAACGCTTATGAAACATTAACTGATCCGGTTAAACGACAACAGCACGATAATCCAAATCCATTTGGACAACAAAATCCACACGGTAGCCATTTTGAATTTCATTTTGGTAGCGGCGGCCCAGAGGATATATTTCAACAGTTCTTTAGTCAAGGATTTGGTGGTCGTAACCCGTTCCAACAAGCACATCACCAACCTCGTAAAAATAAAGACCTACGCATTAATATATCAATACAATTAGATGAAACCATGGCAGACCAAAAGAAAACGGTCAGTGTACAGACTACTAAAGGCGATAGATTTAATGTAGATGTTAATATTCCTCGCGGTGTAAGTAATGGTACTACTATCAAATACGCACAAATGGGTGATAATATGTTTGATACCTTGACAAGAGGAGATCTTTATGTTATTATTACTGTATTACCTATAGAAAGGTTTGAAGTACACGGAATTAATCTAGTATTAAATTTAGAAATTGACAGCATTGATGCAATGTTAGGGTTAGAGAAAGAAATACGTGGCATCGATGGCAAAGATTTCCTAATTAAGATTCCGCAAGGATGTCAGTTTGGTAGCAAATTCGGTTTAGGAGGGCAAGGACTATATCAAATGAATACGCAACATCGTGGGGATTTGATTGTCAATGTTATTGTAAAAACACCTACACTAACTGACGCACAATTAAACATACTTAAAACAGTAAAAACCGTATAATAAATATTTTAAAGTAAGGACTGCACAGTGTCATCACTAAACTCAAATCCAGAAATACAAGAAATTATTGAAACAGCCTGCGCTATTGCTAAGGATTACCATCACGAATATGTGACGTTAGAACACCTGTTATTAGCATTAGCTGAATTTAGGAGTTTTAACAAACTTTTAGACAACTATGGTATAGAAGTTGAAGAGTTAATTCGTGACATTTATGACTATATTGGCAAACAAGACCATTTAGTCAATATCGAAAAAGAAGATATTGCTCCACAACGTACACATAGCTTAGAGCGTGTATTTAATCGTGCATTTACACAGGTATTATTCAGTGGACGTGAACAAATGGAGCCAATCGATTTGTTCCTAAGTATTAGTCAAGAACAAAACAGCCATGCTGCATACTTCTTACTAAAGTGGGGTATTAATCGCAAACAACTAATAGAATTCTATGCAGAAGAAAACAAAGATCGTTTAGCCCATTCACCTGCTAAGAAAGATATTAGATCTAAAAAAGATCCTGCAGATCGTGTATTGGAAGAATATTGCACTAACTTAAATCTACAGGTTACTGAAGGAAAGATTGATCCAGTTATTGGACGTGAAGTTGAATTGGAAGAAATTGCACAGGTACTTGCTCGACGTAGCAAATCAAATGTGTTAATGATTGGTGATCCAGGTGTAGGCAAAACTGCTATTGCTGAAGGTATTGCTTATAAGATTGTCAAAGGTGAAGTTCCTGAATATTTAAAAGAGTACATAGTATATAACTTAGAAATTGGTAGCTTGCTTGCTGGATCTAAATACCGTGGTGAGTTTGAAGAGAAACTTAAAGATGTATTAGCCGCTTTAAATTCAAAAGGTAAAACTATCTTATTCATTGACGAAGCACATCAAATGCAAGGTGCTGGTGCAGGTAGTTCAAGTTCAGTGGACTTTGCTAACATGCTAAAACCAGCATTAGCCAAAGGTAACATTAAAGTTATTGCGTCAACTACCTATGAAGAATACACACAGAGCTTTGAAAAAGATCGTGCATTGATGCGCAGATTCTACAAATTAAGTGTTGACGAACCTAGCCCAACTGTAGCTAAAGAAATCTTACATGGATTGCGCACGCATTTTGAAACATTCCATGCAGGTGTAATTACAGACGACGCAATTGAAGCTGCAGTTGATCTAAGTGTGCGTTATCAAACAGACAAACGTTTACCAGATAAAGCCATTGACCTTATTGATATGAGCTGTGCTAGATTAAAGATTAAGAATCCAGAGTTTATTGTAACTAAAGATGAAATTGTTGAAACATTAGCCAAAGCAACTAAGATTCCAATGGAAAACTTAGGCAGTGAAGAAACAGTTAAAAATCTAAGCACACTAGATGTAACTATTAAAGATCGCTTGTATGGTCAGGATGATGCAGTAGATCAAGTGTTAGAAAAGATCTATGTAGCTAAAGCTGGTATGAAAGCACATAACAAGCCAGTAGGTAACTTCTTGTTCTTAGGTCCAACCGGTACTGGTAAAACAGAACTATGTAAGCTATTAAGTGAAAACCTTAGCATGAAGCTAATACGTTTTGATATGAGTGAATATCAAGAGAAACATTCGATGGCTAAACTAATCGGTGCTCCTCCAGGTTATGTAGGCTACGAAGATGGTAACCTAGGTGGAGGTTTACTGATCAGCGAAGTAGAACGTAACCCGCACTCAATCATCTTGTTAGATGAGATTGAAAAAGCACATCCTGATATTAGTAACCTGTTATTAAGTATCATGGATGAAGGTATTATTACTGGTTCAAACGGTAAGAAAGCAGATTGCCGTCACAGTATCCTTATTCTAACAAGTAACTTAGGTGCTGCAGATAACGAACAAAATGCAATTGGTTTTGGTCGCAGTTTACAAAAAACTGGTGAAGATGATAGTGCTGTTAAAAAATTCTTCCGCCCAGAGTTCCGCAATCGTTTAGATGCGGTGATTAAATTTAACAAACTAAACGACATTAGTATTAAGAAGATTGTTGCTAAATTTGTCAACGAACTTAATGATTTGTTAGGTGAACGCCATATTAAGATTCGTGCCACAGAAGCACTCATTGATCACTTGGCAAAAGTAGGATATGATCCAGCAATGGGCGCACGTCCACTATCACGTAAGATCAGTGAACTAATCAAAGTTCCGTTAAGTAAGAAGATTTTGTTTGAAAATGTTGAAGCAGGTAGTATTGTAACTGCTGATTGGGATGGGGATAAAGTAACATTTACTATTATTGTTCCGCAACCAGTTGATTTATTGGAAAACAAAACCGTTGACGAAAACGGATATATTGTAGCATAATAATTTTAATGCCCCGTAATGCCATGGTAAATAATTATATACAGTTATTATAAGGAAGTATCATGGCAAAGTTACACGAAGAAACCGTAGTAATCACAGTAAGTAAACTGCTAAGGAACGATGAAGAAGCAGATGTTATTCTAACAGCAGATACAGTAACAAGTTTAGAAGCAGTAGTACAAGAACTTGCAGGTGCAGGATCACTTGTAGAAATTACAGTAGCATAATTCAATTAAAAGAGAGATTTCAATGGCCACAAAACAATCAAAGCGTATTAAACCTAATGCACCGAGCATGATCGGCTCATCACCGATAGCACAACCACAACAATATGATTTTAGCAAAGTGCATATTCACTTTGGTATTCCATGTTATGGTGGACAAATTACAGAACCTTGTTTTACAAGTTTCTTACGTTTTATCTTAATGGCAAGTAAAATGGGTCTACAATGGTCATTAGATACAATGGTTAATGAATCATTAGTTACACGTGCTCGTAACAACTTAATGGCTAAAATGATGACCAATAAAGATGCTACACACTTTATGTTTATTGATGCAGATATTCGTTTCCAACCAGAAAGTATTTTTATGATGTTAGCCACTGATAAAGATGTTATCGGCGGACTATATCCTAAGAAAGCCTTGCCAATTAGCTATGTTATTAATGTTAAACCAGGTACACAGATTATTAACGATATTTTCCCAGTGGACACAATGGGCACAGGTTTTATGATGTTTAAACGCCATGTATACGAAAAACTATGTGCTGCTCACCCAGAATGCAAGTATGTAGATGATGTAGGTTTAGGTAAACAATATGAACCAACTATGTTTTCAATCTTTGACGTAGCAATTGATGAAAAAGGTCACTATTTGTCAGAAGATTGGTTGTTCTGTCGTCGTTGGGCGGCTTTAGGTGGTGAGATTTATGCTCATGCTAAAGTATTGCTAAACCATTCAGGTCACTATGAATTTGCAGGTGATTTAAGTGTATTAACAGGTGGCGCTCCGGTAGATCCAAGTAAACCTTAATTAACACGTGGAATCATTAGATATTTCAGTAACAGTCAGTGGAACATATTGGGACAAACGTCCACAATATACAATCTGGTTAAATGACACACTAATTGTTAACTCTGAAATATCTAGTGAACTACCACAAACTCATAAGTTTACACATCAAGTCAATGATGGTGTACATCAACTCAAAATTCGTTTAGAAAACAAAACTCCTAAAGATACAATAGTCAACAATAATATCATCGAACATGACATGATGCTTAATATTGTCAATATTACTATTGATGATATTAGTCTAGATCAATTATTACATAGTGCAGTATATAAATTAGATGAACCACAAGAATTTGAAGGGAAAATGGTAGAATATTTAGATAATTGCATTAATTTAGGATGGAATGGTACTTATATTTTATCATTTAATAGTCCTTATTATCTCTGGTTACTAGAATCAATATAAACTAAATAAGTAATACGCAATGGATTACTATGTTTTTAACTGAATTATTTGAAACAACTACACCCAAGCATGCGAGCTTTTGTTTTGGCCGTATGAATCCTCCTACAGTTGGTCATGCGCAGTTAATCGACACAGTAGCTAAGACCTCACAAGGTGGCGATTATTTTATTTTTGTTAGTCAAACTCAAGATAGTAAGAAAAATCCGTTAGATTACGCTACAAAAGTTAAATTCCTTAAAGCATTATTTCCACAACAAGCAAGCCATATTGTCTATAATACACAACTAAAAACTATTATACAAGTTGCTCAATGGTTACATAGCAAAGGATATCGTTCAATTACTTTTGTAGCAGGCAGTGATCGCTTAGATAGTTTTAAGAAACTACTAACTGATTACAATGGTAAAGATTATCAATTTGACAGTATCAATTTTGTATCAAGTGGTGATCGTGATCCCGATGCAGATGGTGTTGCTGGAGTAAGCGCAAGTGATGCTCGAGAAGCAGCCGCTAGGGGTGACGAACAGGCATTTGTACAAGCAACAGGAGCGGGTAAATTAGCACCTGCATTATATCAAGCAGTACGCAAAGGTATGTTATTAGAAGATCTAAATGAAGATACCGTGCAAGATCCTAAGCCAGGGTATTATTTTTATAACATCGATACTAATACACAAAGATCAGCTGCAATTAAAGCGGGTCTAAAACAAACAATGAGTGGCAAATGGCATTACGAAGTTAAGGATGCTACTAAGTGGAACCGTAGTCCGATGGCTTCTACTATGGATAAAATGAAGATTGGTCATGCTGATAAGTTATTTGGTCCGCATAAGTTTTGGGCTCCTAACGTAAATGAAGCCAGTGGTTATATCCCCAAAAATAAAAAAGAAGCCAAAGATCCACGTTGGTCAAATGCACTTACAGTAGATGTTCATCCAGATACACCAACAAAAAACGCTCGAGCATTACGTTTAATTTAAATGAGTTTGATTAATATTCAAGTCGATGTGCATTGTGTAAGACCACCTTGGGCTATTCATAATCCAAAATTTAATAATCCAAGTTATCGCATTTATCTAGATAAAGATCTACTTACTGAACGCACTTGGCGTTGGGAAGATAGTATCTATATTAGAGAAGACTTATGGGTCAATATCGAACGTGATAAACATTCTTTAAGATTAGATCCTATTTTAAAATTGCCCGAACAGGCCTTTATTAGATTCGAGAACTTTGTAATAGCTAACGCCGCACAAGGGGTTGTTTCTACTTGCAATGTGTTTACTGTTCAGGACAATGAAATAACTTTCTCAATTTAATAAATACATTATATTAAGGAAATCCCAATGAAGCCATCAGAATTTATTAACGAATCAGAATACAGCCATGAAGAATATGACGATGAAGCAGGTTCAGTTAAAGACAATCTACATACTATTATTCGTACTATGACCGAATTGTGTAGAGAGATCAAAACTAACGAAAATTTGCCTGAATGGTGTCAGGAAAAAGTAGCACAGGCTAAAGGTATGTTAACCGCTGTAATGCAACATATTACTTCACAACACGAACAGGGTATACAACCTACAGTGTCAGAAGATGCAAGTTGCGGTGGAACATCAAGTGGCAGTATTGCTACCAGCATGGGTGGTGGCGATGGGTTTGGACAAAGCATATTTTACAAACAAGCAACTAAATCAGCAAAGAAAAAGAGAAAATAATATGGACATGAAAAAACTACTAAGCATCTTTGAAAACAAAGGTGATAGCATGGAAAAAGCCGCAAATAATCCTGAAGGTCCAAAATTTAAAGGTTATTGGGCAGGTAAAAATCCTAATCCCCCTAAACCAGGTCAAGGAGTAGGTGGCGGTTGTGAAGAATCAGCTGAGCCAAACATGCTTAAAGGCCTGCAAAAAGTTTCTGAAAACAAAAGCCTAGAATGGGAATTGGCAGAAGCATTTGCTAACTTTAATGAAGACGACCTAGGTGTAGAAGAAAAACGTCCAAGTCGCAAAGGTGCTAGACCATCACGCGAATACACATCTCCAGACAAACCGAGTAAACGTTACAACACAGTTAAAGAAGATAGCTCACAAGAATTAAACGTAGGCGACGATGTTATCATCACTGGACCTGTAGAAGGACAAGGTGAAACTGGTGTAGTTACCGAATTAGGTCGCGATGGGCGTTTTGTTGTAGTTCAACTTTACAATGGTGGCAAACATAGTTTTAATGCCAGTGATGTTGAATTTAATGATTATGCTGGTAGTGATGCGGAAGAAGCAGAAATGTATGATCGTGATCCGGATGCTAGAAAATGGGCACATGATCTAGATGAAGACAATGACAATACCTACATGGGTACTGTTAAAAACAAACAATCTGGTTTAGAATTCAAAGTATATGCGGCACACCCAGCAAATAGAGAAGGTGAGCGTGTATCAAACTTAATCTACTTAGTAGATCCTAAAACAGGCAAAAAAGTACACAAATTTACATCAAGTAAAGAAATCGAACAATACTACGATTGGACTCGTTTCCCAGGCAAATTCAGTGAAGGCATAGATGATGCTGCAAAAGATGCTGATTATAATACAGGACATAAAAAAGGTTGTGCCGATGCTCGAGCAGGTAAACCGAACAATTCTAAAGAATGTATTTCTGCACAAGAACGCAAAGGTTATGCTGACGGTTATAAATCATTAAATGAAGGTTGGGAAAGTGGTCCTGAAGAACGTAGCAGTCATGAACCTGATCCAGATTGGGAATATGATCAAGCTCGTCAAGAAAAACTTGATGCTCCGTATGCTAAAAAAGAACCAGAAGCTAAAGGTTACCAAGTAGTTAGTTTAGACACTAAACAGCCAGTACTTGATACGGTATTTGCTACTAAAGGTGAAGCAATGGCTTACATAGGGCAGAACTATGGTAAGAATCTAGCTTATCGTGCTATCTACGAAAACCGTCATACATACACTGGACCACACGGTGAAATGGATGTAGAAAAGAAAGGTAACGTTACAACTGTTCGCCGTAAAGGTTGGGATTCATCACATGGATCAACTACTAAGGTTAAAGGTGGAAAATATTTTTCTAATCCCAATGATAAGGTTCCAGGACCTGGTATTAAGACTGGTAGTGGAATAAGCGACACTGCTGGTAGCTCACGTAAAATACCACAATATGATTTAGATTACACTGATCGTGATATGGATGAAGGTATGAGTTCATATCCGACTGATACTAATTGGGACAAAAGTGGACAGATGGATCCATTAACTGGCGGTACAGGTCCAAGCAGAACTAGAACGGATCCAAGATCAACTAAGCATGATTTAGATGTTGCTAATTGGCAAACTAAAAAAGCTATTAAGGATCGTAAAGCTAAAGGTGTACACAAGAAAGTACATATTCCAGAAGGTATTGAAAGTGCTGATCCAGTTGAAGGTGCTGTACTAAAAGCTGCCCAAGAACTTATTCATCAAGGACATACAGACGTAGCACCAGAAGTTATTACTAATATGGTAGTAGCCGCAACTGGCAAACCGTTTATGTTGAAAGATCTAGTTGATGCTAATAAAAAATCACCAGCTATTCAACATTACATTGACAGCATTAACCCTAGTAAGGTTAAATTCAGTTCAGATATCTTAACTGTTAAAAACGAAAACCCAGCTAAAGCACAGGCTCAAAGTAAAGAGCGAGCACAAGCAGGCGTAAGTAGCATGGCAGCACGTGCGGCTAATCGCAGTCGACTAGGTGAAAGCAAAACTGTTCCTGTTATCTCAGCATTTAGAAGAGGCATGGAAAAGATTGCGGCAAGTAATGCATCTAACGAAGAAAAACAAGCAGCATTTGATCGTTTAAGTGCAGAATTTCATAAAAAGGCATCTGCATATTCGAATAAAATCAAAGGCAGAATGCAGATTAAAGAATTTGGTGCTAATCAACCTCAAGGTACTGCGGCTCCTGGACAAGGTGCTAATCCGACTAATCCGCAAGCACAACAGGCAGCATTACAAGCAACTAACGCATTAAAATCTGCTACTAATACTCCTACTGCGGCTCCACAGTTGGCCAAAGCTATTGATGATGCAAGCCAAGGCACTGCTACTAATGCTATGGATATGAAAGCTCTTGCTCCAACTATGAATGTAGTTAAAGCGGCATCACAAGATCCTAAAATTGCTAATCAATTTAAAACATTAGCGCAACAGGCTAAAAATTCACAGCAAACCCCTACTGGAACAACTCCGCAACAATAAAAAAGGGCCTTAGGGCCCTTTTTGTTTATTCATCTATTGCTTCTGGTTCTACACCATCTGATTGTAGATCTTTGTCTAATTTCCTTAGAAACGCTTTAGCAGCAGTAAGTTTACTAAACATACGTGTTGCCCGTTTCTTATTTAAATATAAACAAAACTTGCCAGCATTGTCTTTCTTAACTTCAGCAAGTGTATCACGCATATATCCAATTTGTACTTTATATACCGGATCAGCATCAAGTAATGTATCAAACCCTAAAATAATACTATCGCCACGTTGACCAATCTTAACTAACTTTGTGTCAAATTGGCCACTGTTATTAGTCTTGCGTAGAATAGTGCCTGCAAGAATAGCATTGTTTTCAGCAATTTGAATTGTGCCATCTTCATCAATCCAATAGTCCTCACCTTCATATGGACCGTTAATTGGATCACCGATAATTTCATTTAATAGTTCTGCTACTTGTGTCATTGAGTTTACTCATAGGTTGATTAAAGACATAGCTATTATACATTCTTTGATCTAAAGCTGTCAACCTTTTTCTATTTGATTTAAAATAGCATAAATATCATATACAGTATTATTATGGATTATTATTATGTTATTAACTGAATTCTTTAGCCAACCAGACTTATCCGAGCACATTGTCAAAGTCAAGGGTGGTTACGAATTAAAAAGCAAAAAGACTGGTAAGAACTTAGGCAAGTATCCTACTCGTGCTGGTGCAGAAAAGCGTGAACGTCAAGTACAATATTTTAAACATGCAAATGAAGACATGGCTGTAAGTAACCTAATTGCCACAGAAGACAGTCATATGCCAGATGTAATTACAGCAAGACAATTAATAGGTGCAGCTAAAACAAATCCAAATAAAGCACACGAATATCATAGATTTATTAATCAATTACGTAATAAACATGGTAAAGAATACAGCACACAAGTGCACCAACAGGCAAGTAAACTATCAGAAGACCAATGGTCAGGACCTAATAGTGCATGGGGTAGTTCAGATCATGATGAGTGGCATAGCGGTAGTGGCCAATGGAGTGAAAGTGCAGAAGATTCTCCAGTAGACACTATTACAGTTGATGTTCCTTTGTTTATTCGACTATTAGAATATGCACGTGAAGATGCAGAATCAGATTTAGATTTACACCATGTTACAGAAAGAATTACAGCACTAAGCGCAGACGGTCATACATTAAATATGGCTGACTATAATGCTATTTGCGGAAGCAAGGAATAATAAATGAGTCTTAGTACACAAACCACCACATATAGTTCAGCAGGCACATATACATATACAGTGCCGTTAGGTATATCAGCTTTACAATTTTACCTATGGGGAGCAGGTGGTGCCGCAGGTACTGCTGGTCCAGCAACCGCAGTTATAAGTGGATCAGAAAAAGTTTTATCCGGAAGCACAGTGGTTACAGCTGCAACTCCTGGAACACCAAGTATTTATATTCCTAGTCAAACAATAACTATATCAGCCAGTACACAGTCTATAACAGTTCCGCAAGGTGTTACACATGTAACAATTACCGCAGTAGGCGGGGGTGGTGGTCGGGGCGGATTTGATGATGGTGGCGCACCACAAGGCCTAGGTGCTGCTGGATATGGTGGTCAATTGATTACTACTACTTTAGCAGTAACTCCGGGATCAACTATTTCAGTTAATGTCGGCAGTGCCGGTGGCGCTGGTGCTAATCAAACTGCCCGTAGTGGTGGTGGCAGTGGCGGAACTGGTGCATACCCAGGAGACAGCGGCGGCTACCCAAGTGGATATAGTGGAACATCGGGTGCTGGTGGTGGTGGCGGCGGAGCTTCTTCAGTTGCTATTAATGGTACAATTGTAGTTGTTGCTGCCGGCGGCGGTGGCGGTGGTGGTGGCAGTGATTATGTGCCAGGCTCAACAGCAACTGGATCAAATGGCTATCCAAAAAATAATTCCGGAGATGGCGGCGGTGGCGGCGGTGGCGGAGGCGGAGTTGTTACCGGCGCCGACGGATCAATGGGATCAGACAAATCATTTGCTGCAACATCGGGTGCTACAGGTACTGGGGTTATTCCAAGTGGAAGTACAACAGCCACGGCATCAAATGCTGGTCAAAGTGGATATGTATTAATTAGCTATTCATCAGTGAATATTGCTGGAACTCCAGGTGCAGCCGCAGTTGTTGAACCGTTATACACTGATATTCCAGAATATTCAACTGTTAGTGGTGGTGCTGGCGGTCTTGGTTCTGGCGGTGGATTTTCATCAAGAATTGTTCAAGTGCATGCAGGAGATATTATTAAAGTTGTTGTCGGCGAAGCAGCACAAAGTTATTTAGGTGGTGCAAGTTTACTTACACCTACTAATTATTCAGGAGGCACTGCGGCCATCGCAAATTCTAGTAGCGGACAAGGTGGCGGTGGTGGTGGTGCATCTGTTATTCTAATCAACGGCAATGTAGTTGGTGTTGCTGCCGGAGGTGGCGGTGGTGGCGGAGGCGGACCAAGTGGAGCTATTGGGGGCAGTGCAGGACCGACAAGTGTTTCTGGTGTTGCTTCAGGAGTATACGGAATTGGACAAAATTCATCATCTGGACCTGTTACAGGTGGAGGTGGAGGCGGGGGTTGGTATGGCGGTTCAGCCGGTAGCAGTGGATCAGGTGCTGGTGGAGGCGGACTTGGTGGAGTTAATTTTGGTACTATTATCCAGTCTGGTAGCGGAACAGCACCGGGTGGAGCACTAAATCCAATCTATCCAGGAAATAATGCTGGTTATGCAGGACAAGATGGCGCTGCCGTACTTGTGTTTACTAGAACATTTAACATCAGCATCAAAGAATCAGGATCATGGTTACCTGTCGATAATGCTTGGGTTAAAGTAAGTAATTCATGGAAAGCATTATTAAATGCTTGGGTTAAAGTCAATGGATCTTGGCAACCATTGATTGCCAGCAGTACAATTACCGGCGCAGAGAATTTAATATCACCTGCAATTACATATTCAATATCAGCCAATGTAGCATCTGCCAACGAAGGAAATGCTATTGCATTTACCCTAACAACCACTGGACTATCTACAGGCACCAATGTTAATTACACACTTACAGGTTATAATCCTACATTCTTAAGTACTGGATCATTAAGTGGACATTTTACTGTTGGTACCGGCAATACCGCGGTAATAAGTACTATTCCTGCACATACTACTACTGGCCCAAAAACATTAGGTATGATAATTGACAATACTACAGCTAATACATCAGTTATTATTAACAATACATCATTGAGCACATCATATAGCGTATCAGCCAACGTTTCATCAGTTAATGAAGGTAATGCAGTTAGATTTACCGTAGCAAATATACAGGGTGTTCCTGGAACAACTATAACTTATGATATTTCTGGTATTGCGTCAAATCGAATAGTCGGCGGTCAAACAAGTGGCAATTTTGTTATAGGTAGTTCAGAGTATGTTGACGTTGCTATTGTTAACAATTATCACACTGATGGCTACACTAATATGGTGTTAACTTTAGAAGGTCAAGGCAGTTCAGCGGGAGTTATAGTAAATGATACTTCATTAACTCCATCCGGAACAATGACTTGGAATTTACCAGGCACTTACTATTGGACTGTGCCCGGTGGCGTATATGGATTAACTATAGAATATATAACGGCTACCGGAATACAAACAGCACTTTATGCAACGACTCCTGGTGCTAATGTTGCTGTAACTATTTCTACTTTTGGTAATGCATCATCATTTGGAACATTTATTGCTCCTGTATTTGACGCAGTTGTGTTCCACTTCCAAGGTAACATAGATGACCACGATTATTTTACTATGAAGATGGGCAATTCAATTGCAAGCGAAACAGTACTATCATACACTGGTACTGGCGGTGAAAGCACACATCAAAATGGTGCGGCGGCTGTTGGTATTGAATTAGTAGAAGGTCCAGAATATTACCATGGTGATCTGACATCAACTGTTACTGCTACAGCTATACCGTCAGCAGCGTTGGTTACAGAAACAACAGCGTATGGAGTTTATAATCAAGGTCGATATCAATATGATATTTTTTCAGCAGGTGGAGCACAACGTCCAACACAAGAAAATGGATACATTGGTATTTGGTCACCATATGATCCAGGTAATAGTGAAGGATATTATGACTACACTGTACATCTGCAACAGATTGTTCCAATAGTCATAAATTGGGGTCCAGGTTTTTATTAGTTTAATAAACCGCTCGAAAGGGCGGTTTTTATTTGTCTCTGTATCTGAGTTTGAAGAAAAGGCGACCAAAGTAGTATTGAGGATTAACATACTTAACCCACCATGGTCCGTTAAACACTTCGCTCCAAGTTTTAGGTACTATTCTAAAATTATTGTGATGCGTAACATGCCATGCTTGATTTAATGCCAGCGGAAATAATAGATAATGATCACGTTCACCTAGATTAGTAAGCCAAAAATCATGTTGTGCTTGCAGAGGTGGCCGAATTAATATAGGTATTAAAAAGAAAAAGAAATAAAATTTAAATCCCAAGGTTGCTATAACAATTAACGATATTAATATTTCAATTTCTCTAAAATATTTAACAATATATGGAAACTCGGGATATTCATTAAGTAATCGTTGCATATTTTTTGCATTTGGTTTAGTAAACAATGGGGGATTAAAAAACCCCGGCACAGGAATATCATTAATACTTTGCGTATATTTGTCTTTTTCACCCTTCCAATAGATGTGATGATATGTGTGTAATCTAATAGATTCTATTTTATTAGCATAGGTCGCTGGCATAAAAATATAACAAAGATACTCAACAAAATGTTTTATTACTTTGTTTTTTGGTACTACATATCTATGTTCCATATAATCATGATCAGCAAATTCAACCCAAGCCCACATCAGATATCCAAACAGTGCTCCTTGTGCTAACATTATCCAATCATGATAATATCCTAACATTACTAGACAAAAGATTAAATAACCAAATTTAACCACAAATGTCTGTGACAGTTTACTTACAATCTTTTGTGCAACTATAGGAACTATTTGTATTTTATTTTTTATAAGTTTTGAGGGACTGTAATCTTCAATTATAAGTTTAAATTCATTTACAGTAGTAGGCCATTGGTCAACACAGGTTAATTCATACCCTAACTGACGTAGTTTATATTGTATTTTTGCTTCGTCAACCAATGACAATGTAGCCCATCCTAAACTATTATCAAATCTAATAGAATCTATTATTGACATTAATTCACTGCTAATACTTAAATTAAAGAAATAATAAGATAATGCTTCTCGTATTTCCCATCGAGTACATTCATCTAATGACTTAGCAGTTACGTAGTTAGATTGATTAAACCATATTAAGAAATTCTCGTAATCGGATAGATTGACTTTTAGTTCAGAAGAGTGTAACATAACGGTATTTAGTAAGCATATATACGGATAAATATAAATTATGAGAGCAAATGAGTTAATTAAAGCAACACCAGAGACTAAAATTTATCTAGATTTAGACGGTGTTTTGGCTGATTTTTTTGCAGAATATGCCAAATTAGCAGGTATTCCAAGCGGAAAATACCGAGATATTCCTCCAGCAAAGCAAGACCCTACTCTGAACAAAATGGTAGGCACTGATTTCTTTGCACGTTTACCTAAATTTGACACAGCAGATAGTCTAGTACAATTAGTCTTAAGCTATGTGCCGGAATACTGTATTTGCTCAAGTCCCCTACGTGGTGATTTTAAAAACAGTGAACATTGGAAACGTGTATGGATTAGTAAACAACTAAGTCCACAACCAGCTGATATCGTCATTACCAGCACCAAAGAGAAATATGCAGTAAATGCAGACGGTAGCCCAAATATCTTAATTGATGATCGAGGCACTAATATTAACAAATGGATCTCTCAAGGTGGTATTGGTATCAAATACCAAGCTGACGAAGATAGCTTAAATACAGTAGTACAAGGATTGGAGCATGCATATGGGTGGTAACGTTTTCAAGAACGCAGATAATACATCAGCTACTCAACGCATTAGACGAGATGATGTTGTCCCTACTGTACAATGGTTAGAAAAAATTACCGGTCTTAATCTAGTAGACAACATGCTAGGATCAACCGGATATAAAGAAACATCAGGTGACCTAGACCTAGCAGTTGATATTAATAAAATTTCCAAAGATGTATTAGTTCAACAGCTCTTATCCCGTGGTATAAATCAATCTGATATTAAGAAGTCGGGAGATAATGTACATGTAAAAACTCCTATCCTAGGTAACCCTAAGAATGGGTATGTACAAACAGACTTTATGTTTGGTGAGCCAGATTGGCAGAAATTTAGCATGACGGGAAGTCCAGAGGGTAGCTCGTATAAGGGTATGCATCGACATGTACTGCTGGCCAGTATTGCCAAAGCACGCGGACTTAAATGGTCGTATAAAAATGGATTAGTTAATAGAGAAACCAACGAAACTATTACTAGGAATCCTAAAGAAATTGCAGAGATACTATTTACTGGTACAGCACAAGATTTAGCCAGTGTAGATACAATCATACACAAAATTAAACCTCGTTCAGATTACGAAGAATTAGTAGCAGATGCACGTGAAACACTAGGTAAAGAAGGTGTTAAACTACCCGAGTCGAAACAGGTAAGTGAAGGCAGTGCTGATTGGTTTAGGAATTTTATAGTATGAGAGTAAAAGAATTTGCAATAGAATCTTTAATAAGACGCAAATTAGGCAATCTAATTTTGAGAGTCAGTGAGCATGTACAAGATCGTGCGCAAGAACGTGGAATTCCATGGCACTATGTTATTAGAATGCTAGACATGGTAGTATCACCTAATATGAATGATAAATTAGAAACTGTATTAGACCAAGGTAAATTTCGACTACGTGATAACCAAACATGGATCGATCTTGGATGTATGTATTTTTCCGACAGAAACAATAATAAAGTATTATCTATCAACACTGTTATGCGAGAGGAGCCTGGCGCTAGAAGATTAAATATGCCAGTTATAGAATTAAACTAAATGGTAAATAGAATAAATTATGCGAGCTAACGAATTTATCATAGAAAATTTTGCTGATGGCAAGAAACCAGGACGTAAAGGTCTAGCCAAACGCAGTGGTGTTAACTGTAAACAGTCAGTGAGTAAATTACGTAGTATAGCCGCACATAGTACAGGCGAAAAGCAACGCATGGCACATTGGTGTGCTAATATGAAATCGGGGAAAAAGAAATGAGAGCAATTGAATTTTTAGCTGAAGTAAAACAACGTCTAGATCCAAAATGCTGGAAAGGTAAACACAAAGAAGGCACTAAGATCAAAGGTGGCGTTCGTGTTAATAACTGTGTGCCAAATGAAAGCGTAGAAGAAGATATCCAATCTCAAACAACAAAAAATGCAAGAAAAGTTGCCAAGGGTGTATGGCGAATTGCAAGAATAGGTGATGATGATGGATATGAATGGTTAGATCGTTGGGACAGTGAAATCGGTCATGCGTGGAATGATTATTACGAAGATACTTTAGGATTAGGCGACTTAGAATTTGAAGATTACTTAGCACAAAATGTTGATCCGCAAATCTTAGCACAATATGCTGCTAATGTAACAAGTTGGGTCAACGACGCAAAATTTGATCTCAGCGAATCTACTGTAGATGAAGCCGCTAATGCTGCACAACAGGCTGCTATTGCTATTGCTAAAAAGAAAAAAGCAGGTATAAACGAAGAACTAGATCTAGAGTTTGACATGATCGAAACAATAGTTGAGCATATTGCCGCTAAGAATAATGTTGATAGTGAAGTTGTTTGGGAAGATTTAGAATCATTGTCAGATGATGAACTATATGTATTTGCTGTTACACAGGAACCAGTGAATGAAGATTGGCAAAAGGTCAACAAGAAAGACAAAACTGACGGCATGAGTAAGAAAGCTGTCAATGCTTATCGTCGTGAACATCCTGGTAGCAAATTAAAAACAGCCGTTACCACTAAACCTAGCAAACTTAAAAAAGGTAGCAAAGCCAGCAAACGCCGTAAGAGCTACTGCTCACGTAGCAAGGGACAGATGAAAATGCACAATATCAGCTGTGCCAAAACTCCAGATAAGGCAATTTGTAAAGCACGCCGTCGCTGGAACTGCTAATGAGATCAAAAGAATTCATAACTGAGTTAAGAAACAGGCTGCAAGATTATCTACAGCAACAATTTCCTACATGGCCACCGTATGTAGTAAATGATTGGTTATATAAAAATGCCAAAGGCATCACTGATTCAGCAGAGTTGGCAGATTGGATGCAGGGTATTAAAAAAGATTATCCAGTTCGTCAATGGCGTTTAGAAACATTATCAATTACCTTAGACATTTTTACACCAGAAACACAACAACGTATTAAACTTCGTGCAGGCGGAAGTGCTAACCCTTACGGTGTTCCTAAAGATGCTGAACGTCACGCTACACAACAGGCAATGATACAAACACAGGGTGTAAGCAAAGAACCTATTATTGTATTCAAAACAGCACAGGGATACGATTTAGCAGAAGGCTGGCATAGAACTATACAACACTTACAAGCGTACCCACAAGGATATAAAGGTCCTGCTTGGGTAGGATATCTATGAAAGAATATTTTACATTTGAAAACTTACCCCTAACCATAGTAGTTGGACTTGTTGCTTGGTCATGGGCCGTTGTTTTTACTGTAATACTGTCGTAAAGAACACCACCTTAGGACCCGTTATTCGTAACGGTACGGTGTGGCCGGCTGCTGGCCTGGAGGGATGCCAAAAGTGAGCAAGATAAAACAAGCGATAAATACTTAATATGCGTTATAGTCAAATTAAACAAGCCTTAAGAGAAGCAGAGATCATTGATGAAGTATCAATGAGTCCTAGTAGCCTTGAAAAATTCGCCAATAGTCCAGAAGCAGAAGGCATGCTAATGGGTATTGAGTTTGAAATGTGCGTGCCAAATGCATCATCAGGTGATGATGAGCCTGAATGGGAATACGACTGGGACGCCAACGAAAGCGCCTACGACATTGACGAAATTATTAACTTCTTCCGTAATGGTGAATTCAGCAGTATGGGTCGTAGTGATGCCGAACGTGCCCGTAGCCAATTATATAACGAATATTTAGAATGGCAATATGAAGGCTCACAGAACTACGTAGACGAAAACTACGACGAAGTAATTAAGAAAACTCGCGAGAATCTACAGGATGATGCTCGCGATGCCAGCAACAATCAATACGATGATTTTGTCGCAGATGCTAAGAAAGAATTAGGTGAGTTATTACCCGACGATGATGCCGCTATAGAAGAACGTGTACGTGAATTAACATTACTATGGATGGATCGCTGGATTGATGAACAGATAGAAGAAGCAGACAGTCGCGAATACGAACGTGCCCGCGAAGCTGCCGAAGAAGAACTGCAAGATGAGTGGCGTGACAGCTATGCCAGCCAAACAGATTGGTTAGAGTCAATTGGTGTTGATGACATGCAGGACGCACATCGCTATTGGGACTTAGATTGGCCACACATGTATGATGCTAACTACCGTGATGAAGGTAGTGCTGACGTAGATCAAGTAGCAGAAGCATTCACAGACGGCACAGGATTCCCAGCACGAGGTTATAGCAACTACCACAGTGGTAGTCGTAGTCAACAACAAGAACAAGGTTACTTCATTATTGAACCAGATGGTAGTATTGATGCTGATAGCGATGACGCGGGTTTAGAGTTTATCAGTCCAGCAATGCCACTTAAAGATGGTATTGAAATGCTGAAAAAAGTTCAAGCATGGGCTAAGTCAGAAGGTTGTTATACTAATAAGTCAACTGGCCTACACATGAATATCAGTGTACCTAACATGACTATTGAGTCATTGGATTATGTTAAATTAGCACTGTTCCTCGGTGACGAGCATGTACTATCAGAATTTGGTCGTACTTACAATAGCTACTGTAAGAGTGCTATGAAGATTGTTAAAGAAAAGATTCAACAGAATCCAGAGAATGCCACAGCCTTATTAAACAAGATGAAAGAACATCTTGGTGCAGCTGCAAGTAAATTAGTACACAGTGGTGTTACACAAAAGTATACAAGTATCAATACCAAAGACAAGTATGTGGAGTTCCGTGGCCCAGGTGGCGACTATTTAGATCAAGACTTAACTAAACTAACTGGTACTGCTCTACGTCTAGCACAGGCCTTACGCATTGCCACAGATGATAATGCTTACAAACAAGAATACGCTAAGAAGTTATATAAATTAGTAAGCCCAAATGAAGGTGATTGGACTGATCCTAACAATTCAGTATCCCTATTCAGTCGCTATGCTATGGGGCAGATCAACAAAGACGAATTAGTCAGCAATGTGCGTCAGGCACAGACAGCTCGTAAAGAGAAGAAAGGTGAAGAACAACAGTACTGGGTTATGAACAAAGACGGTACTGGCGGCAAGCAAATGGTCTTTGCGCAAAGTGTTACAGATGCTATTATCAAAGGTGGTAAGCAGTTAGGCATGAAGCGTGAGGACAGTATCAGCAAACTTAAGGCTGAGCCGTTTGAACGTACTCCTCCGGGTCCATCACCAACTAAACCAGCACCAGAATCATTGACTGGTGGTTGGATAAATTGGATCAAAGATAAAGCACCAACAGCAGACGCAAATGAACTGTTCAGAATTGAACAAGAACTTAAAGCTGGGAATTTTAGTTATCTAGACGATGAGAGTACACAGTATCTATTAGACTACATTAATGAACTAATTGAGTTCCGTAAAGAATCCAGTACACAAATACCAGACTCAGTACCTGAAGGATGGAAGAGTTGGGTTGAAGATACATTACCTAATGTTACCTTAGCAATAGCAAACGAAGTTAGACAACGAATTAAAGACGGCAGGGATGGTTTAGATCAAGCGGCTAATGTTTGGATTATCCAACAAATTGATAACGAACTACGCCGCCGACAGAATGCCCGTAACACAGCGGGTCCTATGCCAGACACATTGCCAACTCCATGGCAACGATGGGCAAGAGATATTGCTCCGCGAGCATTAGATAGTGACCTACGTGAAACTAAGCGTAGACTACAATCAGGTTCGTATGCTGGTGCTGGCCTAACTGACGACGATACCAATTATCTGCTTAACCTAATTGATGATATTATTGCTAATAGACAGGCAACAAACAATGATGGTAGTGACAGTGCTGATGAAATGACACGTTGGAGAGTTAGTTCCGCAAGTGGCAGTTCTGTATATGTTGATGCTGTTACTCCACGTCAGGCTAAACTTGCAGCAGTGGACTTGTTCGCAAGAGAACACGGATTGAATGTTGATGCCAATGACTTAGTAGCCATTGCTGCTACACAGGGTAGTGGTGCGGTACATGCTATTCCACAACAATGGCGTAATTGGGTTGACACATTACCTAATAGACGCACAGAAGTTATTGCTGACTTTAGACGTCAAATTGAACAAGGTGAACACAATCCCAGTTTAGAATCACAACAACAACGCGATGCTGTGATTAGAGCCATTGATGATGAACTGCGTCGCAGACAGGATGCTGGTGAAACTGGTCCTAGAGAACTATTTGACAGTTTACCAGAAGGTACTAGATCATGGCTAGAGCGTGTAGGTGAACATCATGATTTAGAATTACGCCAGGCTCTTGATCATATTGAAGCAGGTAGAGGCATCGGTAGTGGCTTATATAGTAATCAAGTAGCATTTGTCAAGACAGCTATTGAGACTGAACTACGCCGTCGTAGCAATAATGATGCTGTAGATAACGATGATACTACTAGAAATCCAGTGTTTGACACATTGCCACAGCATTGGAAAGATTACATTGCTAATGATCTAAGTTATAGCGCAGATATGCATCTTATCAATATGCTAAGAAATCTATCGCGTGAAGATGCTGGCCGTAACCTTACTCTAACTGATCAACAATTAGCTTATATTAGAATTTTACTTAAACGTCAATTGCGTGCTAACGGTATTAACCCAGACGATGACGCACCAACTAATACTTTTGCAGATGATGCTGATGAGCGTGAACGTATGCGTCGCGAGCGTGAGCAGATTTCACAGGATATGCGATCGCATGATGACGAGGATATCAATGACCTTATGGGCAGTGAGAGTGATGAAGAGGCTCCGCAAGGTGTTGATCCAGAGCACAGCGAATGGGAAATTTATAATCCCGCAACTGGTCAAGTGGTTAGTCGCGTAAGACAAGGCGATGTTGTTTATGCTGTAAGAAAAGCACGTGAACATGAACAAGATCTAGGATTAGCTACTGGTGCGTTGGATATTCGTGCTATAAATCAAACAAACGAAAGCATTAACCTTTTACGTAAATTGGCAGGATTACTATAATGAACCTATTCGAAATGTTTGAACAGGAAGAATCTAAACAATTAACTTTAATTGATGCACTACGTGACTTCTTGCCTATTGCTGTTAAGCATTTGGGTTTAGATCACATTCCAAAAATTAAATTAGTTAAATCAATACCAGATGCAAATATTCCAACATTTGGTCGTTTTGTCAACGAAGAAAGAGCTATATCTGTAGTCGTAGCCAATCGCCAACCGGTGGATATTCTACGTACCTTAGCGCACGAAATGACACACTATGTACAAGGTGAAGAACATCGATTAGATTCAACCAGTTGGCACACAGGTAGCCCAATCGAAAATGAAGCACATGAAGTAGCTGGTATCATCATGCGTGATTTTGACAAGGCCTATCCTGAATACCTTAAAGCACCTCCGGTGGTACTACCATAAATGACCAATTGGGAAGTCTACGTTAAAGAATCTTACGAGCTTATTAAAGAAGCAGAGCAAGCATTAACTATTGAATTAGAACATACCGTAGAAGCATATCTAGTACATCTTTTTGCACACTATCTAGACAAACCAACGATCAATACAGAACCCTTAGGTATCAAACTATTAGCCAGTGTTACCTTACCTGCACTCCAACGTAAAGAAGTGTTAAAAGCAGTAGGTGACGAGTGTTTATTAATTAATAGTATGGAATGGGGTAAACGCCGTTGGCCTAGTTGTAATTACTATAGTGATCTAGGTCAAAATGCTTATCTAACTCGTGCATTTATGGCTCGTCCGTCAGAAGACTTATTTGACAATCTAGCAATACAATTTGAAACAGCTACCAAAATACTACGTAAGTGTAGAATTACCTAATAAGTAATTGCATGAATAATGCTTTAATATGGGGCCGTACTGGTCCATTGTCTATTAACTATCTCCCACAGTGGGAATCTGGAATTCGAGAGTTATTTGACAATTTATGCAATGGTATCACTGATCAACTAGATGTAAATGGAATTACAGATTATCGACTTGTATTCACAGAATTATCTGATCATACTATAGCAGAAAATATACATAAATTTTCCGAAAAGAATATTGTAATTTATCATTCAGATCATCTGCATCATTCTGATCTTCTCCGATATGTAAAATATGAAAATAATAATTATTCTTTTCCGTTTCTAATTAGTGATACCATATTAAATTTAATAAATGCTGCTAACAACAATCCTAATAAAAATATCTTGTTTTATAGTGTTGTGGATTATCTTGACAGAGAAACTACACAGTGCAATATACCCAGCAATCTAATTATCAAGTGTACTAAATCTGGAAATTTATTACGATCAAGTATACATTTTAAAGATTGTATAATTGAACCTAATAAAGATTTTAATTCAGATAAAACTTTTATCTGCCTAAACAATGTTAATAGGCCGCATCGACCTGCTGTAGTCAGCTACCTATTAGGCAAAGGACTAGACCCGTACGGTTATATTACATTAAGATCTTATGAGAATACCTCAATTGATTGTTTTTTAGATTGGTGTTTCGATACCGTGCATGATCCTATTAAAAACATATTACTCTCAGGATTTTCAAAAATCTCTAAAGATACATTAACTGAGATAGCGTTTAATCCTACATTAAATAAAAATTACAATGCACTCTCTAAGACATATCAGAAAACATTTATAGAGATTATTACTGATACTACCTATTTTGAACCAAGTGCCTTTACCAATGACAAATATGTTAATAATATACTAGGTGCCAATTTTCCTATTTTTATTTCTACACTAGGCACGGTTAATCATTTACGCCAACAGGGATTTGACATGTTTGATGATATTGTTGATCACAGTTACGATAATATCGTTGATCCAGCACTTCGATTGTCTCAGGCAATAGAATTAAATCTATCGCTACTAAAAGACACGGAGGTAGTTAAGAAATTATGGAAGGAAAATAAAAGTAGGTTTATAAATAATTACAATTTTTTTAAAAATGATTTTAAAACATTGGTCACAGACATAATAAATCAAGCCTGGGCAGAAGGTGCTGCAGAATTAAAATTAAAATGTTCAAACACTGTTTGATCGTTTAATCGTCTAACAGGATTACCCATATATGTACCAGGTTCTTCTAGGGTTTTATTAACTGTAGATACCATACCCAAATATGTATTAGCTGTCACAGATACTCCATCTTTGAATGTACTTCTCGATCCTACATAACACCAATCACCTATAATAGTACTGCCATTGATTACAGTAGCAGGACAGATGTTTACATTGTTGCCTAATTTTACATTGTGACTGATCAAACTATATGGTGCAATTAAACAATCTTCGCCTATTTCTGCTCGGTGTGCCAGGATGCAATACTGCATAACAATTGAACCCGGTCTAATTGTAATTTCTTTGATATTTAAACTAGATGAATCATGAATAAAACTAAATTTCTTTAGATTGTGTGTTTTTATATACTCAACTATTTGTTTTCTTTCAGTTAAGTCCTTAAATACACAAACAATAAATGCTGTATTTTTAAAATTACTTAGATCAGTTTTGTAGAATTCAGCAGGTTCAATTATATCAAAACTTTTAACTGAACGAATTTGCGAGTCAGATAGTATCTGATACTTAGTATCGGCTACATAAGTGGAATCTTTATAACCAATAAGTTTAATATCAGTTTCGATTAATGAATAGTTGTAGCCAATAATCAATATGCAATGCCCCTGTTTTGAATATTTATGAGCTTAGGGTATCCATACTAAATATTTTTATATACGAGAATTTCAATGAAATATTTTCTACAAACCGATATAGACCTATTAACACCTAGTATCGAACAACAAATTAATCAACTGCTAACAATTGATCACGATAAACTTATATTAAACGGTGAATATCTCGAAAAAAGTGATTCTAAGATAAACAATCGTTATTTAGAAAGTATCGAAAGTTCCGAAGAACAAGTAATATTTGATCAATACAGACAAAAAATATTAGACTATTATGCAGGCCAAAAGCCAATTGAATTACGTGTATATCAATTGCCCGACGATCTAGATAGAGAAATATTTAATCGGTTACCGGAATCAATTCGTAACATGCCTAAACCACCTTATGTTAGAATGCAGGTCATGACCAATGGCGATTATCTTGCACCACATTCCGATGTCAACCGTGATGTTACACTTATTTGTCCAGTAACCACAGCTGATGAATCTACCTGTTGGTGGGCTGTAAGAGAACCACACAAATTACCTGCTAAGTCTATTCCAGACATAGACAAAGTCGAGTGTGTAGCCATAGCACGCCCAGCTAAAGGTGAAACTTGGCTTTACAATATCAATGAAATACACAGCGTTGAACGCCCAGCCGGACGTAGAGATGATTATAGAGTAACTATTCAGTTTAGGTGGACTAATACTTCAATGTTAGATGTAGCACGAGCATTATGGTTAAATTAATTTTAGATGGACTACTACTCCCCTAGACGACATTATTCAAGCATTACTTTAACTGCATTAATCCAAGCAATATAAACAATCTGCAATAAATCCAACCGGTATCAATTTCCCACCAATTTCTATGAAAGTAAGGTTTGCTGACATCATTATGATGATTGGCATGAAGGCTTTCTCCACCCATAATAACTCCTATAGGGGATAAATTTACAGATTTATCTTTGGTTCCTTTTGGTCTAAATCCAATTACATGTAGACTATAGTTACCTGCTAAGATTGTATAATCTTTAATAAAGAAGTATATGCAGGCTCCAGCAATAAATCCCGTAGCACCAAATAGAATAGTTTGTAGAATCCAATTTAATAAGATGCCACCCTTGGGGTATTGGCTGTATATGTGTTGTTGCATCCAATCATCAACAGGCATTACACCCGGGGCATATAATTTAATTTCATCGTCTGTGACAAAATTAGCCCTAGTAGGATCGTTATGGCTATAGTCAAGCAATTGTCTAATTGTATAATGATGCGGGCTATGTGGATCTAAAGGTGTATCGGGATATCTATGATGTTTCCTATGCTGTCCTGCATATTGTTCCTTCCAACGATAATAACTGCCAAAGGCTAAGGTAAACCATAGCCAAAATCTAAAAAAATGTTCTAAATAATAATTTATAACAAAATGATTATGGCCCACTGACCTATGCACATATATAGAAAATATATTGTTAGCTAGATGATATACTATTAAAAATGTAATGAGAAAATATGGCCATGTAAACATAAAAATATTTATAGATAGCTGTTGACATGGATAATTAATTAGTATAAACTATATTTTTTAATAAGGAATCAACACATGGCATCACGTATGTTTTCAAGCGAGCAAAAGGCCAAATTGACACAGTTAGTAAACGAAGGCATTCAAGTAATGCAAGAAGTTGAAGATTTAAATGCAGGTCTAAGCGATACAATCAAAGCAGTAGCAGAAGAATTAGAAATTAAACCAGCTATCCTAAAAAAAGCTATTAAGATCGCACAAAAAAGTAAATTTACAGATACTAATGCTGATCACGAAGAACTTACAGACATCTTGGAAACTGTTGGTCGCACATTATAAATTGTGAAGATATTAATCTGTGGCGATAGTTTTGCTGCTAACTGGCAAGTTAAGTATCCTGACAAAAAGGGATGGCCTAACTTGCTGGCAGATAAGTATGATGTTACTAATATAGCACAGGCTGCAGTAAGTGAATACAAAATCTTACAACAGATTAAATCAATTGATTTATCTAAATTTGATACAGTGTTAGTTAGTCATGCAAGTCCCAATAGAATACATTGTAAATTGCATCCCATACATGCCAATAATGTATTACATAAAGACAGCGATTTAATATATACTGATCTATTAGCACATAAAGATGATTCTGATTGTCAGTTGGCAGTTGATTTCTTTGAACGCTATTTTGAACTCGACTATTATCATGATATCAGTAATTTGATTTGTAAAGAAATTTTATCAATATTAGATAATTACGAGTTAAATCAAATACATTTGATCAATGTTAATAAGAAACAGTTATATAATGTATTGTCCGACTACTACGACATTAATCGTATATTTGTTAAGAATAGAGGTGACATAAATCACTTAACCCCTAAAGGAAATCAACTTATGTTTAATAAAGTTGAAGAATTAATTAATGAAAAACTTAATCTTACGAATTAAATTATTTTTTACTACACTTAAAAAACGTAGAGAACTCAAGGAAGAAGATCCTTATATCTATAAATGAGTGTACAAGAATTCTACAATAAAAATCCATTTCCCGGTCCATACACATTTGATCAGTTATCTAACTACGATGTAACTATTAATCCCTATGTTAAAGTCATTAATCACTATATAGATCACAAACAAAAGGTATTAGATGTAGGGTGCGGTACTGGGTTGCTTACTAATTTATTTGCATTAAGGTATGCCAGTGGTGAATTTCAAGGGTTAGATTTTAGTACAGGTGCCGATTATGCCAGTGATTTTGCCAAACAACATAGTGTGCTTAATGCAAAGTTTGTCAAGCAAAATTTCTTTGATTACTCTACTACGACCAAATTTGATATTATAATTGCCCAAAGTTTTATCACTCACGTATCCAATTATATAGATGCTGTAGATAAAATTAAACAGTTATTAAAACCTAATGGTATAGTCATTATAGGAGTATACAATAATTGGGGCAATTGTATTAAAAATTTATTATCTATTAGTTATAATAATAAACGATTAGAATTAGACCAAACAGCCAATCCATGCGAAATAGCCCTTACACATCGAGAAGTTCTTAATATGTTTAACGACTACGAATTACTAGAAGTAACCCCAAGTATCAACAATAAATTAGTTAATTTAGCCAACTTATTTAACGCTAGAAACGGCGGACTAACTTTGTATGTGTTTAAAGGACTAACATGATTCAAGTGCAGGCCGCTATATGGGATTGGATTAAAAACTATGTTGAAGTAGATAACAAGTTTTATGACTATAAATTTGCAGTTTGTCCATATGCCAAAGCCGCAAGACTTAAGGGCATAGTTGACGTACAGGCGTGGAATGAAGGTAGTATTAAAAAATTTATCGCAGACAATATACGCAGACTTGTAGCAGATCCTAAATTAGAAATATGTGTATTAGCTATGCCGCCTAGAACTAAATGGCATTGGGGAATCAAGCGCCTGATTAATAAACTTAATCAAGAAGTAATACCACAAGGGTACTACGTACAGTATGGTCAAGCTATTAAAACTTCTAGCATATATCCAGGATTATTTAATGGTGGTAAATATTTTGTGGTATTAGTTAATCGGTTAGATCCTGTGCTCGATGGCCATCGAGCACTGTTAAAAACATCGTACTATAAACCTTGGTCTAAGAAACACTATACCGCAGTAGTAACTCGTAGACAAGAACAATATGAAAAGTATAAAGATGGTAACATTAAACGTTGCCCATTCCATAGATTTAAGTTATAATAGTTATTTGAGTCGTACACTTACGTACATGCAGAAAAGTTAGCCAGCTACAAGTGGCATTAGGAGTAATATGAGTTATGTAGACGCACTATACGATCGTGCTAAAGATCGTATCTATATCGTTGAACGCAACAACGGTAGTAGAGAATATAAAGAATTCCCAGCAAATTATGTATTTTATTACGATGATCCCAAAGGTAAGTTCCGTACTATCTACGACACCCCTGTTAGTAGATTCAGCACTCGAGTAGGTAAAGAGTTCCATAAAGAACTACGCATGCAAAATGGTAAGCGTTTATGGGAAAGTGATATCAATCCTGTATTCCGTTGTTTAGAAGATAATTATTCTGGCGTTGCATCACCTAAACTACAAACAGCGTTCTTCGATATTGAGGTAGACTTCGACCCCGAGCGTGGATATGCTCCTACTAATGATCCATTTAATGCTATCACTGCTATTTCAGTATACTTAGATTGGTTAGACAAACTGGTTACCTTAGTAGTTCCTCCTAAGAGTTATAGTTGGGATTCAGCACAGGAAATATGTAATCAATATGAAAACTGTTTCTTGTTTGACCGTGAACAGGACATGTTAGACACATTCCTTAACTTAATCGACGATGCTGATATCTTAAGCGGTTGGAACAGTGAAGGCTATGATATTCCCTATACAGTAGGTCGTATTGTGCGTGTATTAAGCAAAGATGATACTAGACGTTTATGTTTATGGGGTCAATATCCTAAACAACGTGAATTCGAGCGGTTTGGTGCTACCAGTATCACATTCGACTTAATTGGTCGTGTACACCTAGACTATATGCAATTATATCGAAAGTACACCTACGAAGAACGTCATAGTTACAGCTTAGATGCCATTGGTGAATATGAATTAGATGAGCGTAAGGTTGCCTATGAAGGTACCTTAGATCAACTGTACAACAAAGACTTTCCTAAGTTTATTGATTATAATAGACAGGATACTATGTTGCTAGGCAAGTTAGACAAGAAACTACGCTTTTTAGATCTGGCCAATGAACTTGCGCACGACAATACTGTACTACTACAAACAACTATGGGTGCTGTAGCAGTCACAGAGCAGGCAATTATCAATCAAGCACATCAACAGGGCCTAGTAGTAATGAATCGTGCAGGCCGTGATAGTCAAGGTGACACACAAGCGGCTGGTGCGTATGTAGCACATCCTAAAAAAGGTATGCATGAGTACATCGGTTCAGTGGATATTAACTCACTATACCCAAGTGCTATTCGTGCGCTGAATATGGGTCCAGAAACTATTGTAGGACAACTCCGTCCTATTATGACTGATCATTATATTCAACAAAAAATAGCTTCTGGTTCAAGTTTTGCTGATGCATGGGAAAATATGTTTGGCACCTTAGAATACGAAGCCGTTATGGAAAATAAAGCAGGTGTTGAAATTACTATCGATTGGGAAGGTGGGGCTGGGTCAACATCACATACCGCTAACGAAGTATGGAATATGATATTCAATAGCAATCAACCTTGGATTTTATCAGCCAATGGTACTATTTTTAGTTTTGAAACAGAAGCAATTGTACCTAGTTTGTTAAAGCGTTGGTATGCTGAACGTAAAGAACTACAGGCCAAAAAGAAAGAAGCCACTGATCCGGAAGAAATTGCGTTCTGGGACAAGCGACAATTAGTTAAGAAAATTAACTTGAATAGCTTATATGGTGCACTATTGAATCCAGGTTGTCGTTTCTTTGATAAGCGTATTGGACAGTCAACTACTCTTACTGGTCGTACTATTGCCAAACACATGGATGCGTTCATTAATGAATGTATTACCGGCAAGTATGATCACGTGGGCGATGCTATTATATACGGTGACACTGACTCATGTTATTTTAGTGCTTGGCCTGCCATTAAAGATGAAGTAGCTGCCGGCAATATCGAGTGGAATAAAGATATCGCTGTACAAATGTATGACAGCATATCAGATCAAGTTAACGAAAGTTTTCCAGCAATGATGGAACGTAGTTTTCATTGCCCACGCCATATGGGTGAAGTTATTAAAGGTGGGCGTGAAGTAGTTGCAAGCAAAGGTTTGTTTATTAAAAAGAAACGCTATGCTGTGTTGATCTATGACTTAGAGGGCAAGCGTTTAGATAAAGAAGGTAAACCGGGCAAAGTTAAGGCCATGGGTCTAGACTTAAAACGTAGTGATACTCCCAAAGTTGTGCAAGATTTCTTAAGTGATATTTTACATGATGTATTAACTGGCAAGGATCGTGAATCTATTATTGAAAAAGTACGCGAATTTAAAATAGCATTCCAAGATCGTCCGGCTTGGGAAAAGGGCACACCTAAACGTGTTAACAACTTGACCAAATACACCGCCGCAGAAGCTCGTGAGGGTAAAGCCAATATGCCAGGACACGTTCGAGCCGCGATGAATTGGAATAACTTAAAACGTATGCATGGAGATAACTATAGTACCAGTATTGTTGATGGTATGAAAACTATTGTATGTAAACTTAAAGATAATCCTCTAGGATATACCAGTGTAGGTTATCCAACAGATGAATTACATATCCCAACTTGGTTTAAAGATTTACCATTTGATGACGGATTAATGGAAACCACTATCGTAGATCAAAAGGTAGAAAATTTGCTAGGGGTACTTGATTGGGACATTGCTGCACATACTAATATTAACACAACATTTGACAGTTTGTTTAGTTTTGGATAAGATATGAAGACAATAAGTGAACTATTAATTTTTAAAAATGATTTAACTAATCGATTAAAGACCTTAAACGATGGTTTGGCCGAATTTATGGATCAAAAAGCTATCAGCTTAAAGATGTCACAGATTAATAACTTTAATGCTGGTTATGATGATCAAATACATCAATTAATTCAAATGTATCAGAATTTGGATACAGAAAATCAAAAGATTGTTCTTGGAGTAAAACAATTAATAGATCAGATTACTGTAGACATAGATGCATTAGCTAATCAACTGTTTAATACACCCGAGTTCCAAAGCAAGTTTGCTAATAAAGAGCCATCATTGTATCCAATGAATCAAGATCTATTAGAAATCATCAAGGTTAGAATTCGACAATATGGTGATTGGCACTATCCAGGATTACAGCTTAATACACGAGAAAAGCAGTGGATTGACTGTATGATTACTTGTGATCCCCTGTATCTAGTAGGAGAAAACATAGATCAGCTTAATGATGTAATTAAAGATTATCCAAAACAATATCAAGATAGACTACGATTATACACAGTTGATCAATTTGGGGAATTACCTCAAGAGCAGTTTGGATTTATATTATGCTGGAATTTATTTGAATATTGCACAATTACTGAAATTGAACCTTATTTAAACTCAGTCTACAACCTACTTAGACCAGGTGGGGTATTCATGTTTAGTTACAATAATTGTGATGTTGTTTCATCTGCTAAATCAACTGAATCAGAGATATTTAACTACAATACTGTGCGTGCTATGCAGGCCGCATGTGAAAAAACAGGATATGAAGTACTATCTTTCGAAGATGGAGGTGTTGAGCATTGGAAATCACCATATACCAGTTGGGCAGAAATTAAGAAACCGGGCGAATTATCTACAGTAAAAGCACACCAGGCACTTGGAAAAATATTACCGAAATAATTGTAAAACCTAAATACATCATATACAATATATTATCAAAGGAGAAGTAAATGAAAGATCATCTATTAGACATCGTAAAAAACACTTATGGATTAGGAATTATCGATCTAGTTAAAGTAACAGGTACAAGTAAAGAAACTTCGATCGAAGCAATTGCTGAAGATCGCAGTGTTATTGTACAAGCAAAAGTAAACAATCCAGTACCAGAGTTTATTGGTGTATTTGGTATGCCAAATTTAGGTAAACTAAACACAATCTTAGGTATTCCGGAATACAAAGAAAATGCTAAGATTTCATTAAACACACAAGACAAAGATGGTGTAACTGTGCCAACAGGACTACACTTTGAAAACAAAGCAGGCGACTTTAAAAACGACTATCGTTTTATGAGTCAAGAAATTATCAGCGACAAAGTTAAAAGTGTTATTTCACGCAAACAACTAAGCTGGGACGTAGAGTTTGAACCAACTGTAGCAAATATTCAACGTTTAAAGTTTATGTCAAGTGCAAATAGTGATGAAGTAATATTTACTGCCAAGACTGACGGCAAAAACTTGAAAATGTTCTTTGGTGATCATAGTTCACATGCAGGTAACTTTGTATTCCAAGCTGATATTACTGGTTCATTGACTAAACCATTGTCATTTCCTGTAGCGGCTGTGATCAGTATCTTAAATTTAAGCGGTGATAAAACATTCCGATTAAGTAATGATGGTGTATTACAAATTAGTGTAGATACAGGTCTAGCAACTTACAACTATATCTTACCAGCACAATCAAAATAGCATGATTAAAAACCTAACAACAAGTAGTGCCTACGTAACAGTAACAGGAAACTATCCTCCAAACATTTACAATAATGGTATGCTGAATGTTGGGCAGTTAAGATACAACCCCACTAATCAATCAGTAGAAGTCTATGACGGTAGTAGTTGGCAACTGATGAGTCAGGGTGTAACTGTTGGTCTAAGCTGGGATGCTGATAGTGCTATTCGTTGGGCTATAGAAAAACAGCGAGAAGAAGCTACTCTTAAAGAGCGCATGGAAAAGCATCCTGGGCTTAAAGATGCTTATGAGAAGTTTCAAGTCATGGATATTCTTACCAAAGAAGAAGATGCTCAATGACGCACAGTAATATTCGAACTACCTTTAAGTTAGTGGCAGAACGTCTGGTAGAATGGGAATGGTACGAACGCTTTATAGCACAAAACCCGGATTTAAAAGATCGCTGGGAACAACATAAAACATACGAGAAATTAAAAGATGACACACGAGATTGATAATTTAACCAGTAAACAGAAAGATTATGCTGTATTCCTACCAGCATTGAGTGGTTTTTATGCCACTTACGTAGGAAAACAACGTTTTCCGGATGCTAACGGTAACTTGTATGTTGACAGCACACGTATTCCAGCAAACTTTGAAAATGGCATGGAAGGACTTAATTGGCTCAATCCAACTGAAGCTTACTTTCCCTATCACTGGAGTTTGTATTCAGCAGGTCACGCAGAGTTAGATGTTAACAAGCACAGTCCAAAAGAAGACATGGTCAGAAACAGAGATCGCAGTAAGAGTTTTATCCTAGGTGATTCAGGTGGTTTCCAAATTGGTAAGGGTGTTTGGGAAGGTGATTGGAAGGATCCTAACTGCCCTAAAGCACAAAAGAAACGTGAATTAGTATTAACTTGGATGGACGCATACATGGATTATGGTATGTGTTTAGATATCCCAGCTTGGGTGGCCCGTAGTCCGGCAGGTCGTAAAGCCACAGGTATTAATACCTATGACGAAGCTGTACAAGGCACTTACATAAACAATGATTGGTTTATTAACAATCGTAATGGTAACTGTAAGTTCTTAAACGTTCTTCAGGGCGAAACACATGCTGATGCAGACGATTGGTATGATCGTATGAAAAAGTACTGTGATCCTAAGCAATATCCAGGCCGTCATTTTAATGGATGGGCTATGGGTGGACAGAACATGTGTGATGTTCATTTAATTCTAAGACGTTTAGTAGCATTGCGCTACGATAATTTACTACAAGAAGGCGTTCATGATTGGATGCACTTCTTGGGTACAAGTAAGCTAGAATGGGCTTGTTTGCTAACTGATATTCAACGTGCTGTAAGAAAATATGTCAACCCAGCATTTACTATATCCTTTGATTGCGCAAGCCCATTCCTGGCTTCTGCTAACGGGCAAATTTATATCCAAACTGAAATTGAAGATCGTAAGAAATGGGTATATCGTATGGTCCCAAGTGTAGATGATAAAAAATACGCCAAAGATTCACGTAAGTTTAGTGATGCTGTACTACAAGATGGTCGTTTTGCTAATTTCACAGACAGTCCTATAAGTAATCGTATACAGATCAATGATGTATGTTATTATGCTAAAGGTGACCTAAATAAAATAGGTAAAGAAGGTAAGACATCATGGGATAGTTTCAGTTACGCTATTCAAATGGGTCATAACGTTTGGAGCCATATTAATAGTGTACAAGAAGCAAATAGACAGTATGATCAAGGAGTTGTACCATATATGTTAGTACAAGAAACATTTGATCGTGTATACTTTAAAAATGTGGTTGATAGCATTTTTGCCGCACCAGATCGTGCAAGTGCAGAAGCTATTATTGAATATCATAATAAGTTTTGGCAACAGATTATCGGTACACGTGGCGCAACAGGTAAGAAAACTATTAATGCCAATACCTTTTATAATAGAAACTACCAAGAAGTTGAAGTTGAAGTAGAGCATCACCGTGATGACAGTGGTTTAGATGAAAGCAAATTAGATGATTTAGAAGCAGGATTGGGGGAATAATGGATAAAACAAAACTAGAAGGTCATTTAGCAGAGTTAGAACAATACCATACCGGGCTTGACAAACAGATCAAAGAAGGTTATACTAATTACTTAGATGATATCGGTTTAAGTAAAATGAAACAAGAGAAAGCGTATATACGTCGTCAAATTGAAGAAACTAGGGAAAAGTTAATTAAACTATGAAACGTGTTTATAATGAAGGTGTAGCCGAAGCAGTAACATTCTTTGTAGGTGAAGAAATTGAGCGTACTCCCGCTTACGGAATGCCTACGTTATTTGTTGTAGGAGTACACGAGGCTGATGAAATCTTAGCAATAATCAACGATTACAATGCTAAATGTCAATTAACACCTAATCAGATTAAACACATTTACTTTGGTGCTAATCAAAGTTTTGATGCCAACGGTGACGTTAACAATGTTGGTGTTTGGCGCCCTTGGGAAGATATGATCCATGTATGCTTAGAAGCAGGTTTCTGGTGTACCTTAGATTTAGATGTAAAGGATGTAGCAGGATTAGTAGAAGGTGGATTAATTGAGAAACGTAGATTTATTCCGCAGATTTCGGTTAAATTGCCCTATTTACAACATCTAGGTTATAATGCTACAATTAAGCTAGACGATGTAGACTTCAATGCAACCAATCCAGGTGTGTGGTGTCATACATTAAATTCATTAACCACTAGAGAAACCTTTACCGATTGGGATCAATATGGTAAAGATGAGATTATTAAATGATTAAATTATATAAAGAATGGGTAGAAAGCAAGCGTCTAGCTAATCTACAGGCCAGAGTAACTATAGCTACTGAATTAGAAAAACTTCCATATATGAGTAAACGTTTTATTCTAACAGAGTGTTTATTAACCCCAGACCAACTTGCTCGCAATGATGCGCTGTGGTCAGAAGAGCATGGTAGAGTATGATACAAGCAGAACGTGATCTAGTAGATAGAATTATAATTGCAGCTAAGAGAAAGATCTGGGTTAGCTTTACCAAAGAAGGAATTCACTGTTATCCAGCGGCCGCCACTGACCCATTACTTAAAACTGGAGATGAATATGATGTATCGTTCCTTGCTAATCCTCATCGTCATATTTTCCATTTCAGGGTGTCAATTGATGTGTGGCACAATGACAGGGACATCGAGTTCATCCAATTCAAACGATGGCTTGAAAGCCTGTATGTGGGTCAGGGTTCCG
>Ga0316229_1000401_pt1 | contig 60007 bp, 77 predicted proteins | sample TBH18023metaG_FD_206011 | JGI IMG/M metagenome (GOLD analysis project Ga0316229, IMG submission 206011) | Freshwater microbial communities from Trout Bog Lake, Wisconsin, USA - TBH18023 | ecosystem: Environmental > Aquatic > Freshwater > Lake > Hypolimnion/Profundal zone | place: USA: Wisconsin... | reverse complement strand
CAACAACCACGACACCGCGCGGGTCGCGTCGGCGAGGGAAATCTGCATGGACTTGCCCCGGGAGATCGCGGAAATCCCGGAAAGTTTCATCACATTCATGGCTCGGTTGGAGCAGTACGCATTTAGCTTGGAATGACTCGGAATAGGCTGGCCGCCGTCCATCCACCAGTTCTGGAAGAATTCGATAGCATCAGGCGCCCAGGTGATCTCGCCCTGCAGCCGCGAGAGTTCGCCAAGGCGGGTCAGAATTCGCTGTCGAACTCCCCCAACCTGCTCCGTGATCAAAAACGGATCGCGGATGCGCGTTTCAGACGAAAACACCATGATACACCGTCTACCAAGTCCTGTGGTCCATACTTCTTCAGGAAAGGAAGAGGACATAAGCGAAGGCTGAATGCCTCCAAGCATATTGAGCACAGGATATTCAATATCAATACGAGCAGGATGACCGTGGCGACGACGCTCAGTGTGAGATTCTTCATTGTTGTAAATTCCATTGAGGGCTCCGATGAATTCCATGTCATACGCTGGCAGTAGCACCGAGAACTCCTCCGCCCCGACAAACAGCGCGGAATAGCTATAATGGTCGCCTTTGGCCGTGATTCGAGTCTGCTTTGAGTCAAACAAGGTGTCGATCAGGCTTGCTTTCGTCACCGACTTATCCGCGACTCGGAACGCCTTGCTCTTTGTCCCAGGTTCCAGCGCGTTGAAGATCAAGTCCCGAGTCGTCGAGATAATCTGCTTTCCGGTCCCCGGTGGGGCGACCAGGAGGGTGTACAAATTCGGAAAGGTGATGAAGCGCCCGGTCCGAATCCAGATACGACGTTCGAGTGCCCCGGCGACCAGGCTGATCCCCGCCCACTTCCGAAAGATCTCGGGGGACCATTCGTCCTGGGTAAGGGTGAAGAAGTCGGAAACCAGGTCGTGGGGAGCGTCAGGCACATTGGTTCTTTCGGGGGTTTGTTTTGGTTGAAGCGGCCCGGCCGCTTCTAGTTCATCCGACGGGCAAGCCCGGACTCACGACGGCGGAGGTCCGGGGAACCAGGCTTGAACTTGACCAGCCCTTCGAGATTCAGGCGGGGAATTTTCTTCCCCTCGACGCGTGCTTTCGCTTGGTCCGCCTGAGTCACCTGGCTCCCCCAGTTCCAGCCGACCTTGGCCTCCCCCGGAACGACATAACGGCGTCCGTTGGGGGCGACGAGTTCGACTTTGATTAGTTCAAGAACCCGGCCGATGATTTCCGCCTCGTCAAGGCTTTCGGGATACTGGAAGGTAATCGAGTCGTAGGTCTGGGCCAACAACTCAATCCGGCGCTCGTACTTCCAGGCCCGCCAAAGGCCCAGGTTCATTCTGTCTGCTGTTGTCGATTGAGGCAAAAACGCAATAGCTTCTCGTAAAGTCGCATCATCTCCGGGTCGTCCAAAAAAATGTCTGCGACGGCCAAAAGGGGTCGTAATGGATTGGGTGGTTTGCAGCTGCTCGGCTGTCCACCTCCACCAGCGAGGGATCGCGGGGAAGGCGGGGAGGATTTCCGGAGTTCCGTTTTGGCGGTTTTCAGGGGCTCCTCGGCAATATCGTGCTTGAAATTCCTCCATAAGCGAGGTCGGGACTTTGAGACTTCTAGCAGCCGTCCAAGCTGTTCCCATGTAGTTCGAGAGATGTGAACCCTTTTTAGCCATGTCCCGGTAGGAGAATTCTCGATAAAAATTTCTGTCGGCGATAGCGCGATCTGCAGCTTTATTTCCTGTCCATCCGAGCCCCGGCCAAATCCGCTTAGCGTTATTCGTGTGGAGGTCTCCTCCTTCACAATTGTTAAGGAAATCCCAGTCATTGAAAAGGCATCCGCAGAAGAATCCGACATCTCTTGCCTCCACTTGTTCAAGGTCGATTACAGCCATTCGGTAGCCGGGGTCAGCGGTGAAGACATATCTCAACCCCGGTGCGATATTTTGAGCATTCCGACCAGTTCCGAATGCGTTCTCGGAGGAGCTGGGCCTCCCCGTCTCCGTTCCAGCGATGTTATACGCCGCGCGGAAGCGGCCATCCGGGTCGATCTCGGTCTCGAAGACTTCAAGTTGCTTCGCGAGGTCCCGAATGGTCAAGATGAGATTGACGAAAGGTCTGGCATACAAGTATTCATCTAGCTTCTCCAGAGCCTCCCGGTCTACCGAGACTCGCGGGATGCCTTTTTTCCGCAGGATGACTTCGGGGAGCCGAAGTTCGGAGTAGAAGAATTCTTTCAGCTGTTTGACTGACCTGGGGTTGAGCCCGGAGGACCAGACGGAAGTCGCCAAGGTATCCAACAACCCTTGAAGTTCCCCAATCCGGCCCCGAAGCTCCTCCGCAGCCTGACGTCTTGCCAGCTCATCCACCGCGAAGCCCCGCATCATGAGGTCGAGGTAGGGGGCCTGCAAGGCCCGCTCGAAGGAATAAATTCCAGCCCAGGAGGACTTGCTGTGGCTTGCCACCCGGTTAATCTCGTTGAATATCTCCGTCGTCAGACAGCAGTCAAGTCCGTTGTAGACCTGGAGCCCGTCATCGGCAGACAGCCGGCGTCCTCCATAGACATTCCCCTCGGCAAGCTGGCTCGTGTCAACTAACATCAGGCTCTCTCCACGCCAGCGACACTTGTCCCAACTTGGCCGGTCAGTCGCCAGTCCGCGTTATCGAACTGCCAACCCGCCCAGCCTTTCGGTTCAATGCCTCGGATCGGAATTTTGCGCTCGAGGGCAAAGACTAGTTCTTTCTTAAGGCCGATGGAGTCCTTCCAGCCATCAATTAGCAAGATGTACAGTCCGCTAGCTCGCTCCAGCATCGCCTGGTTGTAACCCCACCAAAAACCCGCATCGGTGGGCATTTTGAACTTGGTGCTGATCTCATGGTTGTGGATAATCGGGGAGTAGACCCAATACTTATTCCACAGCAACCAATAAGTCGCCTTTTCGGTCTGGTCGAATCTGGCCTTGACGACCTCGGGGTCTTTGTGGGAGTACGGGCTGGCAAGGTAATAGAAACTCATGATACTCTTCCTCCGGCCGCATCCCGTGCAAGATTTTTATGCGGAACGATCACGTGCTCCCTCGCGAGTCGATTTACCAGACTCTCTCTTTCATTCGCGCAAGATACCATCCAACTTCCCCAACCGATCGCCGCGTCGAAATCCTGGTCGATTTTTTTGATTCGTTCTAACATTTGCTCTATTGATTGTTTTTCCACAACCTAGTCCTCCCAGGGGAACAACATGACGAATGATATTATTCATCCGCCTTTACTCCAACTTCGTCGCTTCGGTGCTTTCGCATGAGTTTCCACGCGGGCTCGGAGGTATAGATGCTGCCGAGGAAGCCGAGGCCCTTCTGCAGCTCAGGAAAAATCGAATGATGCAGCAACATGGTGTCTTCCGCACAGTTTGCAACCTTGAGCCCGACTCGGAGCAAATACTGCAAATCATACATTCCGTTTTGAAACACCTTAGGCAACGTCGAAGCCAAGAGCCTTGAGACAGCGAGCCAAGCTCGCTCCTCCTCGGCGCGTCCGCACCAATAGCTCCCATTCCCGGTCGCCGAGTGACTGTCGAAGGGGATAACCATGGCTTCCGTTGAGCTTCTGGCAAAACCGATACAGGTGATCATTCCCTTGCTCGTCTCTATATCCACACTCAATAATGCGGGTGACGCGGAGATTGTCTGGGAAGTCCATGCCTCGACCTCATCTATTGTTGGGTTGATTAGGATCGACCGGGACGGTCGAATGATAACTGGGCTTGCCGACTCCCTCCACGCCTTCATCAAGTCCGCGACGACGATGGGCCTCCAGGCCCAGTTCCGCATGACTCCGGCGGGGTGATAGGAGGCCAGGGTCTTGAGTCCTCGGGGTTTTTGACTCGTCGATACAGTGCCTCTAATTCCGCCAATTCCAGTGGTTCCGAGGACAGCCCAACAGGCGGTGTTGCCAAGGGCGAGGATGAGATTGGGGCTTGTGGCTGATATTTCCGAAACGAGTCGATCAACTTCTGGCAGGAACTCCGGACGGAGATAATTTCCGGTCGAGATTGGGCCATGGACATAATTCTTTCCTTTGTCTGGCAAGGCAGTTTTGGCAACACTGAGGTTCTCGAGCTTGTTATCCGGCGGGCGGAGGGCGAGCACATTCGTCATGCCGATACCGGCGGCGCGTAGCCAGGCTTCCCGACGTTGCACCCACGCTCCGCCGCCGAAGTGGAACAGCTTCCGGGCTTCGGCATGAAGCTCCGGGAAAACATCCGGCATGGCCTCGCCGAGCATCAAGAACAATTCCTTTCCACTCGATCCCACAAACGGCCTCCGGCAACCCGCCTCGGCTTCCCCCCAGGCTTCGCCGATGAGCAGCATCCTGAGTGAAGCCCCGGGGGTCATCCCGGAGGTCGCGGCGAAGGGGGGCAACGGCACGTGCTCGGTCATTTCCATCCCCTCCAACCAGGTAGCTGACCATCCGCCAGATTTTCTAACCAATTCTTCACTGTTGCCTCGTCGAAGTTTGCCAGATGACCTTGGACGATTTTCATTTGACCCAGGGTGAAGTTCATCACCTTCATCAGGTCCCGAATGGCCTTCGGAAAGGTCTCGTACAGGCCGTATTCCGCCTCGACCTCCCTCCTCCTATCGTTCGCCACGGGCGCGTCGTTTGGCTCGATCGACATTCAGGGCCTCCATTGCCAGTCGGGTCATTCGGGGGTCGATTTCCAGGCCGAGGACGCGGGAGGCCCCGAGGTTCTCGGCGGCGCGAAGGCTGGTACCAGAACCGCAGGTCGGATCGAACAGACTTGTATGTTCATCCACCAACATTTCCATAAAGTGCGTCAACATCGGCTGAGGCTTGGCCGATTGATGAATCGACTTGTCTGTCGGGGCGGCATACGCATCAGCTTTGATTCGGACGATGTTACGTTTTCCACGAGAGCCAAGTAGACAGGTCTCGTACACATGCCGGGGCTCGTAGTTCGGACTTGCCGCGATTCCGACGTTGTCAGATTTCATCCAGATGAGCGGGAACCGGGACCAGGAAATGCTGGGCGCAAGCCGGGCAAAAGTCTCCCTCGTCCAGGACTCGATTTCCCACTTGTTCGAGAACCAGAACATGATGTGGGCTTCGACAGACATGATCTTGTCCAGGTTCAGGCAGAGACACTCGACCAGCTGTTGGTACGTGCTAGCAGAGTCATCATACCCTTCTCCCGCATCCCGGCCCATTTGACTCCGATTCGCCCCGGTGCGGACCCCGTTGGAGGAGAACAAATTGACCCCGTAAGGGAAGTCACAGTGAATGAGGTTGAACTTCTTCCCGGTGTAGGTCGGCAGCCAGTCGAGCAGGCTGACGTTTAGAATCGGATCAAGGTCGAAGGTGGGGAGGGTGAGCTGGGTTGCTGGTCGAGGGACGGTTGGTGTCGTTGGCGCGCTGACAACCGTTCCGTCTTGCCAGTCTTCGATCGCTTCGATGGTCTCGGGGCTCGGGAACAGTTGAGGGTCCGTGGCTGCTGCCTCCCCGGCTGGTAGGTCCTTCGCCGCTTGCAGGGCCTCCGGCGTGCTGGCTTCCAGCAATTCCTCCAACACATTCCCATCGGCGCGTTTTTGCCGTCGGAGCAGAATGTTGTACGCCTCCCGCACCGTTCCGGCTTTTGCGACATGTTCATCCTCCAGGTCCGGGTAGACCTTCAGATACATCGAAATCGTACCAGCGGTCAACGCGCAGTTTTGCGCGGTCAGGCTCGCGGTCCAGTCTTGGTCGGTGGTGCAGTAGAGGTCGTGAATTCTGGCCACGGCCGAGACCAGGTCCTGCCACGCGAGGTCGGACCTCTTGATGTTTTCTTCGAGTTCAATGATCTGGCGCTCGATCGGGTCGAGGGAGTTGAGGAACCGAGCGTAGATTTTGCTATGCCCTAGCTCGATGCACGATTTCAACCTTCTCTCCCCGGCGACAAGACGGTAGCCGAGGCCCTCACGCTCGACGATAATCGGCTCGATGAGGCCCCGGAGGGCAATGGACTCCCGGAGACCATCTGTCTTGACCTCCCGCCGCTGTCGGCCTTCCCTCGCGATGTTGATAAGGCTGATCTCGATCGACTCTGAATGATCTAACAACGGCATGGAGGGAGGCCTGGAGTTGGAGGGGGCAGAAGCCGGGAGGGAATGAATGCCGCTCCCTCCCGGCTGTGGCGACTAGCGCGACTGTTACACCGCGCCGATATCGGCCGTTTCGTTGGCCAGCTCATTGCTCCGCTTGTTCAAATACTGCTTGACGCTCACCTTGACCTGCTGACCAACGACCTCGGGGATGATTTCCTCGTACTGAGCGCCAGGACTGCCGACACCGAGCGCGCGGAGGAATTCGTCGAGCCGGAACAGGGCCTCGTCAGTCAGGTAGAAATCCCGGCGCCAGGACCTCTTCGTGATGTCACAATGTCGCTCGTCTTCCGGGATGTCATCCGCCCAGGCGAGGAACTTCCCGTTGAACCTGACGTAGGGGGTCTTTTTGTCGTTCTGGCTCTCGCCGACCTCGAAGGAGGTAACAATTCCGAGATAATTCGGGGAGACCGGAAGGACCTCCGGCTTTTTGGCCTCGAAGGCGGGCTTGCGGAGCAAAGAAGAAAAGTCAACCATGAGAGTGCTCTTTCTGGGTTACAAAGTGAGGGAGGATTCCCTCGGGGGTGAAGGTTTGTTGTTTCCAACCCACCTACAAACTGGAAGGGGGCTCAGGCTCCCTTGAGGTCTCGGAAAAACTCGGCCAACCCGGTCGCTTGGTCGTACTCCGGCTTGACTTTGCCTGGGTTGGAGTTTTTCAACTCCACAATCCCTGCCGTGTTGGTGACGATTTTACGTTTTTGATTACTCCCCATCCCGGTCGTCTTGACCATCAGGGCGGAGTTGAAGTACAGGCCGACCTTCGGGGAGAGGGCCTGCCCGGTCGAGGTCTCTGGATACCCCCGTTGCGGCCCGCCGTCCTCCCCGATGTACTTGATATGACAGTTCACGATGACGTTACATTTGACGTTTTCGTCGAACAACATTTGCAACAGTGACTCGACTAGTTGCTGACCTTGGTACCAATCCGACTGTTGCGGGGCTTGGCCGAGCCTCCCATTCATTGACAGGTTAAACGCCATCGCGGCTTTGCCGAGGGTCGTCAAGGTGTCGATGACCAGGACATCGCGCTCGCCCCAGGAGGTCAGAGGCCCAAGGTCGGCGGTTTCGGTCTTCCAGTTCTGCAACAAGCTCACCGCCCGGTTCCAAACTGTCGCCTTGGCTGGCACAAGTTTCCCCGCCGCGTTTTTCATGGAATCCGTAATCGTCTCGTACTCCACCGTGGCCCCCTCCTTCTTGCCTTTCAGCACGTTTGCCAAAATGTCCAGGCCATTGTCCAGGTCGAGAATCCGGAGGTTGTATCCCGCGAGAACCAGACTGACCAACGCCCCGGTCTTCCCGGCCCCTGAGTCTCCGATCAACAACATTTTGGTCGTTCTGGCCGACTGGTGGTTTTCTAGCTTTCCCATGGTGGCGGTGTCCTGTAGTTTTTTGGAAGTCTAATGCGTGTGCTGTTGTCAAGCGCGAACGAGTCGTCGTATTGGAGTCCATTTAAGAATTTGTTGGAATTTTTCCACACTGAGACTGCTTCTCGCGTAATCATCTGAATGGTTAAAATTCCACCCTTGCCATTAGTCGCGACAACAGCCTCACCATTCGCAAATCCCCAGTCAGTTTCGGCGACAAGTTCTCCAATCTCCTCCTCGATCGACTTGACCGGCATTAGGCTGGCCACTCGGACAATCGCCGGGGCGGCCAGGAGCAGTACGAGGCCTTGGATGAAACCTCGTCGAGTCGGCGCGATGATTTCAGTCATCGGTTCTGCTCTTCGGCAGGGCCTTCTTCAGCTCCGCCTCAACCTGCTCCTTCGCCTCGGTCGTATCCGACAGACCTCGCCGAAGGTCCCCGAAGCCCTTTCCAATGTCTCCCATGATGGAGGAAATCTTCCCTTTTCCTCCGAATAGAACCGCGGCGACACAGATGAAGATCATCCAGTGAGTGATAGATAGACTGCCTAGCATGGTGGTGGCTCCTTATGCTTTGATTGTTCCGTCGGGGTTGAACCAGGAGAGCGGCTTGTGGTTCAGGTAACGATGCTTGTTTTCCCCTATCCTGGCTGCCAATTTTTGCACCAAGTCGGGCTCATTCCGAAGAATGACTTTCATAGGAACCGCGCCGAGATTGTTCAACCATCCCCAGCCGTCAGTGCCAAGCTCTGTCATGATGTCTTTGGCGACAACCGTGTGGATTTCCCGAATCATCGGCGTAAGCACCCGCTCGGCATAGGAGTCGAGAATGACTGGTGAACTCGGCAAGATCAACTCCGGCACGACGGCGAGTTTCATCGGCGTGATGATGCGGAGAACCGCCGGGGCGGCGATCAGGCCGGAGAGGATTCCGAGGAATCCTCGGCGGGAGGGGGAGGTCAGCAGTTCGCTCATGGTGTAATGATCCTTACTTGGGTACCTCGCCCCGGCAACTTACTCACCGTGGCAAACTGTCCCTTGGCAACTAGGCTGGGGTAGATTGACGTAGTCCTACCGCTGAAACCTGTCACAACGAATCGTTGCAGTCGGGGCAATGGGACACGCCAAAGCTTACCCACTCCGTGGACTCCGTCAAACTCGATGATTTCCCCGACGGCCAAAGCTGAATCAAGTTCAACCGTGAACTTGTCCAAGATTTTGACCAGCCTTGTCATAACCAATCCTCGCTAACCCCTGGGGTCTTGACTCGAAACCCCCGTTGCAACAACCCTGCTCTGACTCCCGGCTTGGCCGCACAGACCTCCCGAAAGTCACACCCGCCGTAAAGGCCGCAGGATTTGTCATTCTGGGGCCAGTGGGCTGCGATCGCGCAAGCCTCCATCTGACCAAGCCAATAATGGCTATCCCGCAACCACTCATCCAGGCCTTCCTCGGTCCTCGGCACCAAGCCTCGGTCGAAGCGGGAGAACGTCACTTTGACTTCAATCCCATCTACGATGAGCCCCTCGACCGGGAAGTCGAAGGCGGTTTTGGCAGCAATCGAATAAAGGGAGAACTGGTTATCGGGACTAAATTTCTTGTAGAAGTCGATACCCAGGGCATGGCCTGTCGTCTTAATATCCTTTACGAAAAACTTCCCGCCGAGTTCGACAATCTTGTCCAGCTTTCCGATGAAGATCACAGACTCGTTGGCCCTGGTACGGTAGCCCGAGTCGATCGCGAAGTCAAGCTCCACCGCCGGCTTCCCGCTGGCCAGTCTGACCGTCCTGCACGGGTCCGGCGATTCGAGGTTCCATTTATCCAGGTACCAAACTAGGGTCCTCACGGCTCCTTCTCGCGTCTTCGCGTTGTCGCCGGAAGTCCAGGGGCGGTGGAGCTTTGAGTCCCAGGTAGCGCGAAGCGCCCACTCAACCACATCTAACAAGGCAGCTTCGTGCTCCATCCCAGCGAGAACATTCAGGTCATATCTCTCGCTCCCTTGATGAATCAACGTTCCGAAGGTCAGGTGGACGCTGCGATTAAACGGCTCGAGGCCAAGTACAACCGAATAATAATACTGCCTTGGGCACGCTTTGAACGGCCCGAGGCTGCTGCTGTTGACCTGGACCTGGAGACCAGGGATGGCCTTGGAAAACCTCGGGTCGGAGAGGAACGCTGGCTGGGTTTGTATCATTTCCATTGTGCGGCCTCCCGACATGCGAGGATAACCGCAGAATACATAGCAAATTTGTCTTCAGCTGAGGTTTCAAGCGGTGATGCACACCATTCGATCATCGCCCATTCGATCACTTGGAGAAGCAATTCTCTCGGCTGTCGATTTAACTCACAACCGAACATATTGATAGTTCGTCCTGATGGGGGAAAAGCGGGTTCGAGCGACATGGTGGCTGCCTTTCAAAAGTCCAGATCGCCTTGGACCTGGATGGTCTGACCGAGGATGACCTTGGCGGTCTTCGGAACCTTGGCGGCTGGAGTGGCCTTCCCCGGCTTGGCCTCTTCGGATTTCGCAAACCTCTTCCGCTGTGCCCGAAGCGCCTCAACGATCCTCGGCACGGCGGCCTTAAACCTGGCAATTTCCCTATCCGGGTCGATCGACATGAGGTCGGCCAACGAAGCTGGCGAAGCCTCGGCGAGTGCAGTGGACTGTGGGATGACTCCGGTCTCATTCATGACTGCTGACTCCCTGCATCAATCTTGGCTCTCGCGGCGGCTTTCAGTTCCAAGACTCGCTTATGCACAATCTTCCTGACCGCCCTGGCCGTTCCAAACGCCGTTGCTGACCTCGGCCCGTAGTTCGCCTCCAGCCAGTCCCAGTCCTCCGCATAAAGCTGCACATGCCGGGCGACGGTCGGCAGTTCTTCCTTCTTGCTCATGGCCCCGTTCCTTTTTTCTCGACCTTGACGATCACCAGGTCGCCTTCGGATTTTAGCTCTTCTGGGATCGTTCGGATTTCTAACTGACGAAGTTCTGCGTCATACGCGTCGGCTCGTGCTCGGTAGAACTCGTTCTTGGCTTTTTCGACATTCGGGGTTCTGATGATGACGCCGATTCTGGCTCGCAGGGCGTAGTAAAGTTGCCCCAACCTGTCGGTCGGAAAAGCATCAAGTTTGATGTTGGATGGGCGAGGTTCTGGCTCGGTCATAGCTGGCATCTCTCCGGCCGCAACGCGGCCTATAGCATATCCTCGATCGCGGCCTTCGCCGTCTCCATCTTGGCCCGGAGTCTCCTCGTCGCCTCGGCGATCAGGTCGGTTCTTCCGACCAGCTTCGCGACCTCCGCCTCGTACTCCCCTTCCGGCAGTTGATACCCACCGCTGCGCTGCAGACTCTCCACCTGCTCCTCCGCGAGTGTCCGAAGTTCCGCCGCGAGGCTGCCAGATTTGACCTTGCTTTGTGGCCGGGGTTTGAACTGGTATTCCGCGTCGATGGCCTTGGCGCGGAGCTGGAGCGCCGCTAGCCCCTGCTCGTCCAAAATCCCGTCGTGGCTTCCATGGCTTCGCAGCAACCTGTCATATTCCCGCCGGATGGCCTCGCGGATGTTCTCCGCCCTGACGTTGTTCAGGACTTCCGACTCGGTCTTGCCAATGGTCTGACCTGGGGCGAACGGCTCGCTGATCTCGAACGAGTAGTGAGATAGGGAAATTTGCATGGGGAGGAGGTTCCGTGGTGGGGAAGCGGGGCGCGAAGCGCGGGTCCATTGTAGGGTAGGGCGATAGCATGGTCAAGGGGGGAAGGGCACGGGATGGGGGACTATGGACAAGGGACGCATGATCCCCCTTGTCCATAGTTTGACCATCAAACTTGACAGCCTTCCCCAGTCAAAAGTCCAAATCATCGTTGATAACGATCGTGGGTTCTTTCGAGCTGAAGACCACGGTTCTACCTCGAAGACTCTCCGGATCTGGATGCGCCCAGGTAACCGCGTCCTGGGGCGGCTCCTCCGCGAAGAAGTCTCGGAAGGTTTTTTCCGGGTCGGAGTTCCAAGCTGCTAGAAACGTCGGAACTTCATGCTCGAACAACGAGGTCATAAACGTCCTTCCGTTCCCGCCGTGGAAGACTTTGACGAGCCAACGAGGCCCCACCACATCTCCGCTTTCCGGAACCAGCACAAGCCCTGGCAAGATGGTCGTGCTGGCAAGCCAGTAGGGCATTCCGACATATGACCGAGGTCTGTCGGGATCGTGGAATCTCATCGCGAGGTCTCTCCCAACAACAAGGGCGGCCGAACGGCCGCTAGGACCTCGATCCCCTTCATCCCGCCATTGATTGTCTGGTCAAATTTCTCCCAGGCGGAATTGATGGCTTCGGCCGCCTCCAACCCATTCGCGGAGGAGCTTACCGTGATTCCGTTTCGTTCGAGAGTAATGTACGCAAACCAGACCTTGGGCTTGAGATAACTCTCAATACTTCGACTAAATGACAACTTGGCCTCGACGAGGTCGAGTTTGGCACAAATGGCTTCAATGCTGAGCTTGGTCATGGTAGGGAGTCCTTTCGAGGTTGGTGTGTGGTGGTTCAGCCGTTAAAGTCTTCCAAATTCGCTTCCACCAGGACATTCTTCGTCCGGGTCTCGCAGACGTACTTGAGGTTCCATTCCTGCCTCAGTTGACTCTCATCCCCCCGCTTCGCCGCTTGCCGGGCGAATTTGCTCGGCACTCTCCAGGGGTCCAGATGGACGACCACGTCCCATTCCAGTCCTTTCGACTTGTGAATGGAGCCCAGGATGACTTGGCCACTCGCGGAGTCAAAAAGCCTATCAATCGCGAGCTTCATCCCTCCGACATCGTTGATCCCATCCGCGCTTGCAACCGCCCGCAGGCACTCTGCCCGATCGACAATCCCAGCGACCTTCCCATCGTGGCCATTTGCCAGCGCAAGGGAAGTCTCTCGTTCCTCCCAGTCCCGGAGTTTGGCACAAAAAACATCTACCGGGACCAGGTCCCCTGGCTCGATTTTCTTCACCAGAGCAATTAGCCCTTTTCCTATGTCCCGGCCTAGCATGATAACTCCGACCCCGCTTCGGATTAGCTTGAACGCGAGCGACAGCAAGGGGCCGTTGTTCCGACAGAGAACCGCAAGGCTCGCGTTGCTTGCAGGTTTCAGCCCTAGCAAGGTCCCCTTGTCCCAGCCAACCGGGCCTTCGGCGTCTTCCTCCCACTCCCACTTACTTGCACTCCCCTCCGCGTTCGTATGCCACGCGCGGAAGCCAGGGGCATGATGCTGCTGTCGGGCAACAATCGTCTTCGGACAGCGAAAGGTCAAGGTCAGCGGTTTGCTGTCCCAGGCTTTTCTCAGCAACAGCATCTCAGCCATGGACTCCGAGTGGGCCCCTCGAAATCCATAGATTGCCTGCTTTGGGTCCCCGCAGACGAACAGGCGTCCATCCGGCCTGAGGCTCCGTTCGACCATTCTATGCTGCAACGAACTCAGATCCTGGGCCTCGTCCACCAGCATCACCGGATACTGCGGAAACTTCAGCCCGAAGACCGTTGGGTAGTAAATCTGGTCGTCGAAGGAGATAACTCCTCGCTCGGTCAGATGGTTGTTCTGGGCCAGGACCTCCCGGCAGAGTTCGAGAATGAACTCTGTCGTCTCGCGGGGGATCATTTTGGAGTCAGCGAGGTCGAGCCAGTTGTCGTCGGTGTCGGGCAGGAGCCCAACCCCCTGGCTTTTCGGAATGACCCCGGCGGCCTGGGCCTCGACAACCAGGGTCCTTGCCGCGTCCCAGTCATCGGAACCAAGTTCCAGCTTCCAAGCCTTCGCGACTTCGGAGACCAACTTGCCAACCTTCTTGGTATCAATGCTCCAGCGAGTCACTCCCGGCATCCCGCGCATGAGCGCGCCGTAGCCGTAGCCGTTCATGGTGCTCACGCTGAAATTATCCGAGAACCTTTCTTTCAGTTCCGTCGCTATGCTCTTGTTGAACGCGAGCGCCACCGCCGGGACTTTGATCTTCCTCCCCAACAACTGCAACGTTGTCGTCTTGGCACAGCCGGCGTAGGCCGAGATCATCATCGAGTTCGAGCTTGCAATTGTCGTCGCGACGATGTCGTCTTGTTCCTCGGTCGGAGTTACAGTTGGTTTGATGGCCATTAGTTGAACTCCACTGTGAGCGTGACCAGTTCGCCAACAAACCCCGCCGTCGCCTTCAACGGGAAGTCCATTCCGAATACCTGCATGGCTTGGCGGATCTCGACATTGCCGACGAGGCTAGCATCCGCCGCCTTGGCCTTCGCGAGGGGCTTTCCTCCGCTTGCGGCGACATGACCGAGAAATATTTCTCCCGCTTCATTCAGGTCCGCCACGCTGCTTCCCATGCCGAGAAGTTCAAACTCCAGCGCAAACAACGACTCTTGGTCAAATGCCCTCACGGCCACCTTCACCTTGATCGCGTTGGCGTCATACGGGTTGTCACTCGCATCCAGCAATTCCACCTGGGCCCCGGCGGGCAGGGCCTTCAGGACCACTTTGCTCGGCGGGACGAAATGCTGGCCGACGAGAAAGGTCTTGAGCTTGGTAAACGTGGTGATCTGGTCCATGCTGGTTCTCCTTTATATTATCGTTAGTTCGTTTTTTGCCAAATTCAAGATAAGATCAGCTATTTCAACACTACCATAATCCGTTGCCATACTACCATTGTCTCGCCAGATCATGATCTTGATCTCTGGCGGAAGCGTAGACAAATGTTCGATCAGCTCTGCGACTGTCATTTGAACCTCCGACTTAACTCCCCAACAACTCCTTCCTTAACCTGCTCCAATCGTTCTTTCACCGCGTTTAACTGTGACTCAAGCCTCGATTTTTGGTTTTCTTTCCTTCTCACGTAGGAATCAAACGCGAGTTCCACTGTCGGATACGCGAAACGTTTTCGGGCATCGGTCAATACAAACTTTCCTACTCCCCAATTGTCAAGCCAAACTCCTTTTGGAGTCTTTCTTGTCACTGTCAATTCTCGTTTTTGATAACTCGGAGCCGTTCCTTCCCAGTTATCACTATCCTCGAACCTATACCAGACTTCGTGGTCCTGGGTCATTTGAACCTCCGACTTAACTCCGCCAACAATTCCTCCTTCGACAACAACCCCACATCCGGCTTCAACTTCTCCACCTTCAGCGCGAGGGCCAGCAACTCCTCCCTCAGCCCGACAATCGTCACGACTTCGTCTTCCGGCGGTGGCGACCAGGACCTCCTCGGCCCGGAATGACCACCGCCAACTCCCGCCCCTTTGACCACCATCACGACCGACTGGTCTCCAACCAGATAACAAATCTTCCCTCCATCCTTCCCGGTCCGCTTCACCAGCCCGGACTCCGTCGCTTTGTGCAGAAACCCGGAGACCCCGCCGATGGTGACGTTCTTCCTCTCGTGAGTCAGGGCCTCGTAAAGATCTCCCGCCGTGAACACCGGCGGGAGAGCCCTCCCTGTCCACTCCGGGTCCTTCAACGCCGCGTAGGTCGCCTTCGAGGTCGATTCGGTCATCGGGGTTCTCCTTTGGTTTGTTGTTCCACGCAAATTGCCTCCTTGCGAAGCACTTGTCCCCGCGACCTTCGGTCTCGTTCATGCCATTCGTTCCGGCACTTCGTGCAGCAGAAGACCTTATGTGGAGCGGAGGACGGTAGCTCGCCGAGGGGCCTTCCGCAGTTTTTGCAGCCCAGGTCAGTCATTTCCCTGGTCCTTCTCCTTGGCATCAAGTAGCTTCCTCGCATCATCAAGCCCCTGGCTCCAACCACCTTGCGGCACCCTCGCACTCCCAGGCTTTCCGACCACGCCGGCCAGCGCCGCGCGAAGCATTTCCTCCCCTTGGGCCACAAAGAAACCATAACTCTGCATATCAAACGCATTCGGGAACTCATCCCCTCTCTGCCTCACCAAAAACATCACGTACCCCATCGCTGCGGCCTCCCGCATCGCGCGGGCTTCCTGGGTCTCCCAGGCGCGGAGAGGGCGAGCAATAGGCTCGGGAAGTGAGGCACTTGCAGTTGCCAACGCAGCTGTGGCGACTGCCTCGTCCACCGCTTGCATTGCGGAAGTCAGATTGGTCATTTTGGTTCTCCTGGTTGTGGTTTTTACCTAGTTCTGGTGGGTGCGTCGAGGGAGCCCGTCGGCATCGTCAATCGCGGCGAGCTCGATGACAATGCCAATCTCGCCCATCACGTCCCCTCCTTCGCGATAAGCGCGGCCAGGATCGCGACGAGGCGAGCTAGCGGTTCGGTCGCGCCGACTTGCGCCTTTCCGCCGTCGTATATTTTGCCGCCGATACGACCGACGCCACTGTCGGGATCGAAGCATGAGGAGAAAAACACTGGCTCGGGCGTTTCGTCCTCTGTCTCGTCGTCGTAGGTGTATCCAAACCCGCTGTTGAAGTGGAACCCCGGCAGCACGCGTTCCGCGAGGGCGGCGAGAGCGTCGAGGCTTTCGGAATAGCGATTCGTTTGCCAAATGGCCTTCTCGCCCTTCTCGGTGCGAAATGAATAGGCTTTCCCGAGGGGCATATTGGAGCGCGCCTGACGTTCGTTGACCCGCATGAATTTCTGAAACGTGAGCCCCTTGTCCAAACAATGAACCAACGCGTCAATCTCACGATCCGGGCCGGTCGCCGCCTGAACGCGCGCGAGCAATTCGGGTAGGTTCGACATCACTTCGCTCCTTCGAGATACGCGACGATGGCGGCGCGGGTCGCATCATTCGCGAGGTCCAAAGCTGCGTTAATAGACATCGCAAAACCAAGCGCTGAAAACCCTCGGATCAGCACATACTCCAATGGAGGCCCCTCGCACATGCACTCGCGAAGAGCTTTTTCCGCCCTCTCGACCGCCGCCTCGTTGATCTCGATTGGCGTGAGGCGGTAGCCGTTCGTTGCAAGAGCCGCGATGATTCGATCAGCGTAAAAGCCGTCGATCAGTTTGACCGTCGCGAAAATCGACTTCGCCAACGCCTCTTCTGGGGTGAGGGTCATGGGGGTAGCCGACTTCTCAGGCTCCGCATAAGCGCAGTCGGCGCACATCAACGCGCGTTTGTCGCCAATGAAGCCGTCGAGACATTTCGAGCACTTGCTCATATAGTCGCCCGGCGCCCATAGCCCGCGCTTGGGTCGGGTATCGGTTTTCCATTCCATGATCGTCTCACCCTCTCCTGTTCTTCACCAACGCGCGGTAGGCGGCGCGGGTCGGTCCTCGTCAGCAACAAACAGCGTGGCCTTCCGTTCAACAGTATGAAATCCGCACGTCGGACACGGCCCATTGTGCGGGTCGTGCTTAGGCTCCACCGGCACCGCCACGACAGCGGGGGATGGCAGCGAGTCGAGAAAGTCACGGGCGGTGGTTCCTGCCGCTGTAGGAGCGCCCAACAATTCCCCCACCACCCTCGCCGCCTCGGCTTGGAGGGCGGCGAGTTGGGAGCGGAGGTCTCGAATCGTGTCGCGGTATTCGGCGAGAGTTTGCTTGTCCATCTCGGCCATATCGCCAGCAACGTTCAAGCGGCGAAGCGCCCGAGCCAAATCTGTTTCGTTACCGTGTTCCATCTACACCTCCTTCGTCTTGCGGATCTCGGCGAGCGCGTAGGTGCAACGATAGAAAGCCGTCAACGGCGTCCCTTCGCCCGAAAACTGCGTCTCCCCCATCGCAAAGTATTTCAAGATTGGAGTGGCCTCGGCCAAGGCCTCTTCCGCCACCCTCAGCGCATCCGCCGTGGGGGAGGGTTGGAGTGGGAGGGGGAGTCGGCGTATGCCTCGCGCAAGAAGGCCGTTGTATGGATATTGTCGATCTTCAACGTATTTCGCTGCGGCTTCCCGTATCCCCGCCGCATCGGTCGGCGGCTGTTCGGCGAGACGGAGCGCGGACAAGATAGCGTCGGCATGGTCTACTGCGAACTCGCTTAGATTGAACCGTTTCATGCGACCGAAAGGGCCGTTTGGTTCCTTGGCGTATTCGTCCAACAGCGCCGCGAATTGCTCGCTCAGTTTCTCGCTCATGTCGCTGGAACCTTGCGGGAATGGCCGCGTCTGTGGCCGTTCTTCACAATGCGCCCCATGAGTGCAACGATAGTCATGGTTGTCGATGCTGGCGCGTTCGCAGCTTAGGCAGTTAGCTCGGCTCATATCTCGGTTCCTTTGCTGGCGCGGGCGCGAATGGCGTTGGCAATCGCAAGAGCGACATGCGCGGTCATTTCTTTCTTGGTTAAACTGATCCACACGGAAATATCAATCCCGAAAGATTCTTCCGCAGCTATCTTCGCACACGCTTCCCTCTCGGCCTCCACCGCCTCGGCTATTCTTGCCCGTTCGCTGTCTTCGTTGGCGTTTAGCAAGGCTTCCGCCTCGGCTTTCTCACGCTCAAGCCTCGCGATGGTCGCGCGGGCGGCGGCGAGGTCGGACACCATCCGCTTGACGGCATCCGGCATGATGTCAAGCGAATGTTTATCGTTCCATCCGAGTGCGGTGCGAATGGCATACGCAAGCTTCAACGAGTGCTCGACCATCGCTAGATCGCGTGCTTGGGCCTTGCACCGTTCCGTGAGCGCGTCCCGTTCGGCTGCTACGGCGGCGAGGAGATCGGCGGCGGACGCACGTTCCTCGTCAAAACAGTTCCCGCACATATCGTCGGCGGTTGACCTATACCGCAACACCGCGATCATCGCCGCCACGGCCTCGGGGGTGGTGTTAGTTTCTTTCTTCATGACTTGGACTCCCCCTCCAGGCTTTCCAAAAACTCCAGCTCGGCTTTCGCCGCCTTGCGCCAAAGAGCTTTGGCATCCATTGGCTCGTATTGGTCGGATGCCTCTCGTTGCCAATTCTTCCACGCGTGCCAGGCATTCTTCCATGGAGTATCCTGGCAATAGTCCTTTCCGGTAACCCGCGCCACTGGGCAAGCCCTGCAAGTCAGCATGTAGCACAAGGCACAGGTCCGACCGTCAGGTGGGAGCCCTGGTTCCTCCGCCGCGACTAGCTCTTTCCAATGGGCGATGCTGGCCCGCAGCGCCTCGGCTTCAATGTCGTTGTGAACAAACCTGGCGTGCATCGCTTCAATGCCGTTTTCCATGGCCTTTCTTCCTCCGGCTGGCTGCGACAATCTTCTTTTCCCCTGCCAGGCAACATAACCCGGCCCAAAGGGCAATTCCGATGACTGCGGTTAGCATGGGCCTGGCCTCCTTAACCACAAGACCAGAACCCGCTGGCCCAGATAACCACCCCGGAAAGCAGCAGAACAAACCAGACCATCCTGGGCGAATGATTCTCATCCAACATGGCTGAAGTCCTCCGGGAGTTCTCCAAGACTGGCCAACGCGGCGAGCCAGGCGTCGAGGGCTTTGCCCGACAAGAAATAAATCTTCCCGGCCTCCACGACTCCCCCGTAGGCTTCCGCGAGGCTTTGTTTTGCTTTAGCTGTCATGACTGCTGTTCCTCTTCTTCGATTCCATAGTCCACGCTGTCGTATTCCGCGAGGTCAGCCCAGATAGCCGTTTGCTGTCCGGCCTCGAACGCCTCCCAGAGTTCATCCCCGAACTCGGAAGAGTTGAACTCATGGGCGTTTTGCTCAAACGGGGAGAAGTCCCTCGCCTCATCCGCTGCCTCGAAACAAGTGTCCTCATGCACCTCTCGGATATTTTCCGCCGTGACCTTGACTCGGCCGAGTGAACCCGTCCACAAGACCTGACCTAGGCTCGGCACGTTGTGACAAGCAATGCCGTGTCCATGGCTCCAGCCGCGTTGCCACGCGGAAGAAAGCAGGTCGTCGGCGGAATATGGAAATGGTGTGACTGGCATGGCTTACACTCCTCTCAACATATGGCGTTCCTTAGCCGTAACTTCGTGCTTCCCACGAAAAGCTCTTGGCGCGATCATGCTGCCATCGTTCGAGATAAAGATTCGGGAATTGTCAGGAAAAATCCAAATATTTCCTTGTGAAAATCTTCGTAAAGATTTTCGGGGTCATCTTCCCAGATTTGTTCGCATTTTTTGGCAAAGCTGGCTGCTATTGACATGATTTAGGCTCCTCCGGTCAAAAATTCAACTCAACATTCCTTGCGTCGATTGGCGCGGCCTTGGCCTCCCGGCTGGCGCGAGCTTTCGCCGCTCCGGCTAGGCCAGCCGCCGTAACCCCGGCTGGAATTTTCCGCACTGTCACCCCGCCGCCGACGTCCCGAGCTTGGTATCTCGCATCGTTCTCATGACTACTGCGATGTACCATCTTTGGGGACAAACCTCGAGCGACTGCAAGGTCGAACTGACAGAACGGACAGCGGGAATCCGGGAACATGCTGTGGCGTTCCCAATGCTGCAGCTGCTGCCGAGTCGGCGCGCCGTCGGAGCCGAGTTCGGTCCGGGACTGGGCTTGGGACAACAAGATTCGCCGGATGGTGTCGGCGGGGTTCACTGTGCTGGTTTGCCGCAGCGGAACAACACGTGCCGCTCCTCCGCTGCCTGGTAGCTCGATTTGGAGCCCGCCGTCTGGGGACAAGCTGACGATTAAACTTGGATTGGCTGGCATGACTTTGCTCCCTCCGGTCAGAAATCTAGCTCAGGCAAAGTGGCGACAAACTTTGCCGCGTCTGGATGGTCGAAACCATAAACCTCTGCTGTGGACTTCGCGAACAAGGTCAAAGCGCGCTCGATGGCAGCCAGCGAAATTGGCCCTGGCCTCGTCCAGACGGCTTTGAACGGCAGGTTCCAGATGACTTCCTTGACCTCTCGCGGGAGGAGGTCAAATTGTTCCAAAGACTGCTTCACGTGGGGAAGTCCGACGCATCGGACTGTGTTGAGATTTGACATGGGGAAGGCTCCATGAATAGGAACGCGCGAAGCGCGTACCCGATAGGGAACAATACCCGTGGGGCCGTGGAAAGTCAACGCCCGTTGGCGATCCCGCGCGTCGCGCGGCCATGCCAAAATTCGGTCCCCTTATGCCTTTTTGTTATCCCTTTCTCGAGCCTCTCTTGCCTCTTTCCACTTTTGCTCCCTCGCATCGTTTTCAAGTTTCACAAGCACCAAATCAAGCGCTCGGGAAGTCCGTTCTTTCGCGGCGGAGACAACGGCGGTGAGAAGATCGGAAAAGTCAGCCTGGCTGATGTTCCCGATCGCGGCTTTGTTCGCGATGGCTGCCACGTCTTTTCTGATTCGTATGTTTTCTCGATGGAGTTCAAGGAGCCCGTCGAGAATCGCATTTGTTTCTCCTGGTGTGAACATCATCAGACCAACCCCGCGTCTTTGGTGTCTTGCATTACCTTTTCTCTAAACGCGCGTCCTTCGGCCTCTTTGAGCGCTGCGGGGTTTGGTACCCGTTGAACCATATCGAACATTGCGGCGTTTGCCGCGTCGGCTGGGTCTATTCGTCCAGCCGCGGTTGTTTCGCGGGAGAGGGTCGAAGTGTGGGATTGTTCGATTTGGTCATTGCGACTGGGGAATTGGCTGGTAGGCTGACGATTCCAGGCCGGTGCAACCAGTCCTTGGCGCTTGCGTCTTTTGTACCGCAGCATTGCCTCGTTTCGTTTATGAGTTAGGGAATAATGGATTAGCTCGGCCTTGATCACGCTGTAGGCAATTGCGATGTTCTTTTCCGACTCGGGCACAAGTAACGCGATCGCGTCGAAAAACTCGCGGGAGGTTACATCTCCGTGGAGGAGAGATTCACAAGCTATTCTGATTGTGGCGACCATTTCCCGATAGGTCTGGGCGATCGACTCGGCCGAGTCGATGATTTCTTTGATGCGGGACTGCGTGATAGGCATGGGAGAAGGCTCCAGGATGGCGCGAAGTGGCGCGCAAGCGCGACAAAGGGTAGGTAGGGGTATGGTAACATGTATTGTATAACACGATATGCCGTCTTAGTCGCCTTCCGTCCACGGGCCAAGGGACTCGTTCGGGCAAGCGTGGACCGAGGGGAAGGCTAGAGTTTTCTTGTTTTTATATATAAAAAAAAAATGTAGTAAACCGACTGAGAAGAAAAAATGATCCATTCGCCACAATCCGGGAAGATTGGACAAGGGACGGAAGGAAGCCCAGTAAGGCGAATGTAATGTTTGACCGTCAAACCATGGACCGGGGACGGCGGGGCAAGGAATGGGCGGGGGACGGAAGGCACGCGGGACAACATATGGCTTTGTCCAATACGCCAAATGGTATCCCATGGCGCGTTTCGACTTGCCCGACTCCATACTACATCCGCGCCCATGCGCCCGCCCACGCGCGTGTCAAACATTGCCCGGTCGCACCACTGGCCAATCCAAGTCATACCCCGGCCTAATTTTAGTATGGCCGATTTTTGAAAAAATTTCCACCAGTCCCAAAATTGTTGTTGACGGGGAAGTCAATCCGAGCGATAACGAACCCATAGAAGCGAACGGCGCTTCTAAACCAAAGGAAAAGTCACCATGTCTTACGTCACTTCAATTGACGGCTTTGATTTTCCCCATGACGCCATTTCGGCCAAGAATAAGGATACGCTGATTCGTCGCACGATTAAGCATATCATGAACAACGAAACGTCGTCGGCTGTTGTTGCTAAGCTCCGCGGGGAAGCCGTCAAGGCTCTCGGCGAAAATGCCAGCGAGGAAGCGAAAGAAGCCGCCTGGGAGTCGGTCAAGTTTGACAAGACCAATCCTGACCATCTCGCTTTGAAGAAAGAAGAGCAAGGCAAGCGCGCGCAAACTATCCTCCATGGCGAAATCGGCGAGTCTACTCGCGCGCCGAGCCAGACGCCGCTTGAGGCCGAGATTGCCCGCATTGTCCGCGACCGCGTGATTGCGGTCCTGGTCGGCAAGGGGATACTTGACAAGGGCCGCAAGCTGCCTAAGCCGGAGCAGACCTTCGCGACGAACAAAGGCGTTCGGACTTTCGGGGACATGTGCGAGGGGTATTACAACGTCAATCGGGCCTCAGTAGACAAAGACGCCCAGGCATCTCTCGATCGCAAGGCCCGTGAAGCGGCGAAGTTGCAGGCGGAAGCGGCGAAGAGCGCCGACATCGACTTCTAAAAATTGGTTCTCGCCCCGCAAGAATAATCTTTGCGGGGCGATTTTTTTCGTGGTACCTTGACCATACCACCAAGGAGAACCCCGACATGAGCACGAAGTATTACGATGTTTATATCTGGAAGTCCGACATTCGCCATGATAGCTATGACTATCTCGCGACTACCGAACTAGGCAATCTTCCGATGTTGTTCAACGTTCATCACGATGTTCTCCCTCGTGTAGAACGCGAAGCGCCAACCGAGGCCGGATGCGTGTTACACTTCAATGGCCGGAAAGTTGTCGGGAATGGAGAAGGCTTGATCGTATTCAAGTCAACCATTGCGAAATAGTTGGCATTTGCCAACCAGGCCAACATCCAACATCCAACATCGAACGGGGCGAGCAATCGCCCCTTTTCTTTGCGTTCAATACCCCGCTTCACACTTCCCCGGCAAAAACAAGCTGATCCCATCCCGACTCGACCGGGGGACTGGCCGAGGTAGAGAGCCTGGAGGCGAGGTCGGGACCACCGCTGACATTTTTGGCCCAAAACACTATGGCTCGATTTTGGGCGAAGCCGGGGCCATGCCAGCCGCAGTCGCCAGAACATCCGATGTGAATTTTGCCTTGTCCATCCTTGCCCAATTCCTCCAATTCCCCCTTGACTTCCTGGCCAAAACAGTACAAACTTCTCCCCGAGGTCTCAGGAACCCCTCTTCCTGCTGATTCTCGGCGCGTGGTGGCGGGGAGCCTACCAGTCGCCAAAGCCGTGCCAGCCGTGGCTTTGGTCGGGTGATGCCCAAAAGTACTGGTAGGCTCTTGCCCTCCGCGTCTGCGTTCATCGAGAGCCACCACCTTGAACCACAACGTCGCGAGCCAGGTTCTCCCGCCCGCCCTAGCCGAGGAAAGCCTCGACGACGAGGTCAACGGAGCCGCGCGCCGGGATGACGGGACCGAGATTCCGCTCCCGATCGCGCTTGATCTCGACCTCGACACCATCTTTCTCCCCCAAATGGCTTTCGGCCAGGTCGTCAAGCCGTATGAAGTCGTCATTGTCCGGGAACTGCAGGACAGCGACCTGGCGGCGCTTCTCTCCCCGACGACGCCGAAGGCCCCGCCGAGCATCAAGTCCATCCGCGCGATTCATCACAAGATTGCGCAGTTGCTGGCCCAGGGGATCCCAGTTGCGGATATCTCGCTGATGACCGGGACGCCCCCAGGGGCGATCCGCCGGCTCGAGGCCGATCCGAGCTTCCAGGCCCTGCAAGTTCACTACACCGGAGTCGTGCAGCTCCAATTTGTCGATGTCGTCGAGCGAATGCGGGACCTCGGCATCGCGGCGTTGGAGGAACTGAAGGAACGGCTGGAAGACCAGCCGGGAAGTTTTTCCAACGGGCAGTTGAAAGATCTGGTCGAGTCAGTGTTGACGAAACCGATGAGCGCGGTGACGTTGGCGAAAGGCTTTGCCGGAGGGGGAGCAGGTCGAGGAGGAGCCGAAGGCTCTCCCCCCGTTAAGCTCGAGATCGTCTTCAAATCGCCCAAGGCGATTGACGGGGCCAGGTTGGTGCAAGGGGAGGAGGAAGCAGAATGAGAAAACTTGCGCTTGCCGGATTGCTCGGCGTTGCCTTGGCCTTCTTGGTCCCTGAGGCTGGTAAGACCCAAACCACCCAGTGCATCGCCTCGGCCGCGGCCCAGGGAACCTCCGACGCGATCACGATTGCCGCTCTGCCGTGTGCCCTGACGACGAATTTGTTAATTCTATCCACGACGGCGAGCAATACAACGACGACTCCAACCTTGCAGCCCCTTGGACTCCCCGCGCAAACCATCGTCCGAGCCAATGGAATCCCTCTTGCCGTCGGAGACATCGTGGCCAACGGCAAGGCCCTGTTGAATCCAACAGGGACCCAGTGGGTGTTGCTGAACCCGGCAAACGTCTCGACGAGCGTCGGGTCAATTTCCGGCCTCGGGGCAAACGTCACCGCAGCGCTTGCACAGGGTCTCAATGGCGCAAGCGGGCTCGTCGGGGTGACAAACCCGACGCTAGCCGGGGCGAACCTCAACTATACCACCCCGCAAGCCTACGGCGCTTTGGCGAACTCAAACGGCACTCACGGCAACGGCTACGACGACACGAGCGCGATCCAATCCGCCCTGACGGCCTCGGCGAATGGAACGATGTTCCTCCCCTGCGGCACGTATCGGATCACGGCTCCGTTGACGGTGACTGACGCCGCTCCGCGTAATGTGATTGGCGCGGGGGCGTGTACGAAAATTTTCTCCGATCAATCATCCGCCGGCGCTACGTTTTCATTCGTTCCGGCGACTGGAGCATGCGGAGCGGGCGAGAATGCCGCGTGTGGGACGGTTTCTCATTTACAGTTTCTTGCTCCGCATACGTATAGCGCGGGGCAGATCGCGATATATTATAATAACACAAACGGGCCTCTTGTTGAGGACGTGGATTTTGTCGGGCAGTACCAGGGAATCAGTTACGTCGCCTCGTACAAACCGATGGTGCTGTTCTCCCGGTTTTTTGGAGGGTTCAACCATATCGTCAGCACGGATATTTCGTTCAACGCTGGCGAGCTGCTCGGGAACGAGTTTTACCTTTCTAGCGACGTTTCCGTCATCATCGCGCCGTCGTCGGGTTGCGCGGTTAATGTCAGCATCCGCAACGGCGATTCGGAAGGCAACGCCACGGCGTTTAAGCTAGGGAATATCTGCGCCGGCACGTTCTCTGAAAACTATGTGGAATGCACGTCGGCGCAAGCGGTTTTTAATTTTGTCGGCTCGGCTGGTCCAGTAGCGATGAGATTTGAGGGGAACAATCTCTCCCCGGCGGTTACGGGCGGCACGGGGAATATCGTGCTGCAAAATTTGAATAACGCGGTCTGGCAAGGAAATTCGCTTTACGGGGTGAATTTCTCCTACGGCTCGCACGTTTCGCAAGTCAGGCTTCGGGCGATTGAGAATACGTCGAGTGGAACCTCATTCCCGGCAACGACGGTTTCAGGCTCCGGGGCTGGGGCCTCTGCGGCTTATGCCCTGACGGGTGACGATTTCTTCGGCTATGTGACCATGACGGCGGGTGGGGCGGGCATAACGTCGGCTGGGTCGATCACGTTGACCTTCACGAATCCCATGGCGCCGAATCACGCGGTTTGCTTGGCTCAAGCATTGAACGGCACCGGGATTTGGACGACGCCCGTGTCGCTCGTGCTGAACTCGGGGGGGACTGGCTCTACTGTTATTCAATGGACCAACGCGAGTACGAATTTGACCAGCGGAAGCTACTACGGGATTTCGTATCAATGCGGGCCGGCGTCATGATCCGCGCTCTTCGCATCATCCTGGCGCTTTGGCTCGCGCTGGTCAGCATTGCCAACCCCGCGCTGGCGACGCCCCAAATTGGTTTGACGTTATTCGGACAGGCGCATCTAGGCCAGTCAGTCATTGACCTAAATTTCGCGAAGGGGCCTCCGTATTATTTGAAAGGCGCGGCGGGTCCGTTGACGGAATCCCGAAGCACCTCCGCGACGTGTTTTGATCAAAGCAACAACCTCGTTCAAGTCGCGGCGTTTGTCCCCTGCATCGCGGGCGGGCAGTTGTGGAGCTATGAGGCGCGGACGAACTCGACCCGAAACAACTCGAATGTAACGGCGGCCGTTATTGGCGTTATTGGCTCGGGAGGTGTACTGCCTGCGAATTGGGTGATCAGCAATCTGACTTCCGGGGTAGTCGTGAGCGTCTCAGCGTTGCCCGTGGCCAATGGATATCAGCAAGTCACCTTGAATTTCAACGGTACTCCCGGCACGTCGGGAACGATTTATGTAAGCCCTGAACCGGGAGGCGGTAATGTCGTCCCCGCAACGTATGGACAGACGTGGTCAAAATCAGTTATTGCCTCATTTTCTAATACGACAAATATTGGAGCGTCTTCGGGGCCTTTTTTCTATGAGTTAAATTCGGGCGGCGGAGGTTTGCTTCAACATTTGTTATCCGCGACAACACCGTTGACGCCGACGCGTGTAAGTGTAAGCGCGACAAATTCTAATGTATCAACAGCACAACTATTTAGCGGATACCAAATTCAAGTAACGTCTGGGCTCGCGGTCAATTTCAACATCACTCTCGCGCTAGACCAACTCGAACTCAACCCCAACCTCCCCGGCTCGGTCGCGTCGGCGACGGTAGCGGGCGGAGGCTCGCTGTACGTCGGCGCGTCGGGGACGATGACGTATAGCGGAACGGGCTGCACGACCAATCCGGTATTGAACGTCACGACCTCGGCGGGCGCGATCAACGCGGTTACGAGCGTGGCTACGGCGGGCGTCTGCACGACGCTCCCCGTGGCGGGCTCAACGGCTTGGACGCCGGGCGGTGGACTGTCTGCCGGCTCGGGCGCGAGCTTCACGCTCACCCCGACGAACAACGCGGCCCAGGCGTTCCCGACCCCGCCGATCTTGACCACGAACGCGGCGGTCACGCGGAACGAAAGCCGTGTGTCCATCGCGACGCAATCTTGCGCGAATCCGTCTTTGCTCGCCATCGGCACGCCAAGCGCGCCGGCCAACACGTTCCAACAGGCGATAGCCATCATAACTAACGGCTCTCAAACGCCTTCGTTGCAAGTCTACCGCGCATTGGGGCAGTCCTATTTCGCGGCAGGCGGCGCTTTCCCCGGTCCGAATACAACATGGACGACGGGTGTGTCGGGCAAGATCGCGTCGTCGATCAACGGCACGACGATGACGGACGTGTTCAACAACGGCGCGCCTTCGACCGGGACCAACACGGCGTTGGGCTCGATGAACTTGCTCGGCATAGGCAATGCTCCCGTGTTCGGGGCGCAAGCCTGGAACGGCGGAATTTCCCGCGTCGCGCTGGCGTGCGGAAGCAGCCTGACGGGTTATTGAGGATTTGAACATGCAAGGTTTCGCAGGATTTGACAGGTCCGACTATCCCGGCAAGGCTGCGATGGACTGGCTGAAAGCCAATACGAACTTGCGTTGGTGCGGGTTCTATCTCGGCCCCGCGCCGAGCCATCCGAATACGAGCTGGATGGACGCGGACGACGCGGATTTCGAGGGCTGGGGTTTCGCGCCGATCTATGTTGGGCAAGAGACCGCCGGGCCGGGGAGCCATGTTGTCACGGCGGTTCGAGGAACGACAGATGGTCAGGATGCGTGTAAGTTGATGACGGCCGCGGGGTTCGACCTCGGCTCCGTCGTCTACCTCGATCTCGAAAACCCTGACCCGGTTCATCAAGCGCCGTATGTCGCCGCCTGGATCGACGCGGTGAAGGCTGGCGGGTTCTCGCCAGGGGCCTATACGAGTTTCATGGATGGGAAGCAGATCGCGGGGTTGCGGCCTGGGGTGAAGATCTGGGTCTTTCATGTCCCTTCGGTCATTCCGAGGAGATTTTCCGGCAAAGTGTTTCCGACACCCGATCCGAAAACGAGCGGGTTTGCTGGCGCGAACGTCTGGCAGTTGTTCGACGCCGCGCTGATCGACGTTCCAGGGTTCCAGGGCGGAATGCTGGTTGACCTGAACTCGGCGGACTCGGCGGACCTGAGCAAGCCATAAAGCGGAGGATGGAAAGATGAACATATCGGCAAATTTCAAGGCTTGGTTGTCGGTCGCGATGGCGGTGCTCGGCGTGATCGCCTCGGGGATGCTCAAATTCCCCGACTCGATCCCCGACGCAACGCAGCATGTGATCGTTCAGTGGGACGCCTTTGTGCTCGGGCTGTTCACGGCCGCGAACGCCGTGCTGCATTGGCTTCCCGACACGAACACGACGGGAGCGCCGAAATGATCGAGATTGTTCGCATTGGACCCGCGTTGATCGTGGGAATGCTGTTGCTGGCCTCGCCGGCCCTGGCGAAAGAAAAGCCGTTCCCGAATCAAGATGGCTCCGAGACCCCGACGCCGGCCAGCGCGAACGCCGTGGCGGCCAACTCGCAAGGGCCGCTTGGCGCCTTGGCCGATCTCTTCGCGAGCGACTTCGACGCGGCAGAGAAGCTCGCGACCTCGACCACCATTCAAGATCCGAACGGCGCGGCGTGCTGGGCGGCGTTCAAGCCGTTCGGCGAGGTCTTGAAAGCCCATCCCGGCGTGTTCACGGGGAAACTTGCGACCGACATCGAGGCCAAGAGACTTGCGGTGATCGCGGCGAGGGCGCTCTGCAACAACGTCTCGTGCCGAACCGTGTTTGTCGAAGAGGCCAGCATGGCGCAGGGCTTCGTCAAGAATTTGCCGATCTCGGTCTCGGCCAACGCGACGCCGATCGACGTGTTCGCCCAGGGATGCGCGGCGATTCCGACGTTGCAAGTGACAGCCGCGACAACGACAGCGCCTGTGGCCACTCCGGGCGGTCCGGCTATCCTTACTCCGACTGGCAACTGACACCATGCTCACTCACCGCGAACTCGCCGAACGCGTTTTGCTGGCTTACAAGAACCCAGCGACGATCGACGTTGGCGGCGACGCGCGGTGTGTGGTTGAGATTCTGGAAGACGAGATCGTGATCGCGTTTCCCGGAACGAGTGATCTCGCCGGGTGGCTTCGCGACTTCTCCGCGTGGCCGAAAGCCGATGTCAACCTCGGACTGCTGCACGAAGGCTTCGCCGACGCGGCGAGGAGACTGTGGAGCCCGATTTACGCGGTGCTGCTGCAGGAACCGCCGGGAAGGCAAATTACCCTAACCGGACACAGCCTGGGCGGCGCGATCGCGCAGGACCTTGGCGGGCTACTGGCCCTCCACGCGTTTCTCTTTCGCGTCGTGACCTTCGCCGCGCCCCGCAGCGCCTTCGCGGCGAATGTGACGCTGGGGCGCTTGCTGCAAAACGCGACCGAGGCCATGGCCTATGCTCATCGGGGTGACCTCGTTCCGAACTCACCACCCTGGCCGATCTGGAAACATGTAGTGCGCCGAACAATGCTTGGCTGGCCTGACGCCCGCCCGATTGAAGATCACGCGATGTCACTTTATCTCAAGGATCTGCCATGAGCGATGTTACTCCTTCTCGCGGCGCGATGGCGTCGATTGTGCTGCCGGTGTCAGTTGGGCTGTTCGTGGCCGGTGCGGGATATTTGATTTCAACGATGACGGGGGTTTCGGGGCTCCAGGTCGCGTTGGCAGATCTGAAGGAAGGTCAGGCGAGGATTGAAAGGCTGATCGAATCGAAGATCGGCGAGATCGAGATCGTGAAGCAACGCCTTGCCACCGATGAGCAAAAAGAAGCCGACCATGAAGCGCAAGATGTGGCGGCAAGGCTGCTGAGCCCGGGAAGAAAGTGAGCCTGTATGCGGTTGTGCTGATCTGTAACGCGATAGCAAATCCTTGTAATGAGGAGACTTCTTTGCGCGAAGTCATTGCGGTCTCGCCGTCGCCGGATGAGAAATCATGTTTTGCAACGGCGGATTTGATGAGGGGGAAGGTTGTGCATGATGTGGGGGAAATTGTGGTGGTGTTTTGTCGAGTTGTGCCAGAGTCGAATGGCTCGAGATTTGGTGGGACGAAGGGGGCACCAGCGATCGGACATGTAGGGCCAGGAATTGGTGGAAATGCTGCACATAGTGGGGGAAAGAGCAGATGAAAAGGCAGGTTGTGGGGCTGAAGACCGCGAGAGTCCTGGAGGCCAAACCGGGGTGTATTCCAGCAGGGAGGGCTCGCGGGGTCAAGGCGTATGGAGTTCGGTATGAGAAGGCGTTAGCCCAGGTTCTTCCGCTGAATGCAATCCGAGGCCGGTGGTACGAGTTTGAAGACAAGAATGGCCACGGGTACTGCCAAACGGACTTCGACCTGCTCGACTGTGTGCTGGAATGTAAACATACCTGGACGGAAGACGGGCATGTGGAACTGGAGAAGTTGTACCTTCCGGTGGCCAGACTTGCCTGGCAACGGCCAGCTTTCGGCATCGTTGTCGTGAAAAAGCTGGTGCCGGGGATGAGGAAGGTCGAAATCTGCCCCGACCTGGACTCGGCCATCGCCTCGGCCCGCCACGGCTATCGGGCGGTGTTTCACTGGATCGGGGGAAGTATCCTGAACCATGATGGTCGGGTTGGTGCAAAAGCCGCTTGACAGACAGGACCGTTCACACTAGCCTATCGAAGGACAACTCTGGGGAATGTTCCCCGTTGCTGCAAAAGGAAAGCGACCATGGCGAAGAGTGAAGGACGGATCAACAAGGCGCAGGAAAATGTTCATCGGGAGCATATTGACCGGAGCAAGCTCGGCGGGGCGAAGGGCCGGGGCAGTGATGTTGGGGGTGAGAAACATGCGAACATGCGGGGGGTCCTGGAAGGCGGAAGCCGGGCTGAAGGCTTTGAACGCCCGATGATCCACGATGGGCTGAAGGGCGCGGTGGGGGAACTCCATCGGCAACATCCGCACAAGCATAATGACCATGGCCCGCATCATGGGACGAGCACGCATGTGCGACATGAACCGGTTGGAAAAGTTTATCGTTGAGGGGAGGGTTCGATGGCTTACGACGCGAAAGGAGCGGGAGTTTACTCCCGAGTTCCTAACCTTGCTAAAAAAGTTGCAACGGATTCAAATCTGAACGAGCAGCAAAGGCAGGGCAATCGGGCCAATCGAGATATTGAAAATACCATTGCGAATGATCCGAAAAGTTATGAGCCAGGATATGACTCGACGGCACATAATGACCTTCCCGGCTACGGACGATAAGGACAACCTCCATGGCTCCTAGGCTCAACGACACCAAAGCAATCGTCGCCATTCCGTTGTACGATGACAAGTACTGCCGTGGTCGCGCCGGGGAGCGGGATACTCTCCGCGCTGACCCGGACGGCGGGCGGGCCTACACGACTCGGAGAGCCCAGCCTGGGGTCATGCAGTATTCCTACGACGAGGAAATCAACGATGTGGTTGGGCGAGCTCGGCCCCACCCGACCGCTGGCATCGAGTCCATGAAAGCCGCCGTTGGGTTTCTGGGGAAAAAGGTGGCGGAGAGCAGCTGCAAGATGGGAAAGTTCCGTCGATGAGGAAGATTTTTGCAGCAGTAGGAGTCCTGCTTGGGTTGGGCTTGCCTGCCTCGGCACAAGTCATCCCATCCATCCCTGGCGCCCCGGTTGTCGCCTCTGGTGCCTGGATGGGGCCGTATACCCCGCTGGTTCCGCTAAAGCGGGCATCCAACACCACGGCGTATAGCGGGAACCAGATTGTCTGCGGGGCCACCTGCTCCCCGATTGTCTTGACGGTCGCGGCGCAGAACACCGGGAAGCTGACCGTTTCCCGGATGGGGTTGTTGAAGTCGGGAAGCAGCACCACCAACGCGAGTTTTTCTGCCTGGTTCTACAGCCAGATTCCGACGCTGCCGAGCGGGGACCAACAGGCCTACACGGGACCTTACGCGGCTGATATGCCGTATTATCTCGGCAGCGCGACTTGCACAAGTCCGACAGTGACGAGTGATGCGACTTCGCAAGTCTGGTACGAATGTAGCCTGTCGAATCCAAATGCGAGCGGGACGCTGCAGTGGACGGCCGGGCCGGGAAGCCAGAATATCTACGCGTTGATTTCCGTCCCGGCGAGCACGGCGTATACTCCGGCGAGCGCGGAGACCTTTACGCTGTATCCTAGCGGGTTTTATTGATGAAGGGCTTGTTTGCCAGGGTCGGGCTTGCCGGGCTTGCGATTGCGGGATGGATGGCTGTTGGGCACGCCCAGACGGCCTCCATTCTCCCCTCCGCCGAGACTCAATTCTCCGATGCGAACGGCGCGCCATATGCTGGCGGCAAGGTCTACCTGTACGTCCCTGGGACGACCACCCCGAAGAACTCTTGGCAGGATCCGAACACCACCACGCTGAACACCAATCCGGTTATCCTGGACTCCGCTGGCCGGGCGATCATTTGGGGCTCGGGGCAATATCGGGAAGTTCTGCAGGACAGTCTCGGGAATACCATCTGGGACCAGCTGACCTACGCGATCAACCCGAGTTCGGCTAACGGATTCGCGAATGGGACTCTCGCGGGGAATACCTCAGGTAGTACTGGAGGGTTGAACTCCATCACGGTTGGGTCGGGGCTGACGCTGTCTGGCTCGGTGCTATCTGTGATTAGTGCGTATCAGACAATCGTCGCGGATAGTACCTCGCAAAGTGTAGTCTCGGGGTTTAATAATAGTCAGCATGTCGCGACGGGAACTCTGACGTACACCCTGCCGTTGTCGAGCACGCTGCCGAATGGGTTCATTTTCAAAATCTACGCCCTGACGGGAAATATCACCATTGCGCCGTATGCCTCGGATACGATCCAAGGACAGTCCGTTGGGGCGAATTTGGTCGTGGCGCAGGGGTCTGTGCTGACGTTGACTACCAATGCGAGTGGGACGTGGTATTACTCGAATTCGGCCATCCCGCCGATCGAGCCTCCATGTGGTCGATTGACCTTGGTCACGGCTCAACCTGTGTTGGCCTCGCCGGCGACGAGCATTGGTAGCCTGTTTTATACCCCGTACAATTGCTCGACTGTTCCCGTAGTCGTGAATGGCTCCATGGTAAATCTGCCGTTTACCGAGTATAGCCAAAGCCTGACCGACACGAGTCTAAGTCCCGCTGCTGCGACTGCTGGTGGCCTGTACGATGTCTTCGAGTGGTTGAATGGGACCTCGGTGGTCTTCACTCGGGGTCCTGCCTGGACAAATTCGACTTCCCGAGGGTATAGCCTGAATCGGGTGAACGGGTTCCTGGTCAACGCGACTGGTGTGACGAATGGACCGGCCTCCGGCGCGGGGGTTTACGTTGGCACCATCGCGGTTGATGCTGGCGGGGCAACGCTCACGTTCAATCCGCAGCCTACGCCCGCTTCTGGTGGTCCGACAAACGGGGCTTGGATTGGAATCTGGAATCAATATAACCGTATTCCGCTAGCGGCTCAGGTGCAAGACAGTAAGTCTACTTGGCCGTATAATACAGCGACGTTTCGCGCTGCCGATGCGTCGAACAACAACCGCATAACGGTCGTAATGGGGCAAGCGGAAGATTCGTCCATAGTTACATATTCTGGGGCAATCTCAAGCAGTGTTTTCGCAACCTGCTTTGTTGGTGTTGGAGTTAACAGCATTGCGTCTCCTTCGGGTGTCATCGGCGGAGTGAACGATACGACAGCAACAAACTCGATCACCGCGACATATGCCGGAGCGCCGTTCTTGGGCCTTCAATACTATCAAGCGCTGGAAGCTGGTGGCGGATCTGGTACGCAAACATGGTCCGGCGGACAAAATATGCAACTTTCCGCAAGTCTGCGGTATTGATTGGGACCAAGTCCCATCTCGGAATGCAGGAACCGAGTTAACAAGAAGCCCTGCAGAGGCAATGCCTCAAGGAGAAAAGCGATGATGAAGCGAACGTTGAAGACATTCCTTGGGGTTGGGGCGGCGGTTGCGCTGTTGTCCTCGGCTGCCTGGTCCGCGGGTTTTTTCACCAACGGCGTGCCTCCGGCGGGTGGGACGCAGTACCCGCTCACGGTGCCCCTCACCGGCAATGAAACGGTGCCCGCCGATACGAACCTGACCAATGGTCAGAACCCGGCGAGTGAGGCGATCACGACGGGACAGATCGCCAGCCTTGCAGGTGGCTATGGCATCGGTTATCGGAATTTGCTGATTGGCGGTTCTGCCACGATCAACCTGTTCCAACGCGCGACGACTGGCGCGAGCCAGACGACGACGGTGGCCTACGGCGGCCCGGATCGCTGGGCGTATTGGTCGGGCACCAGCACGGCGATGACGGTGAGCCAGGATTCGACCGCGTCGGACGTTCCGGCTGGTGAGAAGTATTCGTTCAAGATGGCGCGGACCTCTGGTCAGACCGGCGTTGTGCAGATGTGCATGGCGCAGGAGATCGAATCGGCCAATGTCTACCAACTGCAGGGGCAGACGGTCGAGCTCGACTGGAACGCCTACACCGGCGCGAATTTTTCCCCGGCCAGTCCGTACAACATGACGGCGTATGTCATCTGGGGCACGGGCACGGATGAGGGAATTTCCAAGCTGGCCTATGGGCTCAATGCTGGCGGCGGCGGTGGCTCGGCCTGGACGGGTCAGGCCAATGCGACGGCGGCTGTTGTCAGCCTTGGTGGTGTGAGCACGGCGGGGCGCTATGCTGCCGTCGCGACCATTCCGCTGACCGCGACGGAAGTCGCCGTGGCCCTGTGCTATACCCCGACTGGCACGGCGGGGACGAATGATTACGTCGCGTTGGACTCCATTCAGCTGGTCAAAAATCCGTCGGTGGCGAGCTTAGTCTCCACCACCCTCGGCTACAACGTCGCGAACGGCTTTCCGGCGACCCCGTTCGAGCGTCGGCCGACGGCGGTGGAGACTTACCTTCAGCAACGGTACACGTACAGCATTGCGGAAGGCACGATCACTGCCGGCACGATCATGGTCGGTGGTGGCACGGCGCTGGGAACCACGACCACCTGCAGTGCGTTTATCACGTTCCCGACCTCCATGTTCAAAGCGCCGACATATACGAATGCGCTGACGGCGAGCACGTTCAAGCTGGTAAGTGCGAGCCAGGCCGCGACGGCGTTGTCTACCCCGTTCTCGGCGACGCTTGGTGTCAATACCGTCTACGGCGCGAGCATGAACTTCACCACTACCGGCATGACGGCGAAGGACTCGTGTGAGCTGGTCTCTGCGGCTGGTAGCGGCTTGATGGTGTTCAGCGGGGAAGAATAATTGCCAGGGACCTGGGGGCGAAAGCCCCCTTGTCCATGATGACGCTCCTCCCCTCCACCATAGTTTGATGGTCAAAGTTCACATGCCACAGCTTGACTTGACCCGAGTTGAATTTCCGGAAAAATTGCAATGTTTGTTCTCGAACAAACGCTACATCGTATTGTATGGTGGGAGAGGGGCCGGACGGTCCTGGGGAGTAGCCAGGGCTTTGCTAGCTCTCTCCACCGTCCAACCGTTGAATGTCCTTTGCGCCCGTGAACTGCAGAACTCCATCGACGAATCGGTGCATAAGGTGCTGAGTACCCAGATTGCCAAGCTGAACGTCGCGGACCTGTTTGAAGTCCAGCGGGACCATATTTATGGACCGGGCGGGACGAGCTTCAGCTACATCGGAATTAAGAACAACGCGAATAAAGTTAGGTCGTTTGAGGGAATTGATATTTGCTGGGTGGAAGAGGCGAATAAAGTTAGCAAGAATTCCTGGCAGATTTTAATTCCCACCGTGAGAAAGAAAGGCTCCAAGATCATCATCACGTTCAATCCTGAACTTGAGTCCGACTACACCTATGTCCGATTCGTGAAGGAGGAGAAGAAAAACGCGAGGGAAGTCAAGAACGACGCCGGGGAGACTCTCTGGTGGGAGACCGACGACACCATCATCTGCAAGATGACCTACAAGGACAATCCTTGGTTTTTTGCTGACACCGAACTCGTGCCGGATATGGAGAAGGCAAAGAAGAACGACTACGACGAATATCTGAATGTTTGGGAAGGCAATCCGGCACAGGTGCTCGAAGGCGCGGTGTACGCGAAGGAGCTCCGACGCGCCCAGACCGAAGGCCGAATCTGTTCCGTTCCGTATGAGAGGGAAATTCCGGTTGACACCTTCTGGGACCTCGGCCGGGCCGACAACACGGCGATCTGGTTCATGCAACGAGTCGCCATGCAGTACCGGATTTTGGAATACTTCGAGATCTGCGGGGAAGACGTTACGACGATTTTGAAAGAGTTGCAGAAGAAGAAGTATCTCTACGGCACCATGTTTCTCCCGCATGATGGGAAGCATAAGAAGCTGGTGTATAAGAACTCAATCGAGGAGATCGTGAGGAATTCCGGCTACAACGTCATCGTCCTGCCGAAGACTCCACAGCTCGACGGCATCAACGCGGCGAGGGAAATGTTCCCGAACTGCTATTTTGACGAAGAAGGTTGTGAAGACGGGCTCCACGCGCTTCGGCATTACAAGTATGAGATCAAAGATGGGCAGAGGTCGGCGACGCCCAAGCATGATGAGGCTTCCGATGGCGCGGACGCGTTCAGGTACATGGCGATGGCGAGAAGGCTCCCAAGAGCCAAGTCGGACCTGGCAGCTAGGTTGACTGTCAAATCCACGGCTGGCAGAACGCTCGACCGCGTCAAACAAACCGCACTCGGATGGATGGGATAACCCATGGCTGAATTTGGCGATGATCCGAGCCCTGCGGTGCTTTCTGGCGATCCAATCGTGCAGGAGGCGAGAAAGAGGTTTGACCGATGCTCGGAGTGGGAAGCGACGTGGAGAGGTCGATTCCAAGATGACATTCGATTCGCGAATGGGGACAGCGAGAACGGCTATCAATGGCCGGATGCGATCAAGAACTCGAGAGATAACTCAAACCGCCCTTGCCTGACGATGAATTTGATCGCGCAGCATAATGGAATGATTTCCAACCAGGCCAGGATGAATAAATCCACCGTCAAATATGTCGGGATGGGGAACGGGGCAACGCAGGAGAGCGCGAATGTCTTCCGGGACCTGCATAGGTATATTGAATACCAGTCTCAGGCCCAGGATGCGTACACGATTGCCCGGCAGTTTCAGATTGACGGAGGAATCGGGTACTTTCGCCTGGTGACTGAATACGAACCAGGGACCTTTGACCAGGATCTGTACATCGCGCCGGTGCTTGACCCGCTGTCGATTTACATGGACCCGGATATTAAGCAGAAGTGTGGAAGTGATAGCATTTTTTCCCTCGCGTTTGACGACGTTCCGAAGGATGAGTTTTATGATGCGTATCCGAGCTTGAGGGGGAAGATGACCTCCCAGCCGCTTGGCATGGGAACAATCTCGGGCGATTGGGTGACGAAGCATAAAATCCGCGTCTGTGAATACTTTCGGAAGATTCCGAAGGAGCATACCCTGGTCTCCTTTGTCCATCGAGGACAGAGACATGTTGTCCGCAAGGAAAAACTTGAAGACCTGGTCCGTCGCGGAGCTGCCAGAAGAGAAATCCTCAACGATCCGCAGACGAAAATCCGCGACGCGGTAGAGCATGAGGTGGAGTGGTATCTCATTGCTGGGACGGAGGTCATTGACAAGACCGTCTGGCTCGGCAAGTACATTCCGATCATTCGAGTGATTGGGAAGGAGACTGTGATCGACGGGGAACTAGATCGGAAGGGGCATACCAGAGCGATGAAAGACGCTCAGAGAATGTTTAACTACAATGCCTCGGCTCAGGTCGAGTTCGGTGCCTTGCAGACCAAAGCTCCGTGGCTGGTGGCCGCGAAGGCAATTGAAGAACATGAGGCCATCTGGGCTACGGCGAACATCAACAATCCGAGCGTCCTCCCATTCAACCATGTTGACGCCGAAAACGCGCCAGATATGCCGATTCCGCCGCCGCAGAGAATCGAACCGCCGCAGGCTTCGCCGGCGTTCCAGACCGGCATGGAAACCGCAAGTAACCACATCATGATGGTGTCTGGGCAATTTCAGAACCAGATGGGAGAGCAGGGCAACGAACGAACCGGCGCGGCGATTGGGAAGAGGCAAGCTCAGTCCGACACTGCAGTTTTTCATTTCCAGGACAACTACGAGTCCGCGTTGATCTTCCTCGGCAAGCAGATTATCGACATCGTGCCGAAAATCTACGACACCAAGAGGGTCAAGAAAATCATTGCTGATGACGGGGTCGAGTACGAACTTGAGATCGACCCGACATTGCGAGAAGGGTATCTCGAACGGCAAGCGCATGACGGAACGGTCATCAAACGAGTGTTCAACCCGAATGTTGGAAAGTACGACATCGCGGCGAGCGTTGGGCCGGACTTTGGCTCCAAGCGGCAGGAAACCCGCGAGGCCCTGACGTTGATACTGACTCAGGCCCCGGCACTCACGGGCCTTATCGGCGACCTGCTGATGAAATCCATGGACTTTGAAGCTGCGGATGAAGCCGCGATGCGGCTCCGTCGCATGATTCCGCCGATTGCTCTCGGCAAGGGGCCAAGTCAGATGGAGCAAGGGCTGCAACAGCAAGTCCAAGTGTTGCAAGCCGAGCTGGTCAAATTGATGGATAAGAACGCGAAAGACTCGATTAAGCTCGCTGGCAAGGCAGAACTCCGCGACATCGAGGTCTACGACGCGGAAACGAAGCGCATGACTGCGCTGGCGAAAATGCTGCCAACCGACCCGGAGGGGATGAGGGCACTTGTGGAACAGCTCGTGCATGAAAGCCTTTCGACCGGACTGAACGCGGTGATGAAAGCCAACGCGCCGGAGTTGCCGGAGCAAGCGGGGGATGAGGCGCCAGTCGAACCCCCGCCGGTGCCTGGGGCGAACAAGGCCCCGGATGGCGAGTGGTATCTGACCGATCCGACTCGGCATGGGAAATATCTCCACGTCGCTCCGCTCGCGCAGGAACACGCAAAGCCGAGGAGCCCCTGATGGATGACTTTTCGTCTACGGTGAATCCGTTAACTGGGCTGCCGTATACACTCGCGGAGCAGACGACTATGCCTAGTTCCGGTATGGTCGGAGCGGGGATGACAGCTCCGGTCTTGCCGACGGTCAATCCACTTGGCGCGACTGGGCCGGCGCCTCTTGCTCCGGCTTCTCGCTCGCTTCTTACCTACGCGAAAAACCCGACGCCAGTGCCGAATGGAGCTGCTGGACCCGGCGGTCTGATGAACGTCGCTTCCCGTGCAAATGTTGCTGGACTTGATCCTGATTATTCAAAACGATTGGCACAATTTCAAGCTGACGCAAAAGCGCATGGGATTGAAACTAGTATTATTTCTGGTTATCGAGATGATCCTCTGCAAGCTAAACTTCGTAAAAATTATGAAGCAAAACTTGCAGGACAACCATTGCCTTATCCCGAAGAAGGAACCGGAGGGATAGCAGCTAAACCTGGAATGTCCCCACACAATCACAAAAATCCTGATGGAACCCCGGCGGGACTTGCAGTAGATATGTACGCGGCCGATCCAAAAAACCAGCCGTGGTTGATCGCCAACGCGCCAAAATATGGAATGTTGTCGGGATCGAGTTTTGGTGATCCTGGACATTTTCAGGATGCAAAATTTGCTGCAACAAATGGGGGACATGCAACACCAACAATATCGCCTGGGGCATCACCTAGTGAAACAGCTTCTGTAGTTCCGGCTGACACGACGCCAGCTGACACAACTTTGGCTGGCACAAACAGCTCCTTCAACCCCAAGGGGCTCTACACCATGGCGATGTTGGCCTCGATGTTTCCGCAGCACAAATTCACCCCTGTTGACTACAATCCGTATAAAGTCATGCCGCATCAACCTGGAGTAGGAAACTAATCATGGCAAAACTTGACTCGAAAGAACGAAACTCGCTCGCAAAAAGCTCCTTCGGCGAGCCCGCGAAACGCAAGTATCCCATGCCGGATAAGTTCCATGCTGCCAATGCGAAAGCACGGGCGAGCGAGATGGAGCACAAGGGCAAGCTGTCGTCGAGTGAAAAAACCAAGATTGACGCGAAGGCGGATAGGGTGCTGGGGAAGAAGAAATGAACCAGACAGCTTACGGGGCTTCAAAAAGCTCAAAACGTGAGGTCCACGCGCATGAAATGGTAGCAAACCTCGCCAAAGAACTCACCATGGCGGACTACGAAGTCCTGATGGGGGATAATATGGTCCGGGCGAGGTGGAAGGCCCGTCATCCTGGTGCAAGCGAACTTGGCCTTCAGGCTGCTTGGATGAAGCGTTATTGGTCCGCTCATATCGAACCCGCGCGGGCCACCCTTGCCGGAATGTTGTCGCTACCATACGATGACGAGTTGAAATCTCGCATCCATGATGCCTTAATCAAAGATGCGACATTGAAGCGGGGGAGGAAGTCTCATCTCGCACTTGCCACCACAGGAGTCGTTGCAAATGGAAGCTGAAGCCCAGGTGTCGGAAGTCGAGGTCAAGCCGGAGGTTGTTCCGGAGGTTGTGGTCGAGGCAAAGCCGGAAGTCAAGGTCGAGGCAAAGCCGGAAGTCAAACCTGACGAAACCCCGGCTGCCAAGCTCTCCCCGGACAAGTGGAGGGAGAAGAAACTGTTGGACCGGGTTGCCAGTCTGACCAAGACGAAGAGCCAGCTTGAGGCCCAGCTCGCGAACCAGCAGGTCGCGAAAGCCGCTCCGATTGTCGCCGATCCGGCGGATCTGGATGCCCGAGTTGACGCGCTGGCGGAGGCCAAAGCCGCGCAGAGACTGTTCGACGCGAAGTGCCTCGAGGTCGTGAAAGAAGGCAAAGCAACGTTTCCCGACTTTGATGACCGGGTGAAAGACCTGCAGCAAGTCGCCGACCTGTCCGACCCGAAGTCCCAGGCGAAGTATACCTCCTTCATCGACGCGATTATCGAGACCGGGGATGGAGCGAGACTCATCCACGACCTCGCACTTGACCCGGAAGAAGCCGAGCGGATTTTCGCCCTTCCTCCGGTCAAGCAGGGAATCGCGCTGGCCAAGTTGGCTGCGGTTGTTCCGGAGCCGGTTTCTGGTGCTCCGAAACCGATCACTCCGGTTGGCGGCCGAGCTGCCTCGCGCGAACCGATTGATCCGAGGGACAAGACTCGGGCGGATAAACTCGCGACGGCCGAGTGGATGGCGCGGCGGAATGCCCAGGTGGAAGCGGACTTCAAGGCCCGCCGAGGTTACTAATCTTGCAAGGAGATTTCCTTGCCAGTTCTTAGTCCTGTCTGACTTTGCGGGGGAGGAATTCCTCCCCCTTGCGACTGGAGCGCATAATCTCCTGCGGGGAATGCTCCCCTTGGTATCACTGAGGCTTTACCATCCTCAAACGCATAGGTCCGCGCGGAGTCGGACTAGCAGGGGCAGCGCCCCTTTTGGAGACTGCCATCATGGCTAATAGCTTACTCACCATCGGTATGATCACCAGGGAAGCCGTTCGGCTCTGGAAAAATTCCAACGCGTTCTTGCAGAACGTGGACATGCAATACGACGACAGCTTTGCGGTCCAGGGCGCGAAGATCGGTCAGGCGATTTCCATCAGACTGCCCAATGACTACACGGTAGTCACCGGCCCGGCCCTGAGCGTTCAGGACACCGTGGAACAGTCCACCACGCTGGTCCTCGCGACCCAGAAACACATCGACGTTTCCTTCACCACGGCCCAGCGGACCATGGCCCTCGACGATTATTCCCGCCGTGTGCTCGCGCCGATGGTGAACAACCTCGCCGGTGCGGTCGCGGTGGACATCATGTCTGGCGCCGAAGGCGGCATCTGCAACTTCGTCGCGAACCAGGACGTGAACGGGAACGTGTTGAGCCCGATCGCCTCGACGTATCTGAACGCTGGGGCGAGCCTCGACATCAACTCGGCTCCGATCGCGAATCGGAAGATCGTCAACGGGCCTCGGACTGAAGCTCGAGTCGTCGCGGCGCTCGCGGGTCTGCTGAATCCCGTGGCGCAGATCTCGTCCCAGTACATCACCGGCCGGATGTATGACGCGCTCGGCTTCATCTGGATGAAAGACCAGACCGCGATCATTCACACGAACGGCACGCTCGCACAGAACTCCGCCACGGTCAACGGTGCGAACCAGACCGGGCTGACGTTGACGGTCAACGCGCTCGCTGGCAGCATCAACCAGGGCGATATTTTCACCCTCGCTGGTGTCTACAAGGTCAACCGGATCACGAAGGCCAGCACGGGTGAGCTGGAGCAATTCGTCGCGACGGCTAACGCGGCGGTTGGTGCGACCAGCATCAGCATCTACCCCGCCATCGTTCCTCCGCAGGGTGGTCAGCCGGTGCAGTACCAAACCGTGACGGCCTCCCCGGCCAACGGCGCGGCGCTGAATCCGACGAACTCGCTGGGTGCCAGTGCTCAGTACCGGAAGAACTTCGCCTATGCGCCGGAAGCTGTGACTCTGGCCATGGCGGATCTCGAAATCCCCGGCGGGGTGCATGAATCGGCCAGAGAAGAATTCGACGGCGTCTCCATGCGAATGATTACGGACTACGTTCCGCAGACGGATCAGATGGTCACTCGACTTGATGTCCTCTATGGCTACCTCTGGATTCGTCCGGAGTGGGCGGTCATCGTCGCGGATCAGATTTAGTCGCGGTCGTTGTAGGCAGGGGAACAACTCCCCTGCCTTTTTCTGACACACAGGAGTCCCTCCACCATGGCGAATTTTGAAGAACTTCGATCTCACCTGACGCTCCACCACGCCGCGACCCCGCAGAGGCAGTGGGAGGCGCTGAACGCCCTCGACTCGGTCAAATCGGGCTTGTCGCGCCTTGCCGCTCTCGGCCACCGTTTCGACATCACGGAGGCGGAGGAACTCATCGTGTCCGAGTGGCCGAGGATGTTCTATCACCCGGAGCATGGGGAGCTGGTCGTTCACTCGTTGGAAACCGCGCAGGGACTTTCGCTCGGCTGGTCGGACAAACCGATTGGGTGGACGGGGGAAGCCGAGGCCAAGCCGGAGACTTCCGAAGTCATTCCGACTTCCCCCGCTCCGATCACCGTTGACATTGCTCAGTTGGCCGCGTCGGGCCAGCTCGAGTATGGTTCTTTCGACGAGTAACCCCCACCACAAGGAACAGGAATAATCTCCATGGCCACCAGAGCAAAACGTTTCACCATCTTCGACGCGCTGGAAGAGCGCGGTGACTTCGACAAGAACCCGGCGAATGCGAGTAGCCGGGATAATGAAGGTCGCGGGCTGTACAAAGGCCCGCAGAAATTTCCCATGCTGGTCTACCATCCCGAAGGGGAGGAAGAGATCATCGTGCCCGCGACGGCCGAGAATACCCCGTTTGGTCCGAAGTGGCTGAACGAGCATAGGGTTATCATTCACAAGGAAGTCAACTCGGAGGAAGAGCTGAAAGCGGCCTTCGCCGACGGCTGGCATGACCACCCGGCGAAGGCGATTGCTGCCGGGAATGCCAAGCGAGACCCGGCGAATCGTCGTCCTGTTCCGCCGATTTCGAGTGCACAAACGATCAATGACCTCCAGGCTCAGCTTGACGCGGCCCAGGCTGCCCTTGCCCTGGCGAATGCCAACAAGGCGATTTCGGAGCCGAGCAAACCCGCCCCGAACCCTTCCTTCGGCGAGAAGCTCAAGAAAGCCGTCGCTTCTGAAACCCTGGTGTAGCCGACTTGGCCGCGCAGCTTCCGCTTAACACCACCGTCGGGGACTTGTGTGTTCAAGCCCTGAAAGACGCCGGGGCTCTCGGCGTCGGTCAGACGGCGCTTGCGGAAGATGTCAACGATGCCTGGATTCGGCTGCAATGGTTGTTGCAGCAGTGGGAGAGGCAAAGTCTACTAGTCTATCATCTGGTGACCTACCTTCAAGTCTCCGACGGCCGGACCACGCCATACCTTGTCGGCCCTGGAAGTCCCGACATCAACATCGGAACTCCAGGGCTGACCGCCCGGCCGAATCGAATCGAGTCGGCGTTTTTCGTCCAAAACATCTCAAGTCCAAATGGTCCGATTCGCTTCAGCCTCCGGCTGTTGCAGTCCATGGTTGACTACAACAACCTGGCTATGCCGGGGTTGCAAACATTTAGCCTGGTTGCCTTCTACGACGCCGCATGGCCGAATGGGATGTTGTACGTCTGGCCATGGCCGAACGCGGCACAGTACTCGGTCGGGGTGACAGCCAGAGAGCAACTGCCGGCGAGTTGGCCGAGTTTAACCACGAATGTGGTCCTGCCGTTCGAGTACTACCTCGCGATGGTGTCAAACCTCGCTATGCTCCTCCGACCCAAGTATGGCCTCGGAACCTTCCCAGGCGACATGGTTCCGACGATTGCGAAGAATTCACTTGCTGTTCTTCGCAAAGGCAATACCAGAATTCGGAATCTCGACATGCCGGCGAGCCTGAAACGAAAAGGACTTTATTCGATCTTCTCTGACCAGATGTACTAACCTCATCCACGAAAGGAAACAAGAACATGGTTGCGAAATCTTTCTCCGGCTTGCTGAACCCCAACGATCTGACTCCCGGGCCGAGGTTGATTGACGGAAGCACGATTGCTGCGTTGGTCCAGCAAAACAACACGGGCAACACCGGCCTGACTGCCCTGGCTGGCGGCGGTTACACTGGCGCGACGCCCTGCTCGAATTACATCAACGAGTTCACCACGGTCGCGAGCGCAAATGACTCGGCGGTTCTGCCGAGTGCGATCGCCGGGATCGAGATCACCGTCATCAACTCCGGCGCGCAGAATCTTCGACTTTACTGCTCCACAGGCAATCAGGCCAATTTGAATGCCTCCGGCGTTGCCCAGGCTGACACGATTATCCCGCAAGGCGGCGGAACGGCGACGTATATCACCATCCCGGCGAATGGAACTGCGGTGATGTCGGCAACGGCCCTGGGCCGTTGGAAGAGCCAGAATTATTGATCGAGGTCGTGCGGCAGAACTGGCAACCTCATGGCCCGGTTGGATCTCATCGGCGGAGCATACTACGGCCGGAGTGTGCTCTCCGGGGCGATGAAATGCGTTAACCTTTTTCCGGAGAAAAATCGAAAGGACGCGACCAGCCCAGTTAGTCATTACCAACGACCGGGATTGAGGGCGCTGAGCGCTCCGATCGTCTCCGCCCCCGGCCGAGGCATTTGGCGTGCTTCTAACGGAAATGGTTACTGTGTCATCGGGCAAAACTTGTATTCCCTGGACGCTAACTGGAACTTGACTCAGGTTGGCACCTTGGTCTTTCCCGGCGCGACTGTCGTCTCCGCCGCTGACAACGGTACGACAATGGTCATCGGGGATGGGACTGGCGTTGGCTACCAGGTGACTTTGGCGACGAACGCGTTTTCTCTCATCGCCGATCCGACGAATATTTTTGCCGGGACGAGTCAATGGCAGTACCTGGACACGTTTTTGCTTTGGGCCTTGCCGAATAGTCAACTTTTTGGCAGCTCCCTGTCGAACGAAGTCACCTTCGACGCAACGTATGTCGCGGGGAAGACAGGGTATCCGGACAAGCTCAAGACAATTTATGTCAACAAGCGAATTTTGTATCTGTTGGGAGACCTCAAGTCTGAAGTCTGGTATGATGCAGGAAATTCTCTTTTCCCGTTTGCGATTCTCCCTGGAGCCTACATCGAACACGGCATTGCGGCGATTCGGAGCGTTGCGAGCGCCGACACGAGTGTTTTCTGGCTCGCGCAGAATCTTCAAGGCATCGGACTGATTCTGAGACAAAAGACTTACGAGACCAAGGTTATCTCGAACCACGCGATTAGCTTCGCGATTCGGCAGATGATCGCAAATGGCGCAGATGTCTCCGACGCCGTGGCGTACACCTACACCCAAGATGGGCATTTGTTCTACGTCATCACGTTTATTTCCGGCGACCAGACCTGGGTTTACGATGACGCGATCGGGGACCCGGAGCTGGCTTGGCATCAACGCGGGTGGACCGACAGCGACGGAGTGCTTCATCGTGAACGGCTCATCCAAGCCGCGTATATCAACGGGACGAATGTTGGGATTGATTGGCAGAATGGAACCATCTACGCCCTCGATCCGAATTATTACTTCGATCAGGTGAATGGGGTCGCCGGGGCAATTAACTACACGAGGACCTTTCCGCAGGTCTGGATGCTAGATGGCCCAAATGGACCTGTCGATGCCTCCGGCCACGGGATGCAGTTGAGCAAGTTCACGCTCGACCTCGAGTGCGGCAACGGACCGATCGACATCAATGGATTGCCAGCAAGTGTGAGCCTCCGGTACTCCCGCGACCGGGGAAAGACATTCTCAGCGAGTGTGCTCCAATCCGCCGGGGAGCCTGGCAAGTATGAAACCCAGCCGAAATGGGGACCCCTCGGCTTCTCTCGCTTCCCGGTGTTCGAGGTCAACTATTCCTTCGCCGGCCAAGCGACGCTTAACTGCGCCTGGCTTGATGGAAAGGTGGCGACGCAGTGACCACCGGAACAAACACCAAAGCGAATAATCCGACGGTGCCGGATCTCGGCTTTCCGTTTGTGAACGAAGAAGGGATTATCTCGCTTCCGTGGTACAGGCTGTTGATTGACCTGCTGAGGCGAACCGGCGGGAGTCAGTATTCCGTCCCCTCGGCGGTGTACTTTGTACTGAGTTCCCTCGGCCTCACGGCGTATTTGGTTGACACGAATAAGAGCCTGGGAAATATCATCACCACCTTGTCTCCTGGTGGCGCGGCGGTTCCTGCCGCTCCAGTGACTTCGCCGTTTGTTTACCAGGCAGCTGGGGCAGGAACCCTCCTAGTTGAATCTGGCCAAGTTGAAATGTCCCGTGATGGAGTTAATTGGTATGTCTTTGGCCTAGCTGGTGGGGCGATTTCGCTTCGATCTGGTGATTCCGTTCGGGTTACTTGGTACAACGTCGTGCCGAAAATCACCTGGATGCCGAGCTGATGGCCTCTTTTGTCGTCTTCTCCGCCGGAAGAAGCCGAACGGCTTGGCTTGCCCGACTTTTGTCCCACGGTAAGTGGACCTGCGAGCATGAGGCAAGTCGATTTGCCCGAAGTCTGGATGATGTGAAAGCGGCTTTGCGGCTGCCATATATCGGCTACATCGACACCTCCGCTGCGGCGTTTTGGCGAAATGTTGTCAAGATGGCTCCGGAGGCCAAATTTGCTGTCATCCACCGCGACCCGGAAGCCATTGTTCGCTCTTTTCTTTCCCTGCCAACGCACGGCGCGTTTACATGGGACGAGGCAAAGGTTAGACTGCACGTAGCGCAGCAGGTCGCGAAGCTAAGGCAGATTGAAGCAAGGGTACCGGGGGTCTGCAGCCTGAACGCCGATGACCTGGATGATTACGGCAAGACGAATGGACTGGTACAACATTTGACCGGGGAGACCCTGGACCGGGTTAGGTGGAAAAAAGCGAAGAAGGTCAATGTTCAGGCGAGCGTGCCTGGGTTGTTCCGTCAGGCTGACGCCGGGAAAGAAAAACTAGCCCGGCTAGGACTCGAACTCCGACAAGAATCAATCAGGGCAATGCGTCGGGCCGCACCTGTCGACTGGTCGTCTTTCGAGTTTGTCAACCTGTCCCTGGCCAATTTTTTATTCGCGGGGAAGGACCTGTTCATCCAGCATTCAAGAAGCGTCGGCGAGCCTGATGATTCTTGGACGAGGAAAAATCTGGAGCAATGGGCGAAAATCGAGTCGGCAGGGAATTTGTTGATTCTAACAGCCTGGAAGAACAACAAGATGGTTGGGTATCTGATGACCATTCTTTCTCCAAGTCTCGAGCGCCGTGGCTCCATGGAGGCGGTCAACACGACTTTCTTCGCGGGGAAGGATTTTCCTGGCCTTGGTCGGAGACTCCAGCTGATAATGATAACCGCGCTGCGGGAGCTAAAATTCGACAAACTTTGGCTTCGGGATGGAACCCGTGGTTCTGGTGGTCGAATGGGCCTTATGTATTCTCGACTTGGTGCTTTGCCCGATGGCCAACTTTGGTCATTTGACCTGAAGGATTGATCTCATGGGAATGGCAGCAGCTATTGTCGGAGCCGGGGCACTTGGAGTCGCCGGGTCGGTCGCCTCGGGGGTTATTGGTGCGAACGCGGCCCAGAGTGCGGCAAGTACCCAGGCTGCTGCGGCTGACACGGCATCCAACAACACCCTCGCGATGTTCAACAAGACCCAGGCGAATCTCGCCCCGTTCGTCGGCGCGGGGACGAATGCGTTGACGCAGATGCAAAATCTCACCGGGACGAATCCGGGCGGGAACCCGCTGACCGCTCCGTTGACGGCGAAGTTCAACCCGACAATGACCGACCTCGCCGCGACGCCAGGGTATCAGTTCACCCTCGATCAGGGGCTCAAGTCGACGCAGAATGGCTTTGCGGCCCAGGGACTCGGGACCTCCGGCGCGGCGCTGAAAGGCGCGGCGAACTATGCTGAAGGGCTCGCTGGCACGACGTACCAGCAGCAGTTTCAGAATTACCTCACGCAGAACCAGCAAATCTACAACCTGCTAGGTGGACAGACTTCCCTCGGCGAGAACGCTGCCGCGACGACAGGCAACCAGGGCCTGACCGCGACCGGCCAGGCTGGCAACTTCTTGACCTCCGGCGCTGCGGCGAGCGCGGCGGGGACGATCGGCGCGGCGAACTCGACAATTAACAGCCTATCCGGCATCAGCTCGGCTGGTAACAACACCGCCATGATGCTGGCGTTGAATAATTCCGGGTTGTTCAGCAGTGGTGCTGGCGCGAGCAGCGGTTAAAGGAGTCCTCCATGCCTGACGACGCGATGAATACGGAATTGCCAGGGCCTTCGGCTCCCCCTGCGGCTGGCACCTTGCCCCCCGGCCATCCCCTCGCCCCGCTTGACCAAGCCCATCAACAGGCCAAAGCGGTGCATGGCAAGGTCGAGCAGGCAAGTGGAATGCTTGCCACGACGAGAGCGGAACTCGACAAACTTACGGCCCTCGGCGACGCGGTGACATCCGACGATGTGCTGGAAGGGATGTCCAAGCTCGTGGCCGCCGGGGCGGACCCAAAAGTCTTGCTGGCTCTGATGGCCGGGAATCCAGCCCAAGGCACCCCGCCGATGCCGGAGGGTGGAACCGCGCTGGCGGGCTGGATTGCCCAGCAGGACCAAACTATCAAGGCCCAGGAAGCCCAGATTGGGCAGATCAAGGCCCAGACCCAGCACGCGCTTGGCATCGCAGCAACGAGGGTCCTCGCGGGGCACCGGGCCATGAGCATGATGGGAGCCGGCGAAGCCGGTCCGGTCCAACCTAGTGCTCCTCCGGCTGGCAATCCCAACCCTCTCCTACACTAGGACCTGACTCGATGCCGACCGTTGACACCGACCTGAACCCCGTCCCGTTCAATCCTGGCGGAGACATGAACCCCCTCGGCGTTGTTGACAACGTCATGACGCTGCGGGGGAAGATGCTGCAACAGCAGCAGATGTCGCAGATGCTGGCGGCGAGGCAAAAGTTTGGCCAGATCGTCGCGGCGACCCAGGCGAGCGGTGGTTCTATGGAAGACGGGCTCAATGCGGCCCTGAAAGATCCGCTGGTTGCTGGGTATGGCGGGGAGCTTTACGCCCAGTATAAACAAGGCTTGCTAGCAAATGTGCAGATTCAGGGGGAACAGCAACGGCAGTCCGTCGATGGTCTCGGTGTGGTGCATAAGGCAATCGCGGCAGCCGGAGACGATCCGAGGAACTTTGACAAATCGGTGAATGCCGGACTTGCGGCATTGAGCCCGACTGCGCGCGCGCGCGACGCCGAGGCCGTTGGACATATCAAGACCATGCTGACGACGAACCCGGATGGAACCCCGGCAGATCCGGCGACTTATGCCGCGAACCGCGCTCGCTGGGCGATCTCCACCGGCGCTCTGGATCCTGGAACGATCGGGGCGTTGTACGGTACTCCGAAGGAAGTTGACCAAGGCGGGCAGAAAGCTTTTGGCAACGTGACTTCAACCCTTCCGGGGTATCCTGGCGCTCCGGCTCCGGGAAGTTTTACCCCTGGCTCCATCGTCCCCATGGGCGTCGCGCCGAGGACGGAGGTGACCCCTGGTGGGGGTAGTCTGACCATCCCGGCAGTGCCTCCGGGAGCTGCGAATCCGTTGACTGGAGGAGGGGGACAGGGTGCGACTCCGGCTCCTCCGGCTGGAAGTCCCAACCCCCTCAGCGCGGCAAGTTCCATTCCGACCACGAATCTCGCCGGCTCCCCGGCCCAACCCATGCCGAGCGCGGGAGCCGGAACGGCAAGCGGCAAGACGACTCCGACCTCGACCTTCGGCGGCGGGCCGACTGTTGCCCCGGACGACATCCTGCCTAAACCGGTGCTTGGGACCAACGGACTGCCGGTTCGCACGGCGGATCAGCAAGGCTCGGTGGGGGAGCTGGTCAAGCAGTTTAACGAACACCAGCCGCAATATGACATGACAGCCCAGTCTCTCGCCCGGCTTGACAACGCGAAGGATAACATTCAGACTCTGGCTAAAGGTGGTGGGTGGATGACGCCGGGAGCTGCAGGAGCCATTCGGGCAAATCTGGGCAATGTTATCAATACATTCTCTGCTATTGTTGACCCCAAGGCCCCTCCGCCTGTTGACATCAACAAGGTCGCGGCGGCCCAGGATTTGATCAAGGAGACCAACACTCTCGGTTTCTCCCTCGCCCATCAGATGTTCGGCGGGGGCAGAGAGCCGCTCGGGATCGTCAACGATGCGATCAGCTCGGTTCCTGGAATTGAGAACTCGCCTCTCGGCGGAATGCTAGTTGCTGACATTCTCAAAGCCGGTGCGACCTGGCAACTGGATCAACGGGCCTTTAAGCAGGACTGGCTGGAACGAACCCACGGCGACCTTACCGGCGCGGATACGGCGTTTGCCAAGCTGAACCCTCCTAGCTCCTACATGGGCAAGGTAATGGAGACCTACGGCCTCGGGCCGAAAGGGTTCACGAGCCCGGAGGCGGTGAAATCTGCCGTCCAAAACCACCTGATAACGTCGAAAATGGCCTATGACCAGATGAAGGCCCAAGGGATGATCTCGGACAAAGTCTACAACGCGGCGGCCAAGCGAGACTTTGAACCTACTGGGAGTCAATAACCATGGCAAGCCCGAGTGATGTTGACCCGTTGGCGGGAATTAACTCGACGTTGAAGGCTGGTCCTGGGGCGGAGGTTGATCCACTCGCCGGCGTGACGGACTTTACAAAGGATTATGAAAGCAAGGGGACGCAAAGGTCTTCCGACTGGGCCTCGGGCTCGGCCCTGCATGCTCCAGCCTACGCGGCCCAACAAGTCGGCAAGGGAATCATCGACACAGCGAAGTTGCCGAGTGAGGTTGATTCGATCCTCCACTGGGCCGGGAGTTTCTTGCCAGATGAAGTCCGGAACTCGCCGACTGCCAATGCGGCTTTGGATGCCGCTAGCTCGGCCATCAACCCTGTCGGGGCCATTGCGAACAAGGTCAGCCAGCTGGCTGTTGGTAAGAACGCGACTGACCTGCTGAAACCAAGCCCTGAGACCGTTGACTCGGCCACGAATGCACTCGGCCTCAACTCGCTCAAGCCGCAGAACGTTGCGGAAGACCTGGTAGGTGGGGCATCTTCCGGCCTTGGCTCTGCCGTTCCATTCGCCATCGCGGAGCCGGAATCTGCCCCCATGCAGCTCGGCGCGGGTGTGGCTGGTGGACTTGCTGGCAAGATTGCCGAATGGGCTGATCCTGGCTCTACCTGGGCCCCCGTAATCGCCGGGGCGCTTGGTGGGCTAAGCACAGGCATGGGCATTCATTATTTTTCCCACTTGGCAGATCTTGCAACCGCGAAAGCGGCCGTCGAGGCCTCCGCGAAAGAACTAGCCGCCGCGCAAGCCTCCAAAGACGCTCTGACCCTCGGCAAGGCCAATGAACTCGTGCCGAACTTTGACGCGCTGAACTCCGCCAAAGACGCCGTGAAGCAAGCTCAGGTCGAACACGAGACCGCTGCGAATGTGGCCATCGCGGCAAGTAAGGATGTCCAAGACGCGTCGATCGCTGCGGCCAGGGCCCAGATTGACACCAGCAAAACAAACCTCGACCTTGCAACGAAACAACATGAGGCCAATGTTGTCTCATCTGCCGAAACCCGAGACCAAGCGATTGCGAAGACGCAAGAGACAATCGCGGACTCGAAAGGCCAGCTTGACGACCAGTTGGCTGATTTGAAATCCCGCGCGAGACAGTCGGAAGCCTCGCGCGACGCGGCGATTGACTCGGCCAAAGCTGGCACCGCTCCGATTGCGGATGAGGACATCGAATCCGGGCTGAAGTCCATCGCGGATAAACACTCTACCGAGATCGACCCGGATAAAGTCGGTGAAATTGGGCAAGCGCAAGCGAGGAATTTTGTAACTTCCACCACGGGTAGTCTCGCGAAAGCCGAAGACGCCGCTTGGGCTCCGCTGAATGCCAAGATGGCCGAGGCCGGATCGCAGGAAATGCCGGGATTTGAGGCAGCGGTTAACGCAGCGAAGGGCCGAGGGGGAGCCCTGGCCGAGACTCTCGCCAAAGTCGTTCCGAATAACGCGACTGGACTCGCGAAGACCCTGGAAAAATTCGTCCCGGATGAGGCGACAGGAATCGCCGCGCCGGGTCCTAGCTTTGCCGATATGAAAGAACTTCGGTCTGCCCTCGGCGAGGCTCGGGGAAACCCGATGGCGTTGAAGGACATCGGGGAGAAAAATCTTACCTCCATGTACGCGGCCCTGACCTCCGACATGCGCGCGGCGGCGGAAAAGGCAGGGATGGCTGACGCTTTCGACGCTGCGAATGGGGTGTCGAAGGAAGGCCGAGATTTCGTTGACGGAGTCTTGTCCAAAATCGCGGCGAGTGATAAGCCACAGGCTGGAAAAGACCTTGCTCCTGGTGAGGTCGTGCACCAACTGTTGACTCAGGCTAAAAACACTGGAACCACCCTGGCGGCTCTTCGCGCTCGACCGGAGTTCAAAAATTTCGTCGATGGCCTTGCGGCGGTGCAGATCAACAAAGCGATAGCCAGCCCGAAGGAATGGCAAAGCCTCGCGCCTGGGGCGAAGGCCGCGTTGGTGCCTGAGGCAGCGGATCGCGCGGCGATCGAGACCTTACTCGCGGATAAAGGCCGAGCGGTTGGTGACTCTGCCCCTGCGATCAAAGCCGCGCATGACGCGCATTTGAGCAATCTGGAACAAATCGAAGCCGAAAGACTTGCGGCAAGTCAGGCTCACAAGACCGCTGTTGCGAATGCGAAAGCGGAAGCGGAATACGCGAAGACGAGCCATAAGACGAATGTGGAAGAGTCTGGAAGAGGACTGGAAGCGGCGAGCCAAGCGCATAAGGCAACGGTCGAAAAAGCCACGGATTTGATCGCCCAGGCGAAAGCCGCCCATGCGGAGGATAAGGTTGCCGCGAGGACTTCTACTGCGAATGCGATTGCCAATGCGAGGGCCGAGGCCGAGGCGACGACTCGAGGCATTCGGCGAGGGAATGTTGAGACCCAGGCGGAAGGGATTCGGAAAGGCTTGGATGTCTCCGGGGCTCAGAGAAACCTGGCAAGTGCCAAAGAACACTTGGCTAGTTTCTCCCCGACCCCGAGTCAACATGGCATCAATGCGCTCGTTGGTGCGGATCTGGGCGAGCACCTGGGAGATGTCTCTGGCCATCTGCTTGGCCTCTCTGGCATCCCATACCACGCCTCTGCCCTGGTCGGCGCGGCGCTGCCAACTGCGATCAGAGGGGTCAAGAACTTCCTGACCTCGCCGGGGAAGACGAGGTCTGCTGTGCAGGGTGGAATTGGTGGAAGTGAGGCGGGGTCTACAAACCCCCTGCTCCGCCGCTAATCACACAACCAGTTCACGAAAGTTCCGAAAGCCCACACGAGCAGGAGTGGAACTCCGACAATCGCGAGGACCGCGAAGAATCTGATGTCTTCGGGATTCATGAGAAAAATTCCTTCGGAAGCTCGAAAGTCCAAAAAGGTACGAGACAACCTTGTGCCTTTAGCTCTCGAATTCGATCATTAGCCTGACGAATGCAAGTTCGAGGCATTGAACGATCGAAAATTGGAATGCCTCGATGATACCCGGTAAATATCCACAAGTACATGACCTGGGCTCCTACTGCGGCCGAATCGCCACTTCGACCTTGTCGAGCATCTCGCTTAACTCACGTCGAAGGGCAATCACGGTCTCGATCGGCATGGTCACGGCGACGCGAGGGTGAAGCGAGATTTGCGCTCCGGTGGAGGTCGAAATCACGAAACGCTCGGAGAAGACGAGCCTAAGGTTACTCCCCAACATGTTGAACCCGTAGGAGTTCACGAAGACGGATTCGCAGGACAGCAACAGGGACAAAGTGGATTCAGCGTCAAGGGGCTCGGACATGGAATTCTTTCTGGACGCGAATGCGTCCTTTGATGGTCAAACTATGGACCGGGGATCGGTCGTTTGTGTTTCTCTCATCATCTTATCAGCTTCAGTTTTACCGAACTGCCTAACACAGTTAACATAAAATTCAATATCAATTTTTGTCCAATTTGCCTTCTTTAACTCCCGCTGCAAGTTCTTCAATTCCTTCTGCTCCCTTAAAATCTCGTGCCCAATCAATAATTCGCTGTCGCTTCTTCCAATGCCATTGTTGTTGACATCGCTCCCGACAGAATTTCTGCCATGCTCGGTCGGGGAGAAAAAGATCTCCGCAATTGACGCATTTGGATTCTTCGCGTTTTCCCATTTCAGTCTATCCTCAAGTCTTGCTTGCTTGTTTCTGTTGAAAACAACCGCAGTCCAGAGCGTGTATCCGAATTCTTCTAATTCCTTCGCGGTGAAGTTGTTGTATCCGCTCCAGCGAAGTTTGAGCCTTTCTTGAATATAATCTCTTTTATGATTAACAGTCTCAAATACTTTATCACTTGCAATTGAGTTGCATTCAAGACAACTCGGCAGAATAAATCTTCCACTGCTAACATCGAGCACTTCTGCCATCATGACTGCTTTTGAGATCGGCAAGAAATGATCCCCGCATTCCTCCCATTCCCCGCAATAGACGCAGAGACCCCCGTTGTTGAGTCGGTAGTAAAGCGCGTTTTGACGGCGCATATCTGATTCGCGTTGGCGCATGGGAATTATTGTAATGCATTAGAAATGCATTTGTCAATGCGTTAAGGTAGGTCGGGATGTCCAAGGCCAAAATCATGGCTTTCCCTTCGCGCATGGCCGTTAACTCCCCTTTGACCCGTTACGAACGCCTCATTTTCCCGTTTCCATCCCCCGGCACCAATCCCGCTCCCACCGGAGCAAAGAAGCAATACGGATGCGTCACGCTCGGGGCTTCGCCGCCGAAGGTCGGCCAGTTGGTTCCGTAGAAAATCCAATACTGCCCATCGAGGCTCGGCAGCGCGTCTTTGAACGGAACGACGTATGGATAGCCTCGTATGTGGTATCCGTCGGACTCGAGAGTGATGTCGGACGGGGTGAGCAAGTGCGCGTCAGCTGGCCCGCAACACGCAGCTTTGACCCACGCGGGGACCTCGGTCCCATCGGCCCAGAGATCGTGTGGGGAAGCAGAAGTGACGTAAAACAGCACTGCCCCAACCAGACTAAACCTTTTCATCATCCAGCCTCCTCCCGCTCATGGAATATCCAACACCCCAGATAGAATGAATCTTGACTCCATGTGGCCGGAGTTTTTTCCTCAGTCGGCAAAGCAGAACTTGAAGTGTCCCCCCTCCAAATCCTTTCGCGTTGTCAGAGTGAAGGTACATGGCGGTTTCAATCTGTTCTTTAGTCGCGATCTTGTTAATCAACAAGCAAGCGAAGATTCTTGCCTCGGTTCTCGTAAGCCCCCAACCAGGCGGCGTGGTGCATTTGGCCTGAAAAATGGCCTCGTATTCCTCGACCTTGGCCTGGAGCCGTTCGATCTTGTTCAGCAGGTTCTCAACCATGGGTCTGCCCTCACTCCTTCGGCTTCAGGAAAACCCCTTTCGGGATATATTTCTCCGTCCCGGCTTGTCGGACAAACGCGCCGGATTTCTCGGCCAGCTCGACGATCGCTTTGACTTTCTCACTTGGCGCTCGTTCGGATACGAACGAGTAAAGCAGGGTGGAGTCCAGCGGTTCATTCTTATCCTTGATATACTTCGCGACCCCCCAGCGATGGAGTTCTTCGATGATGGATTGGTCCGACTTCCCGGTCATCGCGCGGAAGATGTCCGGCATGGTGGTCTCGGCCTCCAGCAACCACGACACCGCGCGGGTCGCGTCGGCGAGGGAAATCTGCATGGACTTGCCCCGGGAGATCGCGGAAATCCCGGAAAGTTTCATCACATTCATGGCTCGGTTGGAGCAGTACGCATTTAGCTTGGAATGACTCGGAATAGGCTGGCCGCCGTCCATCCACCAGTTCTGGAAGAATTCGATAGCATCAGGCGCCCAGGTGATCTCGCCCTGCAGCCGCGAGAGTTCGCCAAGGCGGGTCAGAATTCGCTGTCGAACTCCCCCAACCTGCTCCGTGATCAAAAACGGATCGCGGATGCGCGTTTCAGACGAAAACACCATGATACACCGTCTACCAAGTCCTGTGGTCCATACTTCTTCAGGAAAGGAAGAGGACATAAGCGAAGGCTGAATGCCTCCAAGCATATTGAGCACAGGATATTCAATATCAATACGAGCAGGATGACCGTGGCGACGACGCTCAGTGTGAGATTCTTCATTGTTGTAAATTCCATTGAGGGCTCCGATGAATTCCATGTCATACGCTGGCAGTAGCACCGAGAACTCCTCCGCCCCGACAAACAGCGCGGAATAGCTATAATGGTCGCCTTTGGCCGTGATTCGAGTCTGCTTTGAGTCAAACAAGGTGTCGATCAGGCTTGCTTTCGTCACCGACTTATCCGCGACTCGGAACGCCTTGCTCTTTGTCCCAGGTTCCAGCGCGTTGAAGATCAAGTCCCGAGTCGTCGAGATAATCTGCTTTCCGGTCCCCGGTGGGGCGACCAGGAGGGTGTACAAATTCGGAAAGGTGATGAAGCGCCCGGTCCGAATCCAGATACGACGTTCGAGTGCCCCGGCGACCAGGCTGATCCCCGCCCACTTCCGAAAGATCTCGGGGGACCATTCGTCCTGGGTAAGGGTGAAGAAGTCGGAAACCAGGTCGTGGGGAGCGTCAGGCACATTGGTTCTTTCGGGGGTTTGTTTTGGTTGAAGCGGCCCGGCCGCTTCTAGTTCATCCGACGGGCAAGCCCGGACTCACGACGGCGGAGGTCCGGGGAACCAGGCTTGAACTTGACCAGCCCTTCGAGATTCAGGCGGGGAATTTTCTTCCCCTCGACGCGTGCTTTCGCTTGGTCCGCCTGAGTCACCTGGCTCCCCCAGTTCCAGCCGACCTTGGCCTCCCCCGGAACGACATAACGGCGTCCGTTGGGGGCGACGAGTTCGACTTTGATTAGTTCAAGAACCCGGCCGATGATTTCCGCCTCGTCAAGGCTTTCGGGATACTGGAAGGTAATCGAGTCGTAGGTCTGGGCCAACAACTCAATCCGGCGCTCGTACTTCCAGGCCCGCCAAAGGCCCAGGTTCATTCTGTCTGCTGTTGTCGATTGAGGCAAAAACGCAATAGCTTCTCGTAAAGTCGCATCATCTCCGGGTCGTCCAAAAAAATGTCTGCGACGGCCAAAAGGGGTCGTAATGGATTGGGTGGTTTGCAGCTGCTCGGCTGTCCACCTCCACCAGCGAGGGATCGCGGGGAAGGCGGGGAGGATTTCCGGAGTTCCGTTTTGGCGGTTTTCAGGGGCTCCTCGGCAATATCGTGCTTGAAATTCCTCCATAAGCGAGGTCGGGACTTTGAGACTTCTAGCAGCCGTCCAAGCTGTTCCCATGTAGTTCGAGAGATGTGAACCCTTTTTAGCCATGTCCCGGTAGGAGAATTCTCGATAAAAATTTCTGTCGGCGATAGCGCGATCTGCAGCTTTATTTCCTGTCCATCCGAGCCCCGGCCAAATCCGCTTAGCGTTATTCGTGTGGAGGTCTCCTCCTTCACAATTGTTAAGGAAATCCCAGTCATTGAAAAGGCATCCGCAGAAGAATCCGACATCTCTTGCCTCCACTTGTTCAAGGTCGATTACAGCCATTCGGTAGCCGGGGTCAGCGGTGAAGACATATCTCAACCCCGGTGCGATATTTTGAGCATTCCGACCAGTTCCGAATGCGTTCTCGGAGGAGCTGGGCCTCCCCGTCTCCGTTCCAGCGATGTTATACGCCGCGCGGAAGCGGCCATCCGGGTCGATCTCGGTCTCGAAGACTTCAAGTTGCTTCGCGAGGTCCCGAATGGTCAAGATGAGATTGACGAAAGGTCTGGCATACAAGTATTCATCTAGCTTCTCCAGAGCCTCCCGGTCTACCGAGACTCGCGGGATGCCTTTTTTCCGCAGGATGACTTCGGGGAGCCGAAGTTCGGAGTAGAAGAATTCTTTCAGCTGTTTGACTGACCTGGGGTTGAGCCCGGAGGACCAGACGGAAGTCGCCAAGGTATCCAACAACCCTTGAAGTTCCCCAATCCGGCCCCGAAGCTCCTCCGCAGCCTGACGTCTTGCCAGCTCATCCACCGCGAAGCCCCGCATCATGAGGTCGAGGTAGGGGGCCTGCAAGGCCCGCTCGAAGGAATAAATTCCAGCCCAGGAGGACTTGCTGTGGCTTGCCACCCGGTTAATCTCGTTGAATATCTCCGTCGTCAGACAGCAGTCAAGTCCGTTGTAGACCTGGAGCCCGTCATCGGCAGACAGCCGGCGTCCTCCATAGACATTCCCCTCGGCAAGCTGGCTCGTGTCAACTAACATCAGGCTCTCTCCACGCCAGCGACACTTGTCCCAACTTGGCCGGTCAGTCGCCAGTCCGCGTTATCGAACTGCCAACCCGCCCAGCCTTTCGGTTCAATGCCTCGGATCGGAATTTTGCGCTCGAGGGCAAAGACTAGTTCTTTCTTAAGGCCGATGGAGTCCTTCCAGCCATCAATTAGCAAGATGTACAGTCCGCTAGCTCGCTCCAGCATCGCCTGGTTGTAACCCCACCAAAAACCCGCATCGGTGGGCATTTTGAACTTGGTGCTGATCTCATGGTTGTGGATAATCGGGGAGTAGACCCAATACTTATTCCACAGCAACCAATAAGTCGCCTTTTCGGTCTGGTCGAATCTGGCCTTGACGACCTCGGGGTCTTTGTGGGAGTACGGGCTGGCAAGGTAATAGAAACTCATGATACTCTTCCTCCGGCCGCATCCCGTGCAAGATTTTTATGCGGAACGATCACGTGCTCCCTCGCGAGTCGATTTACCAGACTCTCTCTTTCATTCGCGCAAGATACCATCCAACTTCCCCAACCGATCGCCGCGTCGAAATCCTGGTCGATTTTTTTGATTCGTTCTAACATTTGCTCTATTGATTGTTTTTCCACAACCTAGTCCTCCCAGGGGAACAACATGACGAATGATATTATTCATCCGCCTTTACTCCAACTTCGTCGCTTCGGTGCTTTCGCATGAGTTTCCACGCGGGCTCGGAGGTATAGATGCTGCCGAGGAAGCCGAGGCCCTTCTGCAGCTCAGGAAAAATCGAATGATGCAGCAACATGGTGTCTTCCGCACAGTTTGCAACCTTGAGCCCGACTCGGAGCAAATACTGCAAATCATACATTCCGTTTTGAAACACCTTAGGCAACGTCGAAGCCAAGAGCCTTGAGACAGCGAGCCAAGCTCGCTCCTCCTCGGCGCGTCCGCACCAATAGCTCCCATTCCCGGTCGCCGAGTGACTGTCGAAGGGGATAACCATGGCTTCCGTTGAGCTTCTGGCAAAACCGATACAGGTGATCATTCCCTTGCTCGTCTCTATATCCACACTCAATAATGCGGGTGACGCGGAGATTGTCTGGGAAGTCCATGCCTCGACCTCATCTATTGTTGGGTTGATTAGGATCTACCGGGACGGTCGAATGATAACTGGGCTTGCCGACTCCCTCCACGCCTTCATCAAGTCCGCGACGACGATGGGCCTCCA
>Ga0316229_1000385_pt1 | contig 61630 bp, 47 predicted proteins | sample TBH18023metaG_FD_206011 | JGI IMG/M metagenome (GOLD analysis project Ga0316229, IMG submission 206011) | Freshwater microbial communities from Trout Bog Lake, Wisconsin, USA - TBH18023 | ecosystem: Environmental > Aquatic > Freshwater > Lake > Hypolimnion/Profundal zone | place: USA: Wisconsin... | reverse complement strand
GCTCTACAACCGCGCCTGGCGGCTGGAAAAGCTAGGCGGGCGCACACCCGACGAGGCCCGCCAAGCCTGGGTTACCGGGCAGGCAGCGTGATGCTAATCTCTGGTCTAAACAATCGGGCGCGGTACAGTCGGCGAAATTGAAGATCGAAAAGCCGTTGTCCAGGACCGCGAGCACCTCTCCACGCGGCCCGGGCCGCAAGCCCAGGAGCGCTCCCTTCAGCTTCATGAGCTCGTATTTTGTTGCCCGGCTCGCCTGCCGCCGGTACTTTTTCGAGTGCGGGTTCACCAACGGCTTGGCGCGGGCCAACTCGACCCGGCCTATCGTCCTGCCGTCCTCCGATCCGAAGTAGAGCGTGTCGTTCACCACGATGACGGCGTTTTCCTTGAACGAAATTTTACCCAACAGGTGCACATCCGGGGTGCAGGCCCCGCCGTAGATGGCCTTGGTGAACCTCTGGAGCACCGCCGGTTTCCCCGACGCGACCGCCAAGGTCCCGCCGAATCCGCTGAGGTCAACGATGCCTCCCGACCCGCCGGCGGCGACGGCGACATTGCGCTGGGGATTCAGGAAGGATGTGATCGACCTGTCCGCGGTCAGGTAGGCCAGGCCATCCCGATACGGGGCGAGCTTTCCCGGGATTCCGAAGGCGGGATTGAGGCCCAGTTCCCGGATCGTCCCGCGCTTGAAATGATTCGAGAAGAAACTCGTGATGAGGTCCCTGGAGGGCCGGGTCTCCTTCGAGGTGTCGAGGGTGGCCTTCTTCCCGTCCCTGGTCTCCTTCGATTGGAGTTCCGGTTCCTTGGGCAGCCAGGTGGGATGCGGCTCCGATGCCTCCGTCAAGGGGGTGCGATCGCCGCTGCTGGAGGTGGAGGCGGTGGAGGTGGTCGTGCTGCGGGTGATCTGGGACGATTCCAGCGTGGCGGTGGAGGTCGTTTCGCTGAAGGTGCAACCTTGGGTGCGGCACCGGTCCATTTTCACCCCGTCGAGGGTGGACCCCGTGAAATCCGCTCCGGTGAAGTCCATCTTCCCCAGGTCCGTCCCGGGCTCGAAGACCAGGTTTTGGAGATTCTTCATCTCCACAAGGTCGCTGTAGCGCAGATAATTGCCTGAGCCGTCATGGGCCACCACGGGATCCGTCCGGGCCAGGTGTTCCAGGGCTTCGTCCTCGAGGCAGTCCTTGGCCACGAGGGCCGCCATGATCTTCTTGAAATCCTTGTCGCGATCCTTGGCCTCGAGGATCGAGGCCGCCAGGCGCTTGAGCGTTCCCTTCGTCCAGATGCCCGTGTCGAGCTTTTCGAGGGAGCGTCCCTCGAAGTCGATGGCCTTGCAGAAATGGATGATCTCCGCGGGCGCGGGTGCCGGGGCGAGGCCGGCCAGGAACAGGACCGCGACCAGGGCGCGGCCCCCCATCCAGGGCATTCGTGGATGACGAGGCATGACCCATCACCTTCCTAAAAAATCATAAATGGTTGTTAACAATCAAAGGTTCCCGAGGGCCTATCGGGACTTACGGTATCGATAATTCACAAAAGGCTCGCAAGCCTCGAACACCGCCCCCTCCCAGGGCGGCAGGTCCAGCAGGACGCTGGAGGCCTGGACGGTCATGTCCGCGGCCCGGCCCAGCACGTCGCGCAGGGGCACGCTGTCGTACCAGTGGGAATAGGGCAGCAGGAGCCGGGCCCGGAGCGGTTCGGGCGAGCCGTTGAGGACCACCAGGGCGGCTTCCCCCGGCTGGTCGGTCGCGCGCAGGAACACCAGGGCGTTGCCGGGCAGACGGTCGCCGAGCGCCAGCACGTCGCCGTGGCACAGGGCCGCGCGGTTCCGCCGGGCGGCGATCAGGTCCCTGACCCAGGCCCGGGTGCCCGGATCCCAGCGGCTTTCGTCCCAGGGCATCGGCCGGCGGTTGTCCGGGTCCGCGCCGCCCTCCATGCCGACCTCCTCGCCGTAGTAGAGCATCGGGACCCCCGGCAGGGTCATCAGCGCCAGGAGCGCCAGGCGGACCTGGGCAGGCCCGGGCAGGACGGTCCGGAGCCGCGGCGTGTCGTGGCTCGACAGCACGGTCCAGGAGCAGAGCAGGCCCGCCAGCCCGCAGCCGTCCCGGGCATCGGCCAGGGCGCGGTTCATCTGGACCGCGCTGATCTCCCCCTTCAGCCAGGCCAGCAGGGCGGTGCCGAAGTAGTAGTTCATGGTGCCGTGGTAGCCCCGTCCCCCCTTCAGCCAGGCGCCGCCGAAGCCGAAGATCTCCCCGATCAGCCAGGCCTCGGGGAACCGGGCCCGCACGAGCCCCCCCAGTTCCCCGGCCACCTCCAGTCCCACATCCTGGGCCACATCGAACCGCCATCCGTCCACGCCCCGCGCCAGCCAGCGCTGGACGACGCTGTCGGGCCGCCGGTAGAGCCGGTCCCGCAGGGCGCCGTTGGCCAGGTTCAGCTCCGGCATGTGGGCGTGGCCCTTCCAGCACAGGTAGTCCCCGTCCGGCAGGAAGGTGAAGAAGTCGCGGAAGGCCGGATCCCCCGCCCGTGCCGCCAGGAACCAGGGATGCCGGTCGGACACGTGGTTGAGCACCGTATCCATGATCAGCTTCATCCCCCGCCCGTGCAGGGCCGCCAGCAGCCGCAGCAGGGCCGGCTCGCCGCCGAACATCGGGTCGATGGCGTCCAGGTCGGTGGCGTCGTATTTGTGGTCGGAAGGGGCGGTGAAGACCGGCGTGAGGTAGACCGCCGTCACGCCGAGATCCTCAAGGTGGTCCAGGTGCCCGGTGATCCCGTCCAGGTCCCCGCCGAAGAACGGCCCGGTCGGAGCCGCATTGGCCCCGCCGCCGCGCGCGAACCGGTCGGGGAAGATCTGGTAGACCACCTGGCGGGCGAGGGTACGGGTTGCGGGATCCAAGGTCATGGCCTTTCCGGGCTCCCAGGGTACCACCGCCCCCTACCCGGCCTGGAAGCCTTCCAACGCCCCGGCGGCCCGGAGCGCCGCCAGCAGGGCCAGGACCGCGCCCGGATCGCCCAGCCCCAGCGCCGCCGCGGCCCTGCCGATCGGCTCCTGCTGCGCCCGGACCAGGACGGCGGCGGTGGCGGGGGTGAGTTCGCGCCACCGGACGAACCCTTCGGCGTCGCGGAAGGCCAGGAGGTGGCAGGGGCCGGGGGGCGGGCCCGGGGCTTCCGGAGTCGCTTCGAGGACGCGCCAGTCGTAGGCCAGCACCTGGGTGGGCGGGGCGGGGACGATCCGGTCCCCAGGTGCGGGTTCCGGATGCAGACCGGCCCGGGGCGGGGTGTCCGGGGCATGCTCCACCAGTTCGGGCACCAGCTCGGCGTGGGCCAGCTGGACCAGGAAGGGCCAGCGTTCCAGGCCCCAGCCCGTGGCCGCCAGCCAGCCCAGGAAGGTGGGGGCGATGTCCCGGTAGTAGGGGCTGGCCAGGAGCCGGCTGGCCAGGAAGCCGGATCGGGCTTCCTCCAGGGCGCCGGCCCGTTCCAGCAGGGCGAGGGTTATGGGCAGGTAGAGTTCCACCGGCTCCCAGATGTCCTCCCGGACGAATTCCCGGTAGGACAGCAGGCGCGGCCGGCACCGGCGGAAGGCGGCCTGGTCCGGCCCCGGGAGACCGCGGGCGCCGGCGAAGGCGGCCGGATCGGCCTCGAAGGCGGCCGCGTCCGGCGCCAGGGCCAGGTCGGCCAGGGCCCGCTGCAGCTCCCGGACCCGGTCAGGCATGGGCGGCCAGGGCCCGGTCGTAGGCCTCCTGCAGGGCGGCCCGTTCCGCCAGCAGGACCGGCAGCTCGGGGATCTCGTTGTCCCGCTCCAGCAGCACCGGCACGGGCCGGCCGATCCGCGGCAGCACCCAGCGCATGAGCCCGATCACCGGATCGACGACCGGGGCGCCGTGGGTGTCCACCACCAGGTCGCCCATGGTGGTGTGGCCGGCGACGTGGATCTGGGCCACGCGGGAGAGGGGCATGCCCTCGAACCAGCGGTACGGGTCGAAGCCGAAGTTGAGGCTGTTCACGTAGACGTTGTTGATGTCCAGGAGCCAGCCGGCGTCGGCGCCCTCCAGCACCTCGGCGACGAAGGCGGACTCCTCCATTTCCTTGTCCCCCAGTTCGGAATAGTAGGTCACGTTCTCCAGGAGGAACGGCACCGGCAGCCGGCCCTTGAGCTCGCGGACCCGCGCCACGGTGTGCCGGACCGAGGCCCGGGTGAAGGGCATGGGCAGCAGCTCGTGGGTCGAGGCGCCGTCGACGCTGGTGAAGCAGAGGTGCTCGGAGTGCCAGGGGCTGCCCGCGTCCAGGAGGAAGGCCGCCAGCGGCTCCAGGTAGCCCGGGTCGAAGGGGTCGAAGCCGCCGACGGAGAGGCTCAGGCCGTGGGAGAGGACCGGATCCCGGGCCAGGATGGCCCGGGTCATGGCGGCCTCGCGGCCGCCATCGCCCAGGACGTTCTCCGGGGCGATCTCCCAGAAGGGGACCCCGGGGTTGGCCTGGGCCGCCGCCTCGAGGTGCGGACCGCGGAGGCCCAGGCCGACCCCGGAGATGGGTTGGGCGGAACGCACCGGCTCAGCGGCCGCAGCGATGGCCGCAGCGGGGCACGCCGCCGCAGTGCCGGCCACCGCCACAGCGGCGGCCGCCGCCGCAGCGGCCGAACGACAGCGTCTCGCCGGCCTGGGCGCCGGACTGGGCCGCGGGCGCGACTTCACGGGCGCCCAGGGTGGGGGTGGCGGCGGGCAGGATCGAGCCGGCGGCGAAGAGGGTGGCGATACCCACGAGTTTCGTGATCATGATGCGCTCCAGGCGGCCGCAGCCGCGCGAGGCCCCGCGGGGCCCGGTTGGAAAGGATCGTGGCGCTGGTGGTGCGGGGCCAGGCCCCGGCCCAGCCATCCGGGGGGATGGTTGGTTCAGGCCGCGAATACATCCGAGGTTTTCGGCCGCCAGGGATTGGAACTTGAGTAAAAAACAGCGGAACAAGTGAAGATAAAATAAGCGTTGTCTTATAGTTGAAATGGCCATGAGCCACCATCTGATCGACGTGCGGCTCATGGCGAATAGGACGTTATTTTTATGAGTTGCGCCTCAAGGGTGGGCCGATTCCGCCTGCGGGGCCGGCTGTGGCCAATCCAGGACGGCCTGGTTCAGGCGCTCCCAGTGACCCTTCAGGGGGACCTTCTCCTGGGTGAACTCCATGCCCTTGGGCACCAGCCGGATCAGGTGGTCGGCGCCGAGCCGGTAGTAGGCCAGGCGGGTGCGCTGGCCCTTGCGGTTGGACTTGTAGGGGAACAGCCAGTGGTTGCGGGTGCCGCCCGCGGAGCCGATACCCTGCAGATCGGCCTTCATGGTCATCACCCCGTGCTGGCCCACCACCCAGATCTGGCTGGCCCCGGGCCGGGTGTAGGCCAGCTGCTCGGTGCCGTTGCCCAGGAAGTCGCCGACCGCCGCCAGCAGGTCCGGGTCCACCTTGAAGTCGCGGTTGTCGGCCGGGATCAGGTCGGTCCGGGGGGTGTCGGCCCCGGCCGGGTAGAAGCCGGCCAGGAAGGCCTGGCTCGGCGCGGCCAGGCGGGTCCCGTTGCTCAGGATCCGCCAGCCGGGCATTTCGGCCCGGGTGTAGAGGAGGTCGGAGACCCCGGAGCCGGTGAGATCGACGGGGGCGAAGAAGGTCGCCCCGTCCTCCCGGAGTTCGGCCATGGCCATGGGCTCGGAGCCGGGGGCGCGCCGGACCGGGAAGGCCATGGCCTCGCCGCCGGCCGTGGCGGCGATCTGGAAGGTGTTCTTGTCCTGGATGGAGGTCACCCGGTGGGTGGGGGCCAGGGGGTGGATGGGGGCGCCCTTGGCGTCCTCGGCGGCGGGCTTGAAGACGCCGTGGACCAGGGAGTGGGTGAGGGGCTCGGTGGCCGAGCAGATCAGGGTGGACAGGCCTGCGGCCAGGGGCAGGACCGCCCATGCGGAGGTACGTTGCATGTTGGGATTCCTTTATGGATGAAATATGAACATTAACGGCGCGCCACCCCTTGAATGCACGGAGCTCCGCCAAAGTTCAAATTGAATAAATCATCCTTTTACTTCGCTTCCTCGGCCCTTTCCTTCTCCAGCTGGGTGAGGTACACCTCCAGCCATTTGGTGGAGAAGTCGCCCTTCACGAAGTCCGGGTGCTCGATGATCTTGCGGTGCAGGGGGGCGGTGGTCTTGATGCCCTCCACCACCAGGGTGTCCAGGGCCCGGCGCATGCGGGCCAGGGCCTCGGTGCGGTCGGCGCCGTGGGCGATCAGCTTGGCCACCATGGAATCGTAGTAGGGCGGGATCACGGCTTCCTGGTGCATGGCGGTGTCCATGCGGATGCCGGGGCCGCCGGGGAAGTGCAGGGCGGTGATCCGGCCTGGGCTGGGGGTGAAGCGCCAGGGGTCCTCGGCGTTGATCCGGCACTCGATGGCATGGCCGCGGGAGACGATGTCCTCCTGGGTGTAGCTGAGCTTGCGCCCGGCGGCGATCCGTATCTGCTCCTTGACGATGTCCACGCCGCTCACCATCTCGGTGACGGGGTGCTCCACCTGCACGCGGGTGTTCATCTCCATGAAGAAGAAGTCGCCCCGGGCGTCCAGGAGGAACTCGATGGTGCCGGCGTTGAAGTAGCCCACGGCCCGGGCGGCGCGCACGGCGGTGTCGAGGATGCGCTTGCGCAGTTCGGGGGTGAGGGCCGGGCTCGGGCTCTCCTCGATCAGCTTCTGGTGGCGGCGCTGGATCGAGCACTCGCGCTCGCCCAGGTGGATGATGTTGCCGTACAGGTCGCCCAGTATCTGGACCTCGATGTGCCGGGGCTCAAGGAGGTACTTCTCCATGTAGACCGAGTCGTCGGTGAAGGCGGCCTTGGCCTCGGTGCGGGCGGTGTTGTACATGTCGGACATCTCGTCCGGGGAGTTGACGATCCGCATGCCGCGGCCGCCGCCGCCGGCGCTGGCCTTGACGATGACCGGGTAGCCGATCTTCTCGCCCCAGGCCAGGGCGTCTTCGACGTTCTCGACGATGCCGTCGCTGCCGGGCATGAGCGGCACCCCGGCGGCCAGCATGGTGGCCTTGGCCTGGGACTTGTTGCCCATCATCCGGATGATCTCGGCGTTGGGGCCGATGAAGACGATCCCGCAGGCGTGGCACACGTCCACGAAGTGCGGGTTCTCGCTCAGGAAGCCGTAGCCGGGGTGGATCGCCTCGGCCCCGGTCACTTCCGCGGCGGCGATCACCTGGGGGATGTTCAGGTAGGACTTGCCGCTGGCGGCCGGGCCGATGCAGATGTCCTCGTCGGCGAAGCGCACGTGCAGGGCATTGCGGTCGGCTTCGGAATAGACCGCCACGGTCTGGACGCCCAGCTCCTTGCAGGCCAGGATCACCCGCAGGGCGATTTCGCCCCGGTTGGCGATCAGGATCTTCTTGAAGGGCGGTTCACCGTTCCTGGCCGCGGCTTTCTGTTTGGAGGGGGGGCGCCTGAGAGGGGTCATGGCGCTAGCGCACCCGCACGGCGAAGAGGCGCTCGCCGTATTCCACCGGCTGGCCGTTCTCCACCAGCACGGCGACCACTTCGCCGGCCACGTCGCACTCGATCTCGTTCATCAGCTTCATCGCCTCGACGATGCAGAGGGTCTGGCCGGGCTTGACGTAGTCGCCGGGGTTGACGAACGGCGGGCCGTTGGGGGTGGGGGAGCGGTAGAAGGTCCCCACGATCGGGCTGGTGATGTGGTGGATGCCCGGGTCCTCGGCCTTTTCCGCGGGCACCGGCTGGGCCGGGGCGATCAGGGTGTGGGAGGGCATGGCCGGCAGGGCCGGGGCCGGGGCCTGGGCCTGGGGCGCGGGGGCCTGGGGGGCGGAGCCGCTCTTGCGGATCCGGAACTTGACGGGGCCGGCCTCCATCTCGAACTCTTCGATCGGCTCCTTGGCCACCAGGCCGATGAGGGCCTTGATGTCCTCGAGGCCCATGGCCAGGAGGGGGGCGGTGCGGGCCGGGGCGGGGGTCTTCTTGGGTGTGGTCATGTGGGGGCTCCCAGGGGGGCTGCGGGCGTGGCTGTTAGGATTCGTCCGGGACTTCCTGGATGGCGGCCGCCTTGCGGGGCCGCCCCTTCGGACCGGCCTCGTCGGGCCGGAATTCCTTGCTGGCGGCGTCAAGGATGCCGTTGACGAACTGGGTCCCTTCCTGGTCGCTGAACTCCTTGACGATCTCAAGGGCCTCGTTGATCACGATGGGGAAGGGGATCTCGTGCAGGTACATCAATTCATAAACACCGAGGCGGAGCAGGTTGCGGTCCACGACGGCCATCCGGTGGATCTTCCAGTGCTCGGCGAAGCGGGTCAGGACGGCGTCGATCTCCTCCATGTGGCCGTGGACCCCGTCCACCAGGCGCCGGGCGTAGTAGAACGCGTCCCGGTTCAGGTCCTGGATGGCGTTGAAGCCGGCGAACACCTCGTCCGGGAGGTAGTCCGTGAGATCCATGGCATAGAGCATCTGGAGGGCGTATTCCCGCCCCCGCCGCCGAACTCCCATTACTTCGTCCCCTTCCTGGGCCCCTTGAGCACGCGGAACAGGTCCACGGTCTCGAGCAGGCTCATGGCCGCCTCCCAGCCCTTGTTGCCCATCTTGGTGCCGGCCCGGTCAATGGCCTGCTCCACGGTATCGGTGGTCAGCACCCCGAAGATCACCGGGATGCCGCTGTCCAGGCCGACCTGGGCGGTGCCCTTGGTCACCTCGGCGGCGATCATGTCGAAATGCGGGGTGCCGCCCCGGATCACGGCGCCCAGCACCACCACGCCCGCGTACTGGCCGGACTTGGCGACCAGCTTGGCCGCCTGGGGCAGCTCGAACGAGCCGGGAACCCGGATGAGGTCGATCTGGGCCTCGCTGCCGCCATGGCGGACGATGCAGTCCGTGGCGCCGCCGATCAATCGATCGACGATGAATTCATTGAACCGTGCGGCCACGAAGGCGAACCGGTCGCCCTTGTCCACACGCAGCTGGCCTTCAAAGATCCCCATGGGAACCCCCCGAAAGGTGGTTGAGTCCAAGACGATAGCATGACTTTTGAGAAAGTCGAACCCCCGGTCAGCCCCCCCAGCGCCGGGCGGTCGGGAACAGCAGCAGCCCGACGGCGGGCGGCGCGGCCAGCATGGCCATGGCCAGGGGGGCCGCGGCGCTGCCCAGCTTCATGCCCGTGTAGAGCCCACAGAGCGCCACCACCAGGAGCAGCAGGCTGGCCAGGAGGGTCCGGACCCGGAGCGCGCCCAGGGGGGACCGGGCCGAGCGGATCCGGCCCGGCAGGGTCAGGGCCCCGGCCAGGGCGGCCAGGGCCAGCCCGGCCAGCACCCGGGCCCGCGGGTCGGCCCAGGGGATCCGCCCCGGGCTCTGGAAGAAGCGGATCCAGTGGCCGCGCAGGATCTCCATGGTGATGGCGCCGGCATAGAGGCCGGGGGCGACGAAGGCGCAGGTGAGCATGGTGAAGCGGGCCTGGCGCAGGGCCTTCTGGGTGGTCCAGTCCAGGGTCATGCCGGGTTCCCCGCCGGCACCGGGGTCTCGTCGATCCCCCAGGGTACGAGGTGATCGATCTGGTCGCGGCCCAGGGTGATGCCGAACAGCTTCCAGACATGCAGGGAATAGACGTCGGGCAGGTAGCGGCCCCACATCTTGACCGGCAGCTCGCCCACCTCGATGGTCGGGGAGAGCGCCAGCATCAGCATGTATTCGATCAGGAAGGAGGCGTTCGAGGCGATCCGGCCGGAATAGGTCATGCCGGTGCGCTGCTCGAGGATCCGGGCCTCGTGGATGCAGGAGCCGAACTCGCTCTCGATGAGGTCGGCGGGGGTGGTGAGGATGACCTCGGCCCGGAAGGTGCGCTCGCCGCCCTCCACGAAGGCCGGGAAGCCGGTCCGCAGCTCCTCGGGGCTGAGGCCCTTGCCGGCATACCGCGGCCAGTCCCAGCCCCGGGCGATGTCCACCAGCCGCCCGGGTTCAGGCAACTGCATGTCCACCAGCAAATTGATATCGTTGTAGAGGCCCCGGTGCTCCTCCCGGGTCACCGCCACCACCGACGGGTGCCGGCGGATGGCCTCCTCCATGGAGCCCATCTCCTCCGGGCTGCCCACGAACTTCAGGCCGATGCCGTCGTCGATGCGCAGGTCCTCGGGCCGGAACACCAGCACGCCGTCCCGGAAGGTGCGCGAGACGATCCGCTCGGCGTTGTCGAAATCCTCGATCATCTCCTCCTTGGAGCTCAGCAGCTGGATGAGGGGGATGCCGTAGTGGCGGGCCCGGTCCTGGGCGAGGGCCCGGGCCCGCTCGTTGATGGCCCCGGCCAGCCGATCGGCCACCCGCCGCGAGCATTTCTCGGCGATCCGGCGCAGCCGCTTGATCCGGGCCATGCCCAGGATGGCGCCATCCTCGCGCAGGCCCAGGATCACGTCCGAAGGGGTGCCCGGGTAGAAATCCTCGGGATGGGCCCGGTAGTGGCCGAACAGCTCGGCCTCCCGGGGGCCCGGGTTGCGGGTGGCCCGGACCATGGCGTCCCGCAATTCGTCCTTGGAGCGCAGCCGGGCCAGGGACACCGGCCCGGGATGCACGGCCTGCTTGATGCCGGTGAGCAGGTCCCGGACCACCGGGGCCGAGATCAGGTTCTCGTAGGTGGTGACCTGGGTCAGGAACCGGCCGTCGTTGGGGTGCGGGCAGTCCGCGAACCAGCGCGTGGCCACGTCGAACAGTTCCTTCCGGTGGGTGATGCTGGTCAGGTGCATTGGGCAGGCCTATGGGAATCTGATATTACCAGCCCTGTCATGATTTGATCTTCCCCAGCAGGCGCAGGAGCCCATCCAGGATCGTCAGCGGGTGGGGCGGGCAGCCGGGGATGAACAGGTCCACCGGGATTCCGGCCCCGGGCGCTCCACCCAGCTGTTCGGCCTGTTCCAGGTACGGGCCGCCGGAGATGGCGCAGGCGCCCACCGCGATCACCAGCTTGGGATCGGGCGTGGCGTCCAGGGTCTTGCGCAGGGCCAGTTCCATGTTCCGGGTCACCGGGCCGCAGATCAGCACGGCGTCGGCGTGGCGGGGGCTGGCGACGATCTGGATGCCGAACCGGCCCAGGTCCCAGCCGATGGTGCCCAGCACGTTCACGTCCACCTCGCAGCCGTTGCAGCCGCCGGCGCTGACCACCCGCAGCTTCAGGGAGCGCCCGAACAGGGCCAGGGCCCGGGCCTCCAGCTGCCCGGCCAGGGCGTACTCGGCGCCGGGGGCCAGGAGCAGGTCCTCCCGGGCGCGGGTGGCCAGCCGGAATTCCGGCGTGAATTCGACCGCGTGGTCCGGGCAGGCCTCGGTGCATCCGGTGCAGAACAGGCAGCGGCCCAGGTCCAGGGACAGGCCGGCGTCCAGGGTGATGGCCCCGGTGGGGCAGGCGTCCTGGCAGGCTTTGCAGCCCTCCGGGCAGCGCTCCGGGTGCAGGGCGGGCCGGCCCCGGAAGCGGTCGGGCAGGGGCGGGACCACGTCCGGGAAGTGGTTGGTGCGGTGGCCCTGGCGGAGCCGGGCGGCGAGGATTTTCAGCATCAGAGGTCGAATCCGCAGTAGGAGAGGTTGAAGCTCTTGTTGCAGAGCGGGAAGTCGGAGATGTCCTCGCCGCGCAGGGCCATGGCGAGGCCGATCCAGTTGTGGAAGGAAGGGTCCACGATCTTGTAGAGGCTGAACCGGCCGTCGCCGCCGGTGACGGCCAGGTGGGCGATCTCGCCGCGCCAGCCTTCCACCAGGGCCACGGCCAGGTGGTCCGGGCGCAGCTCTCCGAGGGGTCCGGCCAGGGGCGACTCGGCCATGGCCTCCAGCTGCTCCAGCGCCTCGAGGACGAACCCGGCGCTGGCCTGGATCTCCTGCCAGCGGACCCGGGCCCGGGCCGCCACGTCGCCCAGGTCGTCCAGGGCCAGGGGCCAGGGGCGGGCGGCGTAGGGGCCCACCGGGTGTTCCCGGCGGGCGTCGCGGCCCAGGCCGCAGGCCCGGGCCGGCGGCCCGACCAGGCCCAGGCGGTGCACCTGCAGGGGCGATATCCGGCCGGTGCCCTCCATCCGGGCCAGCACCGAGGGCGTGTCGAACAGCAGCTGCACCGCGTTGGCGGTATCGGCGGCCGCGGCCACCAGGCGCTGGCGCAGGTCGGCCCGGCGTTCGGCCCCGAGCCCGAAGCGCACCCCGCCCGGGCGCAGCAGGTCCCGGCCCAGGCGGCTGCCGCAGAGCTGGGCGGTCATGTTCAGCCAGTCGCCCCGGAGCCGGCCGCAGTAGGCGGCGGTCGGCAGGAAGCCGACATCGCCGGCGATGGCCCCCAGGTCCCCGGTATGGTTGGCCAGGCGCTCGAGTTCCAGGGCCATGGCCCGGATCAGGCTGGCGGCCGCCGGCGCCCCGGTGCCCGCCAGGGCCTCCAGGGCCAGGCAATGGCCCCAGCCGTGGCCGATCGTGGTGTCCCCGGCCAGGGTCTCCATCTGCTTGAAGGTGAGGCGGTGGGGACCGCCCTCCAGGATCCGTTCGAGGCCCCGGTGCTGGTAGCCCAGGGCGATCTCCAGGTGCAGGACCTCCTCGCCGTTGCACTGGAACCGGAAGTGCCCGGGCTCGATCACCCCGGCGTGCACCGGGCCGACCCCCACTTCATGCACCTGCAGGCCCTCCACCCGGTAGAAGGGGGCCACCCCGGGGTCCAGGGCGGCGCCGGGGGGGCGGTCCCAGGCGTCCCGGTCCGTGCCCCAGGCCCGGTGGAAGCGCAGGGGCTTGAGGGACGGATGGTCCACGGGCCGGAGCCCACGCTGCTCGGCGATCTCCCGCTCGAACAGGTGGGCCTCGGGGCAGCGCGGGGTCAGGGCCGGGAACGGGCCGGCCGGGAAGGTGGTGCGCAGCACCCGCAGCTCCGGCGAGCCTTCGGCGGCCAGGACCGCGTAGCCGCGCAGATCCGCCCCGCAACAGAGGGCCACCAGCCGGTGGCCGTCGTCGCAGGCCCGGGCCACGGCATCCTGGAAGGCCGGCAGCGGCAGCTCGGGAATGGCCGCCAGGGGCAGGGCGGTCCCGTTCAGGAGCACGGCGGGGGCGGTCATGGCCGGCCTTCCGCCAGGGCCGCGGCCCGGTTCAGCAGGGAGCCCAGGGGCGCCGGCAGCCAGACCCCGAGCACCAGGGCCAGGCCCAGGGCCAGCAGCAGCGGGGCGGTCAGGCCGAAGGTGTCGTGGTAGAGGGTGCGGATGGTCCTGGGGTTGGGGGTGCCCTGCAGCACCGGCAGGATGGTCGAGCCCAGGGCCACGAAGATCATGCCGAGCAGGCCCAGGAACAGCCCCCCGGCCAGGTAGCGGCCGCCCGCCACCGCCGCCGAGCTGATCCCGAAGATGCTCACGAACGGGGCGAACGGAGGCATCCCCACCAGGGCCATGAAGCCCAGCAGGAAGCACCAGCCCGACACCGGCAGGCGGCGGATGGCCCCGGTCATGTCGGCCAGGCTCTTGGAGGCGAAGGACCGGACGATGTTGCCCGAGCCCAGGAACAGCACGCTCTTGACCAGGGCGTTGGCGGCCATGTGGAACAGGGCGAAGCGGGTGCCGGCGCCGCCCACGCCCACCCCGAACACCAGGATCCCCATGTGCTCGACGCTGGAGTAGGCCAGCAGCCGGCGCAGGTCGCCCTGGCGGACCATGAACAGGAACGCCCAGGCCATGCTCAAAAGGCCCATGAACACCAGCAGCCCGCGGCCGAACGGGGCCTCGCCGGCCGCCGCCAGGACGGAGAAGTGCCGCAGCAGGGCCAGGAAGGCGCAGGTGGTGACGCCCCCGGCCAGGATGGTGCCGACGATCCCCGGCGTCTCGCCGTAGGCGTCGGGCTTCCAGGTGTGCATGGGCGCCAGGCCCATCTTGGTGCCGTAGCCCACCAGGATCAGCACCCAGCCGGCGCGCAGCCACGGGCCCGACATGCGCGGGGCGTCGGCCACCAGCCGGTCGAAGTAGATCGGCTCGCCCAGGCCGCCGAGCTGGGCCGAATAGGCCACGAAGAAGGTCCCCAGCAGCGCCAGCGCCATGCCCACCGAGCCGAGGATCAGGTACTTCCAGGTGGCCTCCAGGGAGCGCTTGTTGTGGTTGTAGTAGATCAGCGGGGCGACCGACAGGGTGGTGGCCTCCATGCCCACCCAGAGCACGGCCGGGTGCCGGGAGGTGGCCACCAGGCTGGCCATGCCCAGGAAGCTCAGCATGCACACCCCGAACAGGCCGAAGTTCCGGTCGCGGCGCAGCGCCAGGTAGGCCGGGGCGTAGAGGGCGCAGATGTTGAAGACCACGCTCACCACCAGCAGGGCCCAGCCGCCCAGGGGGTCCAGGCGCAGCCAGGCGTCGGGCCGGAGGTGGAAGGCGTGGGACAGGGCGATCACCACCAGCGCCAGGTGCAGGATCCCGGCCACCGGCAGCAGCCGGGCCCGGTGCAGGCCCGGCTTCATGAACCAGACCAGGGCCGCGGCGAGCAGGGGCAGGATGATGAGGGCGAGGTTCAAGGGCTCAGTCCTTCAGGTGCGTCAGGCGGTGCGTGTCCTGGGTGTCGAAGGCTTCCAGGATGTGGTTGATGACGATGCCCATGACGGCGATGCCCACCACCAGGTCCAGGAGCACGCCGGTTTCGACCAGCAGCGGCATCTCCTTCACCAGCAGCAGGCCGAACAGGTAGACCCCGTTCTCCAGCACCAGGTAGCCGGCCACCTGCAGCAGGGCCCGCTTGCGGGTGGAGAGCAGCAGGAACCCGGTCAGCAGGGTGGAGAGCGAGGCCGGCACGAACAGGGTGCCCAGGTTGCCGGCCTGCAGGGGCAGGCGCCGGGCCAGGAGGAAGGCCAGGCCGGTGCCGGCGGCGGCCAGCACCAGGGAGGCGGTGTAGCCCACGTAGGGATCGGGCTCCCGCTTCGGACGCATGCGGTCCTGGGCGCGGGTCAGCATCACCGGGATCAGCAGGCCCTTGATGGCGATGGTGGAGACGGCCATGAGGACGACGTGCCAGGCCCAGTGCTCCTGCATGACCAGCAGCACCAGGCCCAGCAGCCCGCCCTGGACCGCCGCCAGCTGGATGCATTTGTGCACCCGGCCGGTGGTCACCAGCATGAAGTTGATGAGCATGATCGCGGCGAGGAGGAGGTTGGGGGACATGGGTTCAGACCTGGAGGAGCAGGAGCAGGAAGCCGAACCCGGCCGAGACCAGGGCGGCGATCAGGGCCTGGGAGATCCGGCGCAGCTTGAGCCGGGCCATGATCGACTCGACCACGCCGACCGCGGCGGCCAGGGCCAGCATGGCGGCCACGAACGCGGGCCAGTCGATCCACCAGGTGCCGCGCAGGGGCAGGCACAGCCGGACCACCAGCGCCCCCAGGACCCACAGCTTGAGGCTGGCGCCGTAGAGGGCCATGGCCAGGCCCGGGCCGGAGTGGTCGAGGATCATCACCTCGTGGACCATGGTGAGTTCCAGGTGGGTGTTGGGATCGTCGAAGGGGATCCGGCTGTTCTCGACCAGGAAAACGATCACCCAGGCGGCCAGGATCAGGGCCAGGGGGCCGCTGGCCAGCCCGCCGACCCAGCCGTGGCCGGCGCGGGTGAGCATGGGGCCCAGGGACGTGGCGCCCGAGAACCGGGCCAGGGCGGCCAGGCCCAGGAACAGGGCCGGCTCCGCCAGCACCGCGAAGGTCACTTCGCGGGCCGCGCCCATGCCCTCGAAGGGCGAACCGGTATCCAGGGCGGCCAGCACCGTGAAGAACCGGGACAGCGCGAACAGGTAGACGAACACGATCAGGTCGCCGGCGAAGGCCACCGGCGCGGAAGCCGCGCCCATGGGCACCATGAGCGCCGCCACGAGCGCGGTGGCGACCGCCACCGCCGGCCCGGCCAGGAACACGCCCGTGGTGCTGCGGCTGAGCACCTGGCCCTTGCCCATGAGCTTGGCCAGGTCGCGGTAGAGCTGCAGCACCGGCGGGCCGGTGCGGCCGGCGAACAGGGCCTTGACCTTGTTGATCACCCCGGCCAGCAGCGGCGCCAGGACCATCGTCAGGGCCAGCTGGGCCAGGAGCAGCAGGAGGATCCGCGGCCCGCTCATGCCAGGGTCCAGGTGAACAGGGCGACCAGGATCAGCACGACGTAGACCAGGTAGATCGAAAGGTGCCCGGACTGCAGGAACCGCAGCATGTTCGCGAGCCGGGCGGCGCCCAGGAAGAGCGGCGCCAGGGCCCGGTCCAGGAGCGGATCCGAGGGCTGCACGGAGAACCGGCCCGGCCTGGGATTGAGGCCCTGGATCCGCGGCCGGCGCTCATGGGGCAGGAGCACCCAGCGGAAGGCGTCGGTGAGCATCTGGGCGAAGCCGGAGGCGGTGTACTGGATCCGGGCCGTGGGCACCGCGTAGCCGCAGTCCCAGGTGCCCGCGCTCCGGGAGGGGGCGCGCCGGAGCCGGAGCCACAGCGCCGCGAAGGCCGGAACCCCCAGGGCGGCGATCAGGGTGAGGGCGCCCAGGTTGGCCAGGCCACCCAGGCGCAGGGCGGGGTCCCCGGACAGTTCGCCGGCCGCCCGGTTCAGGGCCGGGGCCAGCAGCCAGGGGCACAGGCCGATCAGGGCGCAGAGGCAGGCCAGGATCCCCATGGGCCGGAGCATGGCGGGCGGGGATTCATGGGCGTGGGCCCCGGCCTCGGTGCGCGGCTCGCCCAGGAACACGACGCCGTAGGCCCGGGTGAACACCGCCACGGCCAGGGCGCCGATGACGGCCAGGGCGGCCAGGGGCACGACCCCCCAGATCCAGCCCCGGGGTTCCAGGGCCCGCAGGGAGCCCAGGTAGATCAGCCATTCCCCGGCGAAGCCGTTGAGCGGCGGCAGGCCGCAGATGGCGGCGGCCCCGGCCAGGAACAGCAGGGCGGTCCGGGGCATCCGCTTGGCCAGGCCGCCCAGGCGCTCCATGTCCCGGGTGCCGGTCGCGTGCATCACCGAACCCGCGCCCATGAACAGCAGGGGCTTGAACAGGCTGTGGTTGAGCAGGTGCAGGAGGGCGCCGGCGCCGCCCAGGAGGGTCAGCACCGGGAGTCCCTTGGCCTTGCCGGCGAAGGCCAGCCCCAGGCCGAGGAACATGATGCTGACGTTCTCGATGGAGCTATAGGCCAGCATGCGCTTGAGGTCGCGCTGGCCCAGGGCCGAGGCCAGGGCCAGGATGCCCGAGGCCGCGCCCATGCCGGTGAGCAGGCCGGCCCACCACAGGGGCGGGTCCGGGGTCCAGGCGAGGATCCGCAGCAGGCCGAGGATGCCCATCTTGAGGAGGAGCCCGGAGAGGAGGGCCGATACATGGCTGGGGGCGGCGGCGTGGGCCCCGGGCAGCCACACGTGGAACGGCCCGATCCCGGCCTTGAGGCCGAAGCCCGCCAGCAGCAGGAGGAAGGCCGCGGTCCCGGCGGGGCTGGCGGCGAACCCGGCCGGCAGCGGGCCCAGGTCGAAGGAGCCGCCGTTGCGCCAGGCCAGCACCGAGAATCCGGCGAACAGCAGCAGGGCGCCGGTGTGGGCGGCCACCAGGTTGACCCAGCCGGCCTCGCGCACCGCGGCGTCCTGGTCGCTGATGCAGACCATCAGGAAGGCCATGAAGGCCATGACCTCCCAGGCGAACAGGAACAGCATGGCGTTGGCCGCGGCGGTGAGCAGGATCATCGACCCGGTCGCCAGGCCGAAGAAGAACCGCAGCCGGGGCGCGGTATGGGCGTGCACCTCGTCGCTCCAGTAGCCCTCGGAGTAGAAGGACAGCAGGGCCGGCACCAGCGTCACCGGGGCCAGCAGGAACGACCCCAGGGCGTCGCCCTGGAAGCGCAGCCGGGCGCCGGGCAGGGCCCAGGGCATCTCGGCCTGCCAGGGGTGGCCGCCATAGAGCACGGCCCCGGCCACGGCCAGCCCGCATAGCCCTGCCCCGGCCAGCATCCAGGAGGCGGTCCGGCCCCCCGAACCCCGGGACAGCAGCCCAGGGACGCCGGAAAGGGCGGCCAGGATCAGGGCGCTGAAGAACAGACCAGGGAGCAGCATTTATCCGCCGGGGGCGGCACCGGACCAGGGCGGGGCACGGAGCGGGGCCCGCGGCGCGACCATCCTGGGGGTGTCTCGGGCCATTCTAGCCTGCCGGGGCGGCGGTTGGCTAATGTCAGGCAACCCCGGCAGAATGGGAGACATGCCCTTCCGCCCCCGCAAGCACGACTCCCACGCGCACCGCTACCTGCGGGTGGCCCGCAAGCGGACCCTCCGGGTGCTCCAGGGCCACGTTCACCTCAACGACGTCCAGCACGGCCTGGGCTACGCCCTGGACCGGACCCTGGACCTGCTGCCCCTGGATTCCCAGCTCCTGCTCACCCAGGGCGCCGACCGGAGCAAGATCCTGAACCGGCAGCTGGCCTGGTCGATGGCCTTCATCGCCGGCGCGGTCAACGCCGGCGGGTTCCTGGCCGTGCGGTCCTACACCTCCCACGTGTCCGGCACGGTCTCGACCATCGCCGACGAGCTGGCCCTGGGCCGGCTGGGCCTGGCCTGGACCGCCCTGCAGGTGCTGGTCTGCTTCATCCTGGGGGCGTTCACCGGCGGCACCCTGATCAACGTGGGCAAGCGCCTGAAGTTCCGCAGCTACTATGCCTTCAGCCTGATGATCGAGGGCGTCCTGCTGCTGGTGTTCGGCCTCATGGGCTACAGCCTGAGCCTGCGCCGGGAACTGTTCCTGCCCATGACCGTGATCCTCCTGTCGTTCATCATGGGCATGCACAACTCGGTGGTGACCTCGATCTCCAACACCGAAGTGCGCACCACCCACATGACCGGCAACGCCACCGACTTCGGCATCGAACTGAGCCGCCTGGTCTACCCCAACGTCATGCACCGGCGCGGCGTCGACCCCATCCACGCCAACCGCGACAAGCTCAAGTTGCACGGCCTGCTGATCCTGAGCTTCCTGGGCGGCGGCGTGGCCGGCGCGGTCGGCTTCAAGCACGTGGGCTACAAGGTGACGATCTTCTTCTCGGCCTTCCTGTTCAGCCTGGCGATCCGGCCGCTGCTCTACGACGCCCGGGTCCGCCTGCGCATGCTCGGCGGCGTCCCGGATCTGACTGCAGCCAAGGCCCTGGCCCGGGACATCTTCGTGCGCGGAGGGCACGGGTGACGGGGCCGGGGACGGAAGGGCACGTGGCCTTCCCCCGGAACCCGGTCACTCCCGCCGCTGCTCGAGCATGTGGAACAGCTGGGCCCTGGCCTTCTCGTCCTCCCGGCGGCCGACGGCCAGGGCCACCTGGCGCGCCACTTCCTCGATGAGGCTCCGTTCCTCCTTCAGGAAGGGGCCCTCGTCGAAGACCGGCAGGTCGCGGTCATAGGCCACCTGGACCCGGCCGCGGACCTTGTCCCCCACCCGCAGGGGGGCCTCCTGGATCCAGGAGGTCTCACGGAAGGCCGGGGTCGCATAGGGGCGCCCGTCGAAGGTGATGCTCCCGGACGTATGCTCGGGATACTGCCATGCCGGCGGCAGCAGGCCGACAATCTCCATGAGCTGTTCGTCCAGGGTCAAGTCGGTGTGCTGGAAGACCTGGGCGATGCCGTAGAGGCAGTCCAGCTCCTTGACCCGTTCGCGCAGGGCCCACTGGGCGGCCTGGAAGGCCACCGCCACCCCCAGGGTCTCCCCGACGGCCTCGAAGAAGGGCAGGTCGTCCCGGTTGAAGCGCTCGGCCTTCCGGAAGCCCAGGTGGAGAATGCCCCGGGTGCGATCGTCCACGGGCACCGGGACGATGGCCAGCGAGAGGTAGTCCCCCCCCAGGACCAGGGACCTGGGCTCGGCGTCCTGCCGATCGTCCCTGAGGAGGATCGGGCGCGTGGCGTCCCCGGTCCAGAAACTGCCGCCCCGGGTGAAGAACGGGGAGGCCGCGAGGAACTGGCCACGGAGCATGGCGTCCAGGATGGATTGGAGGGAGGCGTTTCCATTGGATCCTGAGACCCCACCCGCCCCCGTGGCCTGGCAACGATAGGTCCGTCCCGTTTGCTCCAGGCGCACTTCCAGGAGATCGCAGGCCAGGAATTCCAGGATGGAGCCCGTGGCCATCTGGAGGAACTCCGGTCTCATGGACCCCTGGTTCGCCATGGAGAAAAGGCGGTGGAGAAGGTCCCGGAAGCGCAGGGAATGCGCGCCGGCGCGGAACTGGAAGGGATGGCCGTCCTGGTTGGCTGGGCTCATGCCGGATGCCCTCCGAATGGAGACCTTAGGACTCGAGGATCCAGGGGTGACGACCTTCATTCTGCCCGAAGTGGGTAGGAGTTATCAGTGCTATGATCCCGGTATTCCCGAAACACTTCGGAACCCCTCCCCAGGCCGCCCCCAGGCGGGCCACGCGGAAGGCGCCATGAGAGACCCGATCCTAGATGCGCTGCTCGGAGCCCCGGAACAGACCGAGATCCCCTTCGAGGCCCTGATGCCCTGGCGGGTGAAGAACCTGCTCCTGGTCACCAGCCTCTACGACAGCTACACCTTCATCGAGGACGGGCGACTGGCGGAAATGCTCCTGGGCGAGTTCATGGAACTCCACCTCCAGTCCTCCCCCAACATCCGGCGGGTGTCCACGGCCCGGGAGGCGCTGGACCTCATCCGGCGGGAACCCTTCGACCTGGTGATCTCCATGCCGAGGGTGGGGGACATGAACGTGCGGGAATTCGGCCCCGCCGTGCAGGCCCTTGCCCCGGGCCTGCCCGTGATCCTCCTGGTCAGCAGCCTCCGGGAGCTGGGCCAGCTGCAGGGGGAGGGCGGGCTCAAGGGGATCCAGGAGGTCTTCGTGTGGCTGGGGGACGTCGCCCTGTTCCTGGCCATGGTCAAGTGCACGGAAGACCGCAAGAACGCCCTGCACGACGCCCGGCTCGCGGGGGTCAAGTGCATCCTGGTGGTGGCCGACGACATCCCTTTCTGCTCCGCCTGCCTTCCGGCGCTCTATGCCGGGGTCATGAAGCAGGCCCTCGGTCCCGTGGCCGAAGGCGTGGACCGCACCAGGGCCGTCCTGCGCCGCCGGGCCCGGCCCAAGATCCTCCTGGCCCACACGTTCGAAGAGGCCATGGCCGCCCTGGAGGCCCACGGGGAGGACCTGGCCGCCCTGATCCTGGATGCCGCCGTCCCGCGGGCCGGGAGCATGGACCTCACGGCCGGGCGGGACCTGGCCAGGAACGCGGCGGCGCGCCTTCCGGACCTGCCCATCCTCGTCCAGGCCGACCTGGACCCATCCTCCCCCGATCCGGCCAAGGCCGTGCTGGCCTTCCTGGAGGAGCACCTGGGCTTCGGAGAGTTCGTCTTCCGGCTTGCGGACGGTTCGGTGGCGACCCGGGCCCAGGACTTCCGCAGCCTCGAGTGGGCCGTCCAGGCCGTGCCGGACGAATGTCTCGAGCGCCATGCCCGCCGCGGGGACTTCAGCCGCTGGGTCCTGGCCCGCTCCGAGTTTGATCTGGCCGGTGATCTGGATCGCATCGCGGCCGACGGGCCGCCGGCGCCGGAGCTGCGCCGGCGGATCCTGGGGGCGCTCTCCGCCCACCGGGTCCGGCGCGGCGCCGGGGTGGTGACCGAATTCTCGGCTTCCGGTTTCGAAGGCGGGACCCGGTTCGCGCGGGTGGGCGCGGGCTCCCTCGGCGGCAAGGGAAGGGGCCTGGCCTTCATCAACTCCCTGCTGACCTCGTACGGCCTGGAGACACGGATTCCGGACATCCGGATCGGCGTGCCGCCCACGCTCGTGCTGGCCACGGACGTGTTCGACCGGTTCATGAAGGCTTCGAATCTCATGGCCTTCGCCCTGGGGGAGACCGACGACGAGAGGATCAGCCGCGCCTTCCTGGCCGCGGACCTGCCCCGGGACGTGGTGGATGCGCTCTGGACCTTCCTGGATTGGGTGCGCTACCCCTTGGCCGTGCGGTCCTCAAGCCTGCTGGAGGACGCGTCCTACCAGCCTTTCGCGGGGATCTACGAGACGTACATGATTCCCAACAACGACGAGGATCCCGAAGTGCGCCTCGCCCAGCTCGGCGAAGCCATCAAGATGGTGTACGCCTCCACCTACCGCTCCGACGCCAAGGCCTATATCCAGTCCACCCCCAACCACCTGGAGGAGGAGAAGATGGCGGTGGTGATCCAGCAGGTGGCGGGGTCCCGGCACGGCCGGTACTTCTACCCCGACTTCGCAGGGGTGGGGCGTTCCCTGAATTTCTATCCCATGCCCGGCATGAAGCCCGAGGAGGGCATCGGCTCGGTGGCCCTGGGCCTGGGCATGACCGTGGTGGACGGCGGGCGGTGCGCCCGCTTCTGTCCCGCCCAACCCTCCAAGCCCCTGCAATGGTTCTGTCCCGAGGACTACCTGAAAAACGCCCAGCGGGAGTTCGTCGCGCTGGACCTGGAAGGCGGGATCGTGGACCCGGTCACGGGCGGCGCCATGCTCAACCTGGCCACCCTGGACCTCCGGGCCGCCCGGGAGCACGGCACCCTCTACCCGGTCGGCGGCGTCTATTCCGCGGACAACAACGCCATCTACGACGGCTGCTCCCGGCCCGGCGTGCCCCTGGTGACCATGGCCGGGGTGTTCAAGGGGCAGGTCTTCCCGCTGGGGGAGGTGCTCACCCTGCTCCTGAAGGTGGGCGAAGTGGCCAATTCCTGCCCCGTGGAGATCGAGTTCGCGGTCTGCCTGGGCCGTGGCCCGGACGGGGCCCACGAATTCAATTTCCTCCAGATCCGGCCCATGGTCATGGGCACGGACGCCCAGGACATCGATATGGAGGCCCTGGTTCCGGCCCAGGCCCTCTGCACTGCGCGGATGGCGATGGGCAACGGGTTCCTGGAGGGGGTGCGGGATCTGGTGTACGTGCGGCCCGACCGGTTCGATCGGGCCCTGACCCCGGTCATCGCCGCGGAGGTGGGAGAACTGAACGCGCGGCTGAAGGCCGCCGGGCGCCCCTACCTCCTCCTGGGGCCCGGCCGCTGGGGTTCCGCCGATCCGTGGCTGGGCATTCCGGTCACCTGGGGCCAGATCGCCGGCGTGCGCTGCATCGTCGAGACCGACATGGGGGACATGCATGTGGATCCTTCCCAGGGATCCCATTTCTTCCAGAACATCATGGCCTTCGGAATCGGCTACCTCACCCTCGAAACGCACGGCACCCTGGACCGGATGGACCACGCCTGGCTGGACGCCCAGGAGGCGGAGTCGGAGACGGCCCACCTGCGGCATCTGCGCTTCGAGGAGCCTTTGCAGATCGCCCTGAACGGACGGCGGAACCGGGGCGTGGTCCTCAAGCCCGGATTCACCCTGGGGCCGGGCTGAACGTCAGTATTGGCCGACCATGCCCTGGGCCACGGCCAGTTCGGCGTTCAGGATCGAGCCGCCGGCCGCGCCGCGTTCGGTGTTGTGGCCGAGCAGGGTGAACTTGATGCCGAGCACAGGGCACTTGCGGATGCGGCCGACGTGCACCGACATGCCGCCGTCCTGCTCCACGTCCCGGCGCACCTGCGGGCGGTTCTCGGCGGTGTGCAGGCGGATGGGGACCCGGGGGGCGCTGGGCAGGTCCAGGCGCTGGGGCAGGGGGGTCCAGGCGGCCAGCGCCTCGCGCACCTGTTCGGGGGTGGGGTTGCCCTTGAGGCGCACGCTCACGCTCTCGGTGTGGCCCTCGAGCACCGGCGCCCGGTAGCACAGGGCCGAGACGGTCATGGGGTCGTCGACGGCCAGGCCGTCCTCGACGGTGCCCAGGAGCCGGCCGGTCTCGATTTCCACCTTGGCCTCCTCGCCGCCGATGTAGGGGATGATGTTGCCCATGATGTCCAGGCTGGCCACGCCGGGGTAGCCGGCGCCGCTCACGGCCTGCATGGAGGTCATCAGCACCGTCTCGACCCCGAAGGCCTCGTGCAGGGGGGCCAGGGCCATCACCAGGACGGTGGTGGTGCAGTTGGGGTTGGTCAGGATCGAGCCGGACCAGCCGCGGCGCTGGCGCTGGAAGGGCAGCAGGGCCAGGTGGCCGGGGTTGACCTCGGGCACCAGCAGCGGCATGTCGAGCTCCATGCGGAAGGCCGAGGCGTTGCTGAACACGTGGGCGCCGGCCCGGGCGAAGGCGGGCTCGATCTCCTTGGCGGGGCCGGCGTCCAGGGCGCTGAACACGATCGGGCAGAGGGCCTCGGCCGGGTCTGAGGCGACCAGCACCTGGTCGCCCAGGCCGCCGTAGGGCTCGCCGTCCAGGCGCCAGTCGCAGGCGTCCCGGTAGCGCTTGCCGTTGCTGCGGTCGCTGGCGGCGAGGACCTTCAGCTCGAACATGGGGTGGCCCGCCAGGCGGTGGACGAAGCGCTGGCCGACGACGCCGGTGGCGCCAAGGACGGTAACGGGGATGCGGTTCACGGTCGCTCCTGGAGGAAATGCCGGGCGAGCCTCAGGTTGAGCTCGGCGCCGGCCAGTAGGTCGGTCATGGTCAGGTGCTCGTCGCGGGTGTGGGCGACCCGGATGCTGCCCGGGCCGGCCAGCACCGCGGTGCGGTCGGGAATCAGTCCGCGCAGGGCCGGGGCGTCCGAGCCGAACGGCATGAAGGCCCGCTCGAAGCCTTCCAGCGCCGGGTAGAGGCAGGGCGGCTCGTCCACCTGCACCTCCAGTTCGCCCCCGGGCGGGCAAAGGGCCTCGGCCGCGGCCCGGAAGCCCGAGCCCGGCACGGTGCGCAGATTCACCTGGGCGTGGGCGTGGGCGGGCACGATGTTGACCGCCGAGCCGCCCTGGATGGTGCCCAGGTTCCAGACCTCGGGGCCCAGATCGGGGTCCACGCCCAGGGGGATCGCCCGGAGCGCCTGGCACCAGTCCAGCAGGTCGAGGATGGCGTTGTGGCCCAGTTCCGGGCTGCCGCCGTGGGCGGCCCTGCCGGTGCAGGTCAGCAGGAGGTTCTGCACGCCGCGCTGGCCGGTGGCGACCTTGAGCTCGGTGGGTTCGCCGTTGATCAGGGCCCGGCAGGCGCGGAACCGGTCCTTCCAGAAGCCGGCGTCCTGGGCGCCCAGGCTGTCGGTCTCCTCGCCGGCCACTCCCAGCCAGGCCACCCCCTGCTCGCGCAGTTCCAGGATGGCCAGCAGCTGGGCGACGATCTGGCCCTTGGCGTCGCAGGCGCCGCGGGCGAAAAAGGCATCGCCCTCCCAGCGGCCGGGCAGGAACGGCGGCACCGTGTCCAGGTGGGTGGAGAACAGCACCCTGGGCTCCCCCCAGGTGGCCAGGACGTTGCACCGGCCCGGGGCGATCTCCCGCAGCTCGACCCGGGCGCCCATCGCCGCCAGGGCCGGCAGGAGCGCGGGCAGGATCCCGTCCTCCTGGCCGGTGGTGGAGTCCAGGGCGCAGAGCTGCGGCAGGAGTTCCTCGGGGCGCCAGGGGGCCGGCATCAGGCCTCCCACGCTTCGGCCGCGACCGGATGGGACAGGAACGGCGCCATCGCCTCGCTGAACCCGTAGGCCCCGGTCATGCCCATGGCCAGCAGGGTGCCCGGAGCCAGTTCGGGCAGCTCCACGTCGCCGAGCCGGTCCAGGCTGGTGCAGAGCGGCCCGGCCAGGGTCGCCGGACGCAGCGGGCCGGCCGCGCCGATGGCCTTGACCGGGAAGGCCTGGCCGGTGAGCAGGGGGCGCAGCAGGTGGTTGACGCCGCCCTCCAGGATGGCGAAGCGCACCCCGCGGCTCTCCTTCACCCGGGTCACCCGGGTCAGGTAGACGCCGCAGGGCCCGGCCAGGAACCGGCCCGGCTCGAGGATCAGCTCGCCGCCGAACCAGGGATTCTCCTCCAGCAGCGCGGCCAGCCCGCGGCCCAGGGCGGCCACGTCGAGCGGGGCCTGGTCCTCGCGGTAGGGCACGCCCAGGCCGCCGCCCAGGTCGATCTGCTCCAGGGGGCGGCCCAGGGCCTCCTGGAGCTGGCGGGCCATGCCCAGGACATGCCGGTGGGTGGCCAGCAGCTTGCCGGCGTCCCGCTCGTTGCTGGCGGCGAACACGTGCAGCCCGCGGATGGTCACGTTGCGGAGGGTCCGGGCCCGGTCCAGCAGGGCGGGCAGGTCCTCCTCGTCCACCCCGAAGGCCGAGGGGCCGGTGCCGCCGATGAGCCGCGAGCCCTCCTCGATGCCGGCCTGGGGGTGCACCCGGAGGTTCACGGACACCGGGCTGGAGGCCAGGACGTCCAGGCGTTCCAGATCCTCCCAGCCCTCGGCCTGGACGCGCACGCCCTGGGCCAGGGCCTGGGCCAGTTCGGCGGTCCTTTTGCCGGGGCCGGTGTAGAACACGGCCGGGGCGCCCAGGGCGGCCACCCGGGCCATCTCGCCGGCCGAGGCGCAGTCGAAGCTCGCGCCCAGGCCCGCGAACAGTTCGAGCAGGGCCGGATGGGGGTTGGCCTTGACGGCGTAGGCCAGCCGGGCCCGGGCGGGCAGGGCCGCGCGGAGAGCGGTGAACTGCCCGGCGGCCACGGCCCGGGAATAGGCGAACCGGGGCGTGCCGGCCTCGGCCAGGCGCCCGCAGGCGGCGTCATCGAACGCGAAAAGGTTCAAGCTTGCCTCCAGAACGGCGCCAGCCGCGCCACCCCTTCCCGGATCCGCCCGGGGTCCCCAGCGTAGCTCAGCCTGACGTGGTTGGCGCCCCGGTCCCCGAAGGCCATGCCCGGCACCACGACCACCCTGCCCTCGTCCCGGAGCTTCAGGCAGAAGACCATGGGATCGACCCCGGGGGGCATCTCGAGCCAGTGGTAGAAGCCGCCGGAAGCCAGCTCGGGGGTCCGCCCGAAATGGTCCTGGAACGCCGAGCGGAAGGCCTCCCAGCGCAGGGACAGGTGGACCCGGGCCTCGGCCAGCACCTGGTCCGAGGCCTCCAGCAGGGCCTGGGCCGCCAGCTGGGAAGGGCGGGCCGGGGCGGTGACCATGTAGGCGTGCACCAGCCGGGCCGGGGCCAGCAGGGCGGGATCGCCCAGGGCCCAGCCGACCCGCAGCCCGGGCGCGCCCCAGGCCTTGCTGACCGAGCCGAGCACCAGGCCGTCGGCCGTGACCTCCCGGAGCGAAGGCACCGGCTCGCCCAGCCGCAGTTCCCGGTAGACCTCGTCCGAGATCAGCAGCACCCCCCGGCGGGCGCAGGCCTCGGCGATCTCCGCCAGGTCCTCGCGGCTGGCGCCGGCGCCGGTGGGGTTGCCGGGGTGGTTGAGGATGGCGACCTGGGCCTGGGGGGTCCGGTCCAGGGCCTCCCGGAAACGCCCGGCGTCGAGCCGGAACCCCGGCCCCAGGGCATAGGGGACCGGCTCGGCGCCGGCCACCCGGGCCAGGGCCGGGTAGGCCAGGAAGCCCGGGTCGGGCACCAGCACGGCGTCGCCGGGCTCGGCGTAGGCCTGGATCAGCGCGAACAGGGCGCCCTGGCTGCCGGTTGTGAGCAGCACTTCATCCGCGCGGGTGCCGTGGAAGGCCGCGACGGCCTCCTGCAGGCCCGGAAGGCCGGCGTTCGGTCCGTAGGCACAGGGGCCCTGGGTGCGCGCCAGGGCCTCCCGGGCCGGGGCCGGCAGGTCCCAGCCGGGTTCGCCCAGGCCCATGGGCACGGCGTCGGCCGGGGCCCCCTCGGACAGGGCGCGGATCGGGCTGGGGCGCAGCCGGCTCAGGCGGGAGGCGGCCTTCAACGGAGCGCCTCCTCCAGGGCCGTGGAGGCGTTGGTCTTGGAATCACGATACTTGACGATGCAGGGGGCACTGACGTTGAGGCGCCGGGCCAGGGCGAAGGCGCCGGAGACCGGGCGGCTGCCGGGCACGACCACGGCGCCTTCCGGCACTTCCCTGGTGATCTCCCGCTCGTTGACCAGATCGTAGATCCGGGTCGAGGCGGTGATCAGGACGCCCGGGGCCAGCACCGCCCGGCGCCGGACCACGACCCCCTCGAACAGGCCGCACAGGCCGCCCACGAAGGCCTCGTCCTCGACCACCACCGGCAGGGCGCCGGCGGGCTCGAGCACGCCGCCCACCTGGACGCCGGCCGACAGATGCACCCGCTTGCCGATCTGGGCGCAGCTGCCCACCAGGGCGTGGCTGTCGACCATGCTGCCCTCGTCGACGTAGGAACCCACGTTGATGTAGGCCGGCGGCACGATCACCACGCCCGGGGCGACGAAGGCGCCGCGGCGCACCGCGGAGCCGCCGGGGACCACCCGCACGTTGTCGGCCAGGGTGAAGGCCCGGGGCGGGAAGGCCGCCCGGTCGAAGCAGGGGCCGGGCCAGCCCGGCACCTCGACCGTGGCGGTGCTGCGGAAGCCCACCAGGATGGCGGATTTCACCCAGGGGTTGGCGTGCCAGTTGCCTTGCGCGTCGGGGCTGGCGGAACGGGCGGCGCCCGATTCCAGGGCGGCCAGGAAGAGCTGGTAGACCTCGGCCAGGGCCGGATCGGCCAGGACCTCCTCCATGGGCCGGCTGAAGAATGCCTGGAGCTCCATTACGCCACCTCGATCTGGAAGGGCGCCAGTTCGGCCAGGCGGGCCCGGGTGGCGGCGGTGGCGGAGGTCAGCGGCAGGCGCAGGCCGGAGCCGCAGATGCCGCGCAGCTCGAGCGCCGCCTTCAGCGGGATCGGGTTGCTCTCCAGGAACAGGGCGTCCATGAGCGGCAGCAGGGCCAGGTGCCAGGCCCGGGCCTCGGCGCTCCGGCCCTCCAGGGCCAGGTGCACCATCCTGGCGGTCTCCACGGGCGAGAGGTTGCCCATGACGCTGATCAGGCCGCTGGCGCCCACGGCGATGGCCGGGAGGGCCAGGCCGTCGTCGCCCGAGAGCAGGGTCTTGCCGGCCGGCAGGGTGCGGGCGATCTCGCCGATCTGGGCCAGGTTGCCGCTGGATTCCTTGACCGCGACCAGCTGCGGGTTGGCCCAGAGCTGGGCCAGGGCCGAGGGGGTGACGTTCAGGCCGGTGCGGCCGGGCACGTTGTAGACGATCAGGGGCAGGCCCGGGGCCGCTTCGGCGACGGCCTCGTAGTGGGCCACCAGCCCGCCGGTGGTGGGCTTGTTGTAGTAGGGGGTCACCACCAGCGCGCCCTGGGCGCCCTGGCGCTGGGCCCGGCGGGTCCACTCCGCCGCCTGGCGGGTGGCGTTGGAGCCGGTGCCGACGATCACCGGGGCCCCCTGGGCGGCCTCCAGGCAGAGATCGACCAGGGCGTCGCGCTCGGGATCGAGGATGGTGGCCGCCTCGCCGGTGGAGCCGAGCACCACCACGCCGTCGGCGCCGCCGTCCAGGACGTGGCGCACCAGGCGGGAGAACCCGGAGGGGTCCACGTCGCCCGAGGAGGAGAACGGGGTGGCCAGGGCCACATAGAGTCCATTGAGCTTCATGGTCATTCTCCGAATAGGGGATCGAGGGTTTCCTGGGCGCAGGCGTCGAAGGTCAGCAGTCCGGTCCGGCCCCGGGCCCAGCGCGCGGCCCGCAGGGCGCCCTGGGCGAACACCGCCCGGTTCCGGGCCTGGTGGGTCATGCAGAGGGTCTCGGCCGGACCGTCCAGGCCGATGGTGTGGCTGCCGAACTCGGCACCGGCCCGGATCACCGCGACGTTCAGCTGGTTCGGGGCATGGCCGCCCAGGGACCACTCGGTCTTGCGCGGGCAGCCCGACAGCACGGCCTCGGCCAGGCGCTTGGCGGTGCCGCCGGGGGCGTCGGCCTTGAGCCTGTGGTGGTGTTCGAGGACGTAGGGATCGAGCTCGGGGTCCAGGGCGGCGAAGCGGCCCAGGATCTTCCCCAGCCGGGCCATGAGGGCCACCGCCAGGCTGAAGTTGGGGGCGACCAGCACGGCGATCCGGCCCCGGCAGCGGGCGTCCAGATCGGCCGGGACGGCCCAGCCGGTGGTGCCGATCACCAGGTCGGTGCCGGTGGCCAGGGCCCATTCCAGGTGCTCGGGGACGGCCGCGGCGGCGCTGGCGTCGATGGCCAGGTCGGCTTCGCCGGGCGTCTCGCCCACGTCGACGATCCAGGCCAGCTCGAGGTCCTTGGCGGCCTTGATGGCCTCGGCGACCGCGTTGCCCAGGCGCCCCCGGCCGAAGATCCCGATCCTCATGACTGGCCTCCCCCGATGAGGGCCTGGTGCAGGTTGCGCACGGCCTTCCTGGCGTCCTCGGCGACCACGACGATGCTGAGGTTGATCTCGTTGGCGCCCATGCTGATCATCTCGACGTTGATGTCGCGCATGGCGCCGAAGGCCTGGCCGGTGACCCCCGGCGTGTGCTTGAGCCGCTCGCCGACGATGGCGACGATGGCCCGGTCCCGGGCCACGCCGACCGTGGCGAACTCCGACAGGTCGGCGATCAGCTCGTCCAGCGGGGCGTCGGCCTCGACGGTGAGGGACACGCTGACCTCGGCGGTGGCGATCAGGTCGACGCTGACCTTGTGCCGGGCGAACACGTCGAACAGCTTGGCCAGGAAGCCGCTCTGGTTGAGCATCCGGGCCGAGGCCACGGTCAGCACGGTGACCGGGCCCCGGTGGGCCAGGGCGGTGACCGGCCGGCCGGTCTGGACATGGCCGGTGATGGTGGTGAAGCGGCCCTGGGGCCGGCGGGTGTGGCGCACGGTGACCGGGATGCCCTTTTCGACCGCCGGCTGGATGGTGGCGGGGTGCAGGACCTTGGCGCCGAAGGCCGCGAGCTCGGCGGCTTCGGCGAAGCTCAGTTCGGGGATCGGCTGGGCCTCGGGGACGACCCTCGGGTCGGAGGTCAGCACGCCCTCCACGTCGGTCCAGATCTGGATGTCCTCGGCGCCCAGGGCCGCGCCGAACAGCGCGGCGCTGTAGTCGCTGCCGCCCCGGCCCAGGGTGGTGGTGAGGCCCTGGGCGGTGGCGCCGATGTAGCCCTGGGTGACCACGGCCTTGCCGGGGCCGAGCAGGGGCGCCAGGATCGCCGCGGCCAGGGCGTCCAGCTCGGGCAGGGGCCGGCCGGTGCCGAAGGTGGCGTCGGTGCGCATGACGGTACGGGCGTCCACCCAGACCGCGCCCATGAAGGCCGCCAGGATCCGGGTGCTGAGCCGCTCGCCGACGCTGGCGATGGCGTCCATGCTCCGGGGCGAGAGCTCCTTGAGCAGGCCCACGCCGCGCAGCAGCAGGTCCAGTTCGCCGGCCAGTTCGTCGATGGCCGCTTCCAGGGCGGGCTCGGGGCCTTCCAGCAGCTCCCGGCCCAGGTCCCGGTGGCGCTGGATCAGGGCGGCGTGCAGGGCCAGGGCCGTGGCCAGGTCGCCGGCCTCGGCCTTGGTGGCGGCGGCGAACAGCTGGTCGGTGGTCTTGGCGGTGGCGGAGAGCACCACCAGGGGCGAGCGCGGGTAGGCATCCCGGACCAGCGCGGCCACTTCCCGCATGCAGGCGGCGTCGGCCACCGAGGATCCGCCGAATTTCATGACGATCATCGGGAACCTCCATGAGGTCCGGTTCGGGTCGGGGTGGGAAGGTTCGTCACGGGGGGGCCTCCGGCGGGTGAACGGATGAAGACCCTTGACCCCTTCCCGGCCACGCGGGGCCAGGTCGTCGTCCTAAGGCACTCCGCGGCGATTTGGCGCCGCGACAGCCGCCGGGTGTTAGCCCTGGCGTCCAAGGCGCGCGTTGATGAGTCGCGGACCCTTCGGCGATTCTCCCCTTTCACGCAGGATCAACGGGATCATCAACCTCCCCCGCGCTACTGATGGGAATCGCTCCTCCATCGGTCCTTCCACCCTGGCACAATCCATAGCGGGATGCAACATACTTGACCCATGAGCAAGTCGCCTTCGACCGCCGCCACCCGCCTCCTGAGGGAACTCAAGATTCCCTACATGGAACATTTGTACACGTACGAGGAACACGGCGGCACCACAGTGGCCGCCCGCTCCCTGGGCGCCGACGAACACGCCGTCATCAAGACCCTGATCCTGGAGGACGAGGCCGCCCGGCCCCTGGTGGTCCTCATGCACGGCGACAAGGACGTGAGCACCAAGGCCCTGGCCCGGCAGATCGGGGCCAAGTCCGTGCAGCTCTGCAAGCCCGAGGTCGCCACCCGCCACAGCGGCTACCTGGTGGGCGGCACCAGCCCCTTCGGCACCCGCAAGGCCATGCCGGTCTACGTGGAGGCCAGCATCCTGGCGCTTCCGGAGATCTACCTGAACGGCGGCAGCCGGGGGTTCCTGATCGGCCTGGCTCCGGCGGATCTGGTCCGGGCCCTGAACCCCCGGGAGGTCGCGGTCGCCCTGTAGACCGTAGTGGCGAATCCCGGTTCCCGGGCGTCAATGCCCGGACTCCTTTTTGAGTTCCTTTTCCCGGGCTCTGATTTTCCGGAGCAGGGTCTGCACGCGCCAGTGCAGCGAGGGGTCCTGCGCGTAGGATATTGTGAGCTCGCTGAGGTCCAAGGGAAGATACCGGATGACCTCTTGGAGGACGTCAGTCCCTTTCGAGTCGGTTTCGGCCAATTTCCGTTTCAGTTTGATAAATTTATCATACGATTTGCAGTTCATGGCATCGATCGCGATTTTCATCAGGATTTCGGCCTCGGATGGCTCGATCTGGGTCGAGGCCAGGATGACCTCCGAATCTTCCGGGTGATCCTCCATCTTCCGGCAGACCTGGAACAACAGGCCGCCGGGTACCCGGCCGAAGTGGCCGATCCTCAAATCCTTGTTGTTCTTGAAGGATGAGCCCAGGTCCGCCAGATTGCGGGTGACCTTCGCGGTGGTATCCGTGATCGTCTGGGCAAAATTGTCCACCACCAGGAGTTCCTCATCCGGGCCGAGGGCGATCTTGCGCATCCAACGGGACGGGTCGTTCAGCCTTGGCTTCGGGCGGCTGCGCTCGGCCTTGAGCCTTTGCATCAGGAAGCTGTGGTATCCGGAATCGCAGTCCTTGTGTCCAGCCACGAGGGTCTTCAGCGCGCACGTCCCGTCCTGGTTGGGGATGAGCTGGCGCACGCCCTGGTCGGCGAACTCCACGAAGGTGATGATTCCTTTTTTGTCCACGGTGATCCCCATCGGGGTCAAGCCCACTTTGGACGCGTCCGTGGCCTCGGTATCCCCGGTGAATCTGGCCCCGTTGCCGGCAATGGCCTCGAATTTGGCCTCGCCTTTTCCCGTCATGGTCATCCGGTAGATTCGATTTTCAATGGCGTCGGCGATGAAGCGGACCCCGTCGCGTCCGCCCGCCAAACCAAGGATTTCCTCCGGTTCGTGACGCTCGAGGAGCCATTCTCCAAATTGATTCGTTCGTGTTCCACGGCCCCAGGAGCCGAGGTATTGCAGATTGCCCTTCTTCGGGATGCGCCAAAGTTTGGATTCCGAAGTTGTGAAATCGATCGTCCCGTCGGCGTCGATGAACATGGAAACCAGCACATCCGTGTGCTTCAATCCGGTAACGAAATAGTTGCTGGTGCCGGCGGACACGGCCGCTTTGACGGCGGCCTCGAGCCTGCCAAGTTTATATATATCATCAATAGCTGGTAGCTCGCCGTTCTCGTTCGCGATCGGGGCACTCCGTGCCAGGTGGACACGGTTCCCGTCGGCATCCACCGCGGTGATGGCGCTTCCATCAAGGCTGAACCCTATCAATTTCAAGTTCGGACCCGAATCGTCCAAGAACATCGGCTGCCGGGGCCGGCCCGTCACGAACCCGAAGGGATGCAACTTGATTTTGGAAATGCCAGGAAGGTCAAGGCCCTTCGGGTCCTTTTTCAACGTCTGGCCATCCCGGGAGGTGGTGGAGGACGTCGAACGGGACGAACTGGACTGGGTCGAGGGCTCAAGGGGTTTCGTGGTCTTCGCCCTGGGCTGTTTCTCCTCCGCCGAGGCGTATTCGTGATTCTCCAGCGCCTCCGCCAATTCGGCAGCGGCCGTGGCGTAGGGGTGCCCATGGGGCTTTTTCGCCGCGATCAGCTGCTCCCGGATGGTCTGGAGGTCGGCGCGGGTGAAATCCGTGGTCTTGATCTCCTTCTTGAAGCAGGGCTGCTGCTGCGAGAGTGTGTAGGTGAAGCCTTCCGGGCCAAACGAGATGGGCCGGGCCCAGGCAGGACCGGCCAGGCCTGCGATCAGGAGGAGCGGGAGAAACCGGGGCCCGATCGGTGAGCGTTTGCTGCGAGGCATGTTGATCTTCCCTTCGAAGCGATGAGGAGCCATCGACTGAAGGTGCCGCGGAATAGATAATTGATTCATTCCGGGGCGACGTGTTTCACGTCCTCTCATTCCGCCAGGCAGAGCCAGGTCCCCTGGTTGAATTTGCTGGTCTTGATGCGGAAATGACCGCGTGGGTTCTTGGGGAACAGGATGACCCTGATCTCGACATCCTTGCCTCGGCTTGCCTCCATCCGACCCGCTTCCGCCCCATACTTGGCGGTCTTTTCCTCGATCTGTTTCTTCGTGGGTTTTTCGTGGTAGGTCAGACGTTCGGGTCTGCCACAGCCCCAAAGGGCGCTCTTGCTGTTCTGAAAGTCATCGGTGGGGAAATTCACCTCGTTCCGGACCCGGGGAGATATGCCGACCAGGGCGGCATTCAGCAATTCGCCGGTGTCGGGGTCGGTGAGGTTCAAGGGAACGATGACTTCCCATCCTTCCTTGGTGTCCGTCCAGGAAACGATCGCGGACGAGCCGGCCGCCCCCGCCTTGGGAAGGATGAAGTTCTCCGAGCGTTGACCCTGGACGACCGTGAAGACGATCGGGACATCCAGGTCGTTCGTGAACGTGTGCGCCTGGGCCATCGACGCCAGGCCCATGAGAGCCACGGCGGTCATGAACTTCTTCATCTTTTTCTCCGGGAGGAGGGTCCTCAGGATAGAAATTAATTAAAAATAATTTTTGGCAAGGTTGTTTGGACTGGCCCTCGAGTAGCTTGATCGCTCGGCCGATCTCATACCGGCAGCAGGATCCGGATCCTCGTCCCTTGCCCCGGGCCGCTCTCCAACTGCACGGAGCCGTCGTGGGCCAGGGCGATGTCCTCCACCAGGGTCAGCCCCAGGCCGAACCGCCCCTGGTCCAGCGCGGTGCTGAAGAACGGCTCGAACACCTGTTTCTGCAAGCCCTTGGGAATGCCGGGCCCGGCGTCGCGGACCTCGAAGAAGACCCGGGACCGGCCCGGCCCCGGAAGGCTGCCGGGGCGATGGGCGCGGGGCTTGAGCAGGCCGGAGGCCAGCCGGATGGTGCCGTTCCCCAGCAGCGCCTGGCGGGCGTTGGCCAGCAGGGCGGCCAGGGCCTGTTCGATCTGGAGCGGGTCCAGGGCCAGCTCCGGAAGGCCGGGGACGGGCTCGTGCTCGATCCGGATGCCCGGGCCGGCCGCGGCCCGCGCGGCAGGCAGGATCCGGGCCAGGAAGGCGTCGGGTTGCACCAGGACCTTGGCGGGCCGGCCCAGGTGGGCGAAGCTGCGGAGCTGCTCCAGGAACTGCCGGGCCTGGTCCAGGGCCTGGAAGCCCTGGGCCGGGGCCACCTGGCCTTCCAGCGGGCGCAGGGACCGGTCGGCGGTTTCCAGGTGGTCGAGGAGCTTGCCGGCGACCTTCCGGGCCATCTCCCGAGCCCCGTCCCGGCGCCGCCTTTGGGCGCCCCGATCCTGGAGCCAGACCTGCTCGGTGATGTCCATCAGCACGCCCCGGTAGCCGTTCGGACTGCGGTCGACGATCCAGCGGATCCAGCGCCAGCTGCCGTCGGCCTGGCGGACCCGGGCCTGGAAGGAGACGTTCTGGCCGCCCTCGAGGGCCTCCTTCAGCAGATCGGCGTCATCCGGGTGGAGCAGGCCGGCCAGGGCGGCCAGGTCCTTCGGGGCGGCGCCCAGCATGGCGGCGCCGGAATCGGGCAGGACCAGCAGATCGTCGGTGAGCAGCCAGGGCACCACCCGCGCGGCCTGGGCGGCCTCCCCAAGCCCCTGGCGGTTGCCGTTGATGGCCTCGAGCATTTCCCCCGGCAAGGTCCGGTCCGGCGCCTCGCGCAGGCTCAGCACCCGGCCCACGGTCTCCCCGCCCACCTTCTGGGGCCTCCCCAGTTCCTCCAGGACCTGGCCGTCGTTGATGCGGAGCAGCCCGGCGCTCTCCCGCTCGGAGCGGCTGCGCAGCAGCCGGGCCTCCTCCAGCAGCGCGCCGGGATCCTGGAAGTGGCTGGCGAGGTGCTGGATCACCTGGTCCAGCTCCATGGGGGCCATCACGTATTCGGGGATGCCGCAGAGGGAGAGGAACTTGCGGTTGTAGGCCGAGATCCGCCCGGCCAGGTCCACCAAAAGGATGCCCTCGCGGGTGGACTCCAGGGTGGCCCTGAGCAGGGCCGCGACCCGGCCGCTGGCGGCCTCCGCCTCGCGCCGGGCCCCGGCCTGCCGGGCCTCCTCCAGGGCCCGGCGGATCACCGGGGCCAGCCGGGCCAGGTTGGTCTTGAGGACATAATCGGTGGCGCCCCGGCGCAGGCACGCCACGGCCTCCTCCTCGCCCAGGCTGCCGGCGAGGAAGATGAACGGCAGGTTCGGGGCCAGTTCCCGGGCCCGCTCCAGGGCCTCGTCGCCGCCGAAGTCCGGCAGGGCCGGGTCCACCAGCAGCAGATCGAAGTTCCAGGCGTCCCGGAGCGCGCTGAGGAAGCCGGAGCGGGTGTTCACCCACACCAGCTCGGCGGGGAGGTACTCCCGGGCCAGGTGTTCCCGGACCCGTTCCACGTCCTCCGGCCGGTCCTCCAGGTAGAGGAAACGCCAGGACTTCTTCATAACCGGCCCTCGAGCTCCCGGCGCAGGCGGGCCACCAGTTCGGCCTGACCGCCGCCGGCCGCGGCCAGGCGCAGCCGGGCCCGGGCCATGGGCATCAGCAGGGTCCGGCGGGACGGGCTGATCCCGATCTCCAGGGCGCAGGCCAGGCCCTTGAGGGCGTTGGCGTCGGGCGCGGCGGGAAAGATCCGGATGGCGCGATCGGCCATGATCTGGGCGTTCTCCAGGCTGGCCGAGGGATCCAGGCCGTGGCCGCGCTCCCATTCCGCCCGCTGCAGCCAGGCCGATGCGGCGTCTTCCAGCGCGGGCCAGCCGGCGCTCCCGGCGTTCTGCGATCGGCAGTGCTGCAGGAGGGTGTCCAGGGTCGGCCGCGGGTCCAGGGCCCGGGCCTCCTCCAGCCGGGCCTCCAGGTTGAGCACGCGGGTCTCGTAGTTGCGCAGATAGTCGGCGGTGGGGCCGGCGTTGCGCAGCGCTTCGAGCATGGCCGGGCCCGGGTCCTCGCCCCGGCTCCGGCAGCGCTCCGCCAGCTGCCAGCTGAACAGCATCCGGGCCGCCCGCAGTTCCGGGCCGGGGTCGGTCCTTCCGGGGGTCCCCAGGAAGGCCAGGGCCGCCTCCAGGGTCGGCTCGGGGTTCCGGCCCCGGCGGGCCTGTTCCCGGGACAGGAGGAACCGGGCCGCGAGCCAGTCCGCTTGCAAGTCCGACCGGTCGGGGCCGAGCCGCAGGGCCTCGTCGCACTGGCCGGCCAGGACGGTCAGCAGCGGCAGCGCCGGCAGGCCGCGCTCCATGAGCGTCTCGGCCAGCCCCAGGGCGGCCCGGGCCCGGGCGTGGCGCAGGTCCGGGTGGCTCTTCCAGATCTCGCAGGGGATGTCGGCGGCCTCCTTGGCCTCCTGGAACCTGGCCTGGGCCTCGGCCAGGTCGCCGGCCAGGAAGGCCTGCCGCCCCAGGGCGCACAGGGCCGCGGCCTCCAGCCCCGGGGGCATGCAGAGGGCCGGATCGGAGCCCATGTAGCGGTGGATGATCTGTGCGGACTGGAGATAGTCTTTGTGGAGGAAGGCGGCCAGGGCCGCCGCGGCGCCTTCCCCCTCGTCCTCGCCCGGGCGGGGCGGCGTCCCCGGCCAGGCGCCCGGTTCCGCCCGGGAATTCCACATGGCCTCCCCGGCCAGGACCCGGATCCGGAGGTTGGCCAGGCTGGCCTCCGGCACCCCCAGGGCCGCCGCCTGGTCCAGGGCCCTGCGGGCCTGGTCGAGCTCGCCCAGGAGGAAATGGACCCGCCCCAGGGCGACGAACCCGGGCCCGGCGGCCCGGCGCCCCTGGCCGGCCATGCGGGTCCGGAGCGCGGCCATGCGCGCCCGGAGGCGGGCCTGGGCCGGGCGCAGGTCATGGACCGGCAGGCCCAGTTCGGCCGTGTAGCGCCGGGTCTCGGCCCCCGCCTCGAGCAGGATTGCGTCGGCCTGGGTCTTCTGCCGGTCCCGATCGGACAGCATCCAGGCCAGGTACCCGGACAGGCCCAGCGCCACCACCGCCACGCCCCCGACCAGGGTCAGCACCCGCTGCCGGCGGCTGGGCCAGGGCATGGCCGGCAGCCTGCCGCGGGCGCCCCGGCCCTGGACCGGTTCCCCGTTGCGGAACCGCCAGAGGTCCTCGGCCAGGGCCGCGGCGGTCAGGTAGCGGCGCTCCGGGGCCTCCATCAGGCAGGTCCGGATGATCGTGTCCAGGCCCTTGGGCAGGCCGGAATGGGCCGGACGGCGGCCGCTGGGGGTGGGCTCGCCCTGGCCGGGCGGGTAACCGAGCAGGGCGCAGTGCAGGGAGCCGCCCAGGGCGTAGACATCGGTGGCCGGGGTGACCAGGGCCCGGTCGCCCCGGGACTGCTCCGGGGCCATGTAGGCCGGCGTGCCGATCGCCGCCGCGGAGGCGGTGAGGGCCGGTTCGCCCATCGCCAGGGCCAGGCCGAAATCGCACAGGAACGGGGTCCAGCGCCCTTCCGCGGTCCGCTCCAGGAGGATGTTGGAGGGCTTGATGTCGCGGTGGATCAGATTGACCCGGTGGGCCGCGTGGACGGCCTCGGCCACCTGGCCGATCAGGGTGACCACCTCGTCCACGCTCAGTTGCGCGGCTGCCTGCTCAAGGTTGGGGCCCTGCACCAGTTGCATGGCGATCTTCAGGCTCCCCTCGGAGCTGTCGATGTCGTAGATCCGGCAGATGTTCGGGTGCACCACCCGGGCCTGGACCTGGGCCTCGTGCATGAACCGGATCATGGCGGTCGGCTCCATGTGCCGCAGCACCTTGATGGCCACGGTCCGGCACAGCACCACGTCCCAGGCCTCCATGACCTCGCCCATCCCGCCCTTGCCCAGGAGGGGGCCCAGCACGTAGCGTCCCTCCCGGGGGAGCTGGGCGTTCAGCCAGTTCGGCTGGAGGGGAATGGAGATCGGTGCCAAGAAACCTCCTGTATATTAATAAATAATTAACAATATTGAATATATGCAACAAAATCAAGACGGAATGGGTGAGGCTCGATCAATCATCTATAAGTCTACAATCCTCGCGAGGGTTGTCGAGGGGCTGGCCGAACGATGAAAAAAACGGGCGGCCCGTGGGCCGCCCGTTCCTGCCGATCCTGCCCGCCCGGTCAGTGGCTGATGCGGGACACCATCGCGTAGATGATCAGCCCCAGAAGCACCAGGCCGATGCCGAAGAAGATGTAGCCGGCGCTGCGGGCGATGCCCTTCCAGGCCTCCCACTCGTCCTTGACCTTCATGCCCTCCAGCTTGCCTTCGGCGACCAGCCGGTCATACCAGCGCTTGCGCTCGTGCAGCAGCTCGCCCTTGGAGACCCGGCCCGAGAAGATGACCGTGTCCATCGGGAACTTCTCCAGCCGGAAGTGGGTGTTGAAGAAGTGCACGGTGAAGATGAAGCCGGCGGCCAGGAGCGCCTCGTCGGAGTGGATGATGAGCGCGATGTTGATCATCCAGCCCGGCAGGAAGCGGCTGAAGAACACCGGGAACCAGAGGATCAGGCCGGACAGGCCGATCGCGAACACGCCCCAGAACACGGCCAGGTAGTCGAACTTCTCGAAGTAGGTCCAGCGGTCGAACTGGGGCTTGGGGCCCTTGCCGAAGAACCACTTGTTGTGGGCCACGAAATCGTCCAGATCCTGCTTGGTGGGGATCATGGAATCGGGGTGGGCGATGGCCTTGAACAGCCGGCTGAGGGCGTACTTGCCGGTCTGCGGATCGCGCAGGAAGGCGCGCCGGCCCCACAGGGTGATCGCGGAGTCGGAGATGTGCAGGGCGAAGTAGAGGAAGGTGATGACCGCGCCCAGGTGGTGCAGGGTGCGGGCCACTTCGGCGCCGCCGATCCAGGCGAAGATCTCCTTGGCCCAGTCCGCGTAGTAGAACTTCAGCGGCATGCCGGTGGTCACCAGCAGGAGGAAGGAGGTCACCACGAGCAGGTGCAGGAACCGCTCGAACGGCTCGAACCGGACGTACAGCTCGTCATCCTTGGCGATCTTGGTCTTGGCTTCGCGGAACTGCTTGGAGTCGTGGCGGTAGAGCCAGGCCGAGCGGAACAGCCACATGAGGGTGTGGGCGCCGAACAGGGAGAAGGTGAACACCAGCAGCGAGGTCATGACGATGAAGACCCAGTAGAGCTGGGGGAAGTTCTTGCGGTCCTCGGGGTTGGCGTGGGGCGAGTACTTCGTGAAGCTCTCGTTGGCGTTGTGGTGGCACTGCTGGCAGGTCTTGACGATGTTCTGCTTGCTCAGGTGGCTGGCGGGGTTGGAGACCGGCAGGACGTCGTGGTGGCCGTGGCAGTCGTAGCAGGCGGCGACGTCCTTGGCCTGGTTGGTCCGGCCCAGGGCCATGGCCTTGCCGTGGTAGGTGTCCCGGTAGTGCTCCAGGCGGTCCTGGTGGCACTTGCCGCAGATCATGTCGCTGCCGGCCTTGAAGTGGTTGCTGGTGGGCGCCTCGATGGAGTGGGCCGAGTGGCACTGGATGCACACCGGGCCGCGCGGGTCGCCCTTGGCCAGGAGCTGGCCGTGGACGCTCTTCATGTAGGTGGCTTCGACGGTGGTGTGGCACTTGCCGCAGGTCTTGGCCACGTTGGCGTGGTTGATGGGCGAGCTGCGGTCGATGCTGCGCTTGATGTCGTGGACGCCGTGGCAGTCGTTGCAGCTGGGGGCGACGATCAGGCCCTTCTCCAGCAGCGCCTTGCCGTGCATGCTCTCCTGGTACTGGGCGCCGACGGTCGGGTACTTCATCTTGTATTCGGCGCTGATCCCGGCGTTGGCGTGGCACTTGCCGCAGGTGAACGGCAGGTTCATCTTGTAGACCGGCGAATCCGGCGAGGAGACCTTCTGGATCTCGTGGTGGCCGTGGCAGTCCTTGCACTTGGCCGCGGCGCTCGAGCCCATCAGCTGGCTGACCCCGTGGATGGAGGTGCCGTAGACCTTGGCCTCATCCGCGTGGCAGGAGCCGCAGTCCACCGGGGTGTAGGCCTCGCTGCCCTCCTGGTGCTTGTCGGTGTTCTTGACGTGGCAGTCCCGGCATTTCAGCGAGCTGTGGACGGAGGCGTGGAAGTGGGTCTGGTCCACGAACAGCGAGACCTTGGCGCCGTTGGCGTCCTTCGTCATGGTCGCGTCGCTGTGGCAGTCGAAGCAGCTCTCCGCGGGGGCGGCCCCGGCCCGCAGCGGGGCGCCGCCCAGCAGCAGTGGCAGGGCGATCAGCAGCCCGGACAAGGTCCAGGACGGGATCAGACGGTGGCTCCAGTTCATGGGGGTCTCCGGATTCGAGGGTTCTGGAAGGGGTTGTGGGATGACTACTGTTCGTCGGCTTCGGGGGCGTGGGCTTCGTGGTCCTTGGGCCCCAGGTGGTCCAGGGGGTGCTCCTCGTGGTGGTGGTGCGGGCTCACCTTGCCGTCCCAGAACGCGAAGTTCAGGGGGTAGGTCTCCGGATCGAAGATCACGAAGTAGAAGTGCCAGACCAGGATCGCCAGGGTCGCCAGGATCGCTTCGAAGTAGTGGACGGTGATGGAGATGTCCACGAACCAGCGGGGCAGCCAGCGGGTGAAGATCATCTTGAACCAGATGATGGCGCCGGTGGTGCCCATCAGCCAGGTGCCCCAGACCACCGCCCAGTACTCGGCCTTCTCGGCGTAGCCGAAGCGCTTGAACTGGGGCCGCGGCGAACCGGGGACCAGCAGATAGCGGATCTGGGCGATCACGTCGAACAGGTCCTTGGCCTCGGGCAGCATGTCCAGGACGAAGGTGCGGCCGTTGCGGGTCAGCAGGGCGTAGCCCAGATGGATGACCGCGCCGACCACCATGACCACGGCGGCGACCCGGTGGATCATCCGGCGGACCACCTCGCTGCCGAACATCAGCCAGTTCAGCCAGGAATTCGGATACTTGAGGGCGAAGCCGCTGATCACCAGGACGATGAAGCTCGCGGCCAGCATGCCGTGCTGGATCCGGGCGGCCAGGTCCATGCGGGTGAAGGTGCGGTTGGGATCGCGCAGCTTGGCCAGGAGCTTGCGGCGCAGCAGCAGCAGGTTGTGCAGGACCATGCCGCCGATGGTCAGGATGATCAGCGGAATATAGATGTTGCGGACCCAGCGGTCGGCCTTGGCCTCGATGTCGACGTTGGGATCCTTGCTCTGGTGGATGGTGCCCAGCGAGAACTTGTCGTTGGCGTCCGGGTGGCACTTCTGGCAGGTCTTGACCAGGTTGCCCTTGCTGATGGAGGAGCGGGAGTCGGAGGCCTTGAGGACCAGATGGTAGCCGTGGCAGCTGGCGCAGTTGGCGGCCTTGCTCGAGCCTTCCCGGGCCGACATGCCGTGGTAGCTCTCGAAGAAGGTGGTGACCCGGTCATTGGGCAGGTCGAACTTGGCGTTCATCCGGGCCGAGGCGTGGCAGCGGCTGCAGACGTCCCGGGAGACCTTCATGTTCGTGGCGTTCTTGAGCCCCTCGATGGCATGGTCCGAGTGGCAGTCGGTGCAGACCGGGGCCTCGATGATGCCGGCGGCCGTGGCCTGGCCGTGCACGGAGGCTTCCAGGTCGGTCACCACGTCGGGGTGGCACTGGCCGCAGGTGGTGTGCAGGTTCTCCCGGCGGACCGGGGAGGAGGCCGAAGTGACCTTGACGATGTCATGGTTGCCGTGGCACTCGGTGCAGCTGGCCGCGCCGGTGTTGCCGGCCTTGCGGGCCTTGCCGTGGGTGCTGGCGGCGTAGGTCTTGGAGGGCTTCTCGTGGCACTGGGCGCAGTCCACCGGGGCGACCTTGCCGCCGGGGTGGGAATTCACGTCCACATCCGTGTGGCAGCTGGCGCAGCCGTTGGCGGCGTGGATGGAGGCCTCGAACTTCACCTTCTCGACGTACGGGGCGTCGCCCTTGCGCGGGTGGGCGCCGGGCTTGACGCCGTGGCAGCCGAGGCAGGCATCGTCCGGACCCGCGGGCTGGGCGGAGATGGCCAGGGCCGCGGCCAGAATCAGGAAAGTGGAACGTACGAACCCTAGACTCATCAAAGGACCTCTCCATCCGAATATCTGAAACCACAGTCTATTGCTTTTCCCGGAAAAAACGGGAGGCTTCTTTTCCTTACTATTTAAATGATTTCTGTAATTGAGACGCATTATCGAGAAAAAGCACCAGCCCTTGCCCCGCCCCGGCGGGAATCTGGTAGGATGGTCCTTCGCGCCTCCCCTGTGGGGCGCACGTTTTTTATATGGCTTTTACCCAGCCGCCCATTTCATCCCCCGGGGCCCGTCCCCCTGCGCTCACGGAACCGATATGCCCAAGCACGTCCTGGCCAAGCTCGAGGTCGAACTCAAGGCGCTCAAACAGGCATTACTTATTGATATTCCCAAGGAGATCGCCAGCGCGGCCTCCCAGGGCGATCTCTCGGAGAACGCCGAATACGAACAGGCCCTGGCCAAGCGGGACATGTACCAGAACAAGGTGGTGGTCCTGGAGAAGCGGATCGCCGAGGTGGCCAGCCTGGATCTGGACCGCCTGCCCAAGAACAAGGTGGCCTACGGCACCCGGGTGACCCTCCTGGACCTTGACTCGGAGAAGGAAGTGACCTACAAACTGGTGCTGCCCGAGGAGCTGGGGGACCACCCCGACCACCTGAGCATCAGTTCCCCCATCGGCATGGCCCTGGTGGGGCTGGAGGAGGGGGCCGAAGTGAAGATCAAGATCCCCGCGGGCGTCAAGCGTTTCGAGGTGCTGGGGCTGGTGACGGTCCACCAGCAGTGAAGGTCCGGGCGGGCCCGGGCCGCCCAAAGGTTTTTGGCACCCGGTCGTCGAAGCCCCACAATGGGGGGGCGGTGGAAGAGCGGAAGGAGATTTCATGAACAAGGTCAAGCGGGATCAGAACTGCTCCTTCTGCGGCAAGGCCCCCCACGAGGTCGAACAGCTCCTCGCTGGGCCTAATGCCTATATCTGCAATGAATGCGTTGAGGCCGGGCAGCTCCAGCTGCGCATGAGCCGGCAGGGCAAGCCCGCCGGCAAGCACGAACCGCGGCTGGCCCGCCCCAAGGAGATCAAGGCCTTCCTGGACGACTACGTGATCGGCCAGGACGGCGCCAAGAAGCGCCTGGCCGTGGCCGTCTACAACCACTACAAGCGCATCCTCACCCCGCAGAAGAGCCTGGGCGGGTCCGAGGTGGAGCTCTCCAAGAGCAACATCCTGCTCATCGGGCCCACCGGCACCGGCAAGACCCTCCTGGCCCAGACCCTGGCCCGGATGCTCGACGTGCCCCTGGCCATGGCCGACGCCACCACCCTGACCGAGGCCGGCTACGTGGGCGAGGATGTCGAGAACATCCTGACCAAGCTCCTGCAGGTGGCCAACTACGACGTCGACCGGGCGCAGCGGGGGATCGTCTTCATCGACGAGATCGACAAGATCGGCCGCAAGAGCGAGAACCCGAGCATCACCCGCGACGTCAGCGGGGAAGGGGTGCAGCAGGCCCTGCTCAAGCTGGTGGAGGGCACCGTGGCCAACGTCCCCCCCCAGGGCGGCCGCAAGCACCCCCACCAGGAGTTCATCCAGCTGGACACCTCCAACATCCTGTTCATCTGCGGCGGCGCCTTCGTGGGCATCGAGGACACCATCAAGCAGCGGGTCCGGGCCAAGGCCGTCGGCTTCGGCGCCAAGGTGACCTCCAAGGGCAGCAAGGACAACCTGCTGCGCCTGGTGGAGCCGGAGGACATCATCAAGTTCGGGCTCATCCCCGAGCTGGTCGGCCGGCTGCCCGTGGTGGCCACCCTCCAGCCCCTCGACCGGGACGCCCTGGTGGCCATCCTCACCCAGCCCAAGAACGCCGTCACCAAGCAGTTCGCCCGGCTGTTCGAGATGGACGACATCGAGCTGACCTTCGAGCCCGGCGCCCTGGACACCATCGCCGAGCAGGCCCTGCAGCGCAAGCTGGGCGCCCGCGGCCTGCGCTCCATGCTCGAGCAGATCCTGCTCGAGCCCATGTTCGAGCTGCCCTCCGAGGAGCGCACCACCCGGGCCACCCTGCACCTCACCCGGGCGCTGGTGGAGAAGGAGCTGGGCATCGCCAGCCTGTCGATTCCGGCCGCCGGCTGAAGTGCCTGATAAAGGTATGATGGGGCCGAGGAGCGGCTCGTCGCCGACACCATGGACACCCAGACCAAGATCCTGACCCTTCCCGCCATCCCGATCCGGGACATGGTGCTGTTCCCCGGCGCCCGGGTGCCGTTCATGGTGGGCCGGCGGGCCTCGGTGCGGACCCTGGAGCTGGGGCTCAAGGTGGGCGACCACCTGGTCCTGCTGACCCAGCGCAACCCCAAGGAGGAATCGCCCAAGCAGGAATCGCTGCACGCCCTGGGCACCCTGGCCCTGGTGGAATCCCTGATCATGCTGCCCCGGGACCACTACAAGGTGGGGGTCAAGGGGATCGCGCGGGTGCGGCTGGAGCGCTACCTGGACGAGGGCGACGTGGTCCAGGCCGAGGTGGAGATCCTGGCCGAGCCCGAGGCGCCGGGCGAGGCGGCCCTGCAGGAGCCGTTCGCGGCCGCGGTGGAGGCCTTCCTGGGCCGCAACCCGGAAGTGGCCCGGATGCTCACCCTGGATCCGGCCATGCCCCTGGGCGAGGCCATCGACGCCGTGGCCGCGGTGCTGCCCGCCGAGGTCCGGGAGAAGCAGGCGGTCCTGGACCAGCTGGAGATCGAGCCCCGGCTGCACACCCTGCTCAAGCTCCTGGAGGCCGACGCCGCCCGCCACCTGGCCGAGCCCTTCGATTCCGGACCGAACCTGGAGCGCGACCACAAGGCCTTCGTCATGGGCGAGAAGCTGCGCGGCCTGGTGCCCGAAGGCAAGAAGGACGAGCTGGCCCAGCTGCGGGAGCGGATCCTCAAGGCCACCATGGGCGACGAGGCCGAGGCCAAGGCCCTGGAAGAAGTCGAGCGGCTGGAGGGGATGCCGCCCCAGAGCGCCGAGGCGACGGTGTCGCGGACCTACATCGACTGGCTGCTGGCCCTGCCCTGGACCAAACTGGCCGAGGAGCACCTGGACCTGAACGAGGCCGAACGGATCCTGGACGAGGACCACGCCGGCCTGCACAAGGTCAAGGCCCGGATCCTGGAGTACCTGGCCGTCATGCGCCGGCTCCGGGACCAGGATGCCAGCGCGCCGCTGCGGGGCCCCATCCTCTGCCTGGTGGGCCCGCCCGGGGTCGGCAAGACCTCGCTCGCCCGGTCTATCGCCCGGGCCCTGAACCGGCCCTTCCTGCGCTTCTCCCTGGGCGGGGTGCGCGACGAGGCCGAGATCCGGGGCCACCGGCGCACCTACATCGGCTCCATGCCCGGGCGGATCATCTCGCTGATCAAGAAGGCCGGGGTGCGCAATCCGCTCATGCTCCTGGACGAGCTGGACAAGCTGGGCTCGGACTGGCGCGGCGACCCCAGCTCGGCCCTGCTGGAGGTGCTCGACCCGGAGCAGAACGCCGCCTTCCAGGACCACTACCTGGACGTGGGCTTCGACCTGTCCCAGGTGCTGTTCCTGACCACGGCCAACATCCGCCACCAGATCCCCCAGCCCCTGGAGGACCGCCTGGAGGTGCTGGAGCTGAGCAGCTACACCCTGGGCGAGAAGCTGGCCATCGCCCAGGCCCACCTTGTTCCCAAGGCACTGGAAAGACATGGCATGCGCGACCTCGGCATCGTCTTCGAGGATGCCGCGGTGGAGAAGATCATCCAGGACTACACCAAGGAGGCCGGAGTGCGCCAGCTGGAGCGGGAGCTGTCCGCCGTGCTGCGCAAGCTGGCCCGGCAGAGCCTGCAGCCCGGGGCCGAGCCGTTCGACCCCGAGGTCACCCCCGGGCGGCTGCCCAGGCTGCTGGGCCCGGAGAAGTTCCTGGAGACCCCCATGGGCGGCCAGCCCCCGCCGGGGGTGGTCAACGGCCTGGCCTGGACCCCGACCGGCGGCGACCTGCTCACGATCGAGGCGGCCCGGCTCCCCGGCAAGGGCACCCTCAAGCTCACCGGCAAGCTCGGCGAAGTGATGCAGGAGAGCGCCAACCTGGCCCTGTCGTACGTGCGCATGCGCGCCGACAGCCTCGGGCTGGCCCCGGATTTCCTGGAGAAGACCGACCTGCACGTGCACCTGCCGGAGGGGGCGATCCCCAAGGACGGCCCCAGCGCCGGCATCACCCTGGCCATGGCCCTGATCTCGGTGCTCACCGGCATCCCGGTGCGCTCCGAGGTGGCCATGACCGGCGAACTGACCCTGCGGGGGATGGTGCTGCCCATCGGCGGCCTCAAGGAAAAGCTGCTGGCCGCCCACCGCATGGGCCGCAAGGCCGTCATCATCCCCCGGGAGAACGCCCGGCATCTGGAGGAGCTGCCCGACGAAGTGCGGGCCCAGCTGATCATCCACCTGGTCGACCACATGGACGAAGTGATCCGGCTGGCCCTCACGCGCCCGCCCACGCCGCTCCCGCCCGCTCCCTTGTAACTGCGGCATCGCGGAACCTTCCCCAAAGCCCCGCGGGGCACGCCACAATGGGGCCATGTCCTTCGCGCACCTCCACCTGCACACCGAGTTCTCCCTGCTCGACGGCCTCACCCGGATCCCCGACCTGGTGAAGAAATGCAAGGCCACCGGCATGTCCTCCGTGGCCGTCACCGACCACGGCAACATGTTCGGGATGATGAAGCTCTACGACGCCTGCGAGAAGACCGCGGACGCCGAGGGCAACTGGGCGGTCAAGCCGCTCCTGGGCTGCGAGGTCTACGTGGCGCCCCGCTCCCGCCTGGACCGCAAGCTGGACAACGCCGCCCTGAACGCCGAGGGCATGGAGGATTGCCTGGATCCCTCCGGCCAGCGGGACGCCGGCTACCACCTGGTGCTCCTGGCCAAGAACTCCGTGGGCTTCGCCAACCTCTCCAAGCTGGTCTCCAAGGGCTTCACCGAAGGCTTCTACTACAAGCCGCGGGTGGACAAGGAGCTGCTCCGGGAGAACAGCGAGGGGCTGATCGCCCTCACCGCCTGCCTGGGCGGGGAGGTCCAGGCCCGGCTGCTCTCCGGCAACATCGACGCCGCCGAGCGGGTCGCCCGCGACTTCCAGAGCATGTTCGGCGACGATTTCTACCTGGAGATCCAGGACCAGGGCCTGGAGCCCGAGAAGCTGATCATCCCGGCCCAGTTCGAGCTGAGCCGGCGCACCGGCATCCCGCTGGTGCTCACCAACGACGCCCACTACCTGAACCACGCCGACGCCGACCTGCACGACACCCTCCTGTGCATCGGCACCAAGCGGCTGAAGAACGACGCCAAGCGCATGCGCTTCTCCACCGACCAGTTCTACGTGAAGAGCCCGGAGGAGATGGCCGCGGTGTTCCCGGGCCATCCGGAACTGCTCGAGCGCACCCTGGAGATCGCCAACAAGATCACCCTCTTCCCCATCACCCGCAAGCCCATCACCCCGCAGTTCCCGGTGCCCTCCGGCCACACCCTGGAGAGCTACTTCCTGGAGACCGCCCGCCGCTGCTTCGAGGGGCGGATCCAGGAATGCCTGCCCCTATGGCAGACCGGCGCGCTCAAGCACTCGGAGGACAAGTACCGGGCCCGCCTGGAGTTCGAGCTCGACACCATCCTGAAGATGGGCTTCCCCGGCTACTTCCTGCTGGTCTGGGACTTCATCCGAAAGGCCCGGGAGATGGGGGTGCCGGTGGGCCCCGGCCGCGGCAGCGCCGCCGGCAGCATCGTGGCCTGGTCCATGCACATCACCGACATCGACCCGATGCAGTACGACCTCCTGTTCGAGCGGTTCCTGAACCCGGAGCGGATCTCCATGCCCGACGTGGACATCGACTTCTGCCGGGACGGGCGGCAGAAGGTCATCGACTACGTCACCGAGACCTACGGCAAGGACCGGGTCAGCAACATCGTCACCATCAACCAGCTCAAGACCAAGGCCGTGATCAAGGACGTGGCCCGGGTGTTCGAGAAGGATTTCGCCTTCGCCAACAACCTCACCAAGCTGGTGCCCCAGGAGCCCGGCAAGCCGATCACCGTCGGCGAGGCCCTGGAGCAGAGCGACAAGCTGCGCGAGCTCTACGATTCCGACCCCGAGGTGAAGAACATCCTGGACATCTCCGCCCGCCTCGAGGGCCTGTCGCGCAACACCGGCGTCCACGCCGCCGGCGTGATCATCGCCCCCGACGACCTGACCCGGTTCGCCCCCCTGAGCCGGGACAAGGACGGCAAGGTCATGGTGCAGTACACCATGATGGAGGCCGAGCGGGCCGGCCTGCTGAAGATGGACTTCCTGGGCCTGGAGACCCTCACCCAGATCGCCAAGATCCAGGGCTACATCGCCCGCACCCAGGGCCACCCGGTGGACATGTCCACCCTCCGGGCCTTCGACGACAGGAAGACCTTCGACCTGTTCAGCCAGGGCGAGACCGACGGCATCTTCCAGTTCGAGTCCGGCGGCATGAAGCAGCTCCTGCGCAACCTTCGCCCGGACCGCTTCGACGACCTGATCGCCCTCAACGCCCTGTTCCGCCCCGGCCCCCTGGGCGCCGGCATGGGCGACAAGTACGTGAACTGCCGCCACGGCCGCGAGGAGGTGGCCTACTTGTTCCCGTCCCTGGAGCCGATCCTGGCCCCCACCTACGGCGTGATCCTGTATCAGGAACAGGTGATGCAGATCGCCAGCCTGATCGCCGGTTACTCCCTCGGCGAAGCCGACATGCTCCGCCGGGCCATGGGCAAGAAGGACAAGGCCAAGATGGCCAAGGAGAAGGACAAGTTCATCGAGCAGGGCGTGCTGCGCGGATACGACCGGGTAAAGGTCTCGGAACTGTTCGATCTTATTGAATTCTTTGCAGGTTATGGGTTCAACAAGTCACATTCGGCCGCATATGCCCTGATTGCATACGAAACCGCCTACCTCAAGGCCAATTTCCGCACCGAGTTCATGGCCGGCCTGCTCTCCACCAAGGCCGGGCGCACCGACGACGTGGTCAAGTACATCCAGAACTGCAAGGAGATCGGCATCGAGGTCCTGGGTCCGGACATCAACTCGAGCGAACTGGACTTCACCATCACCGGCCCCAACCAGATCCGCTTCGGCTTCGCCGCCGTCAAGGGCCTGGGCGACGCCGCCCTGGAGGCGATCCTGGCGGCCCGGAAGGAGGAGGGAGGCTTCAAGGACTTCTTCCACGCCCTCAAGGCCACCGATCTGCAGAAGGCCAACCGCCGGGTCTGGGAGGCCCTCATCAAGGCCGGCGCCTTCGATTCCATGGAGCCCAACCGGGCCGCGCTCATGGAGGGCCTGCCCTCGGCCCTGGAGAACGCCGGCAAGGGCGGCCAGGACCTGGGCATGGTCTCGCTGTTCGACGAGGCCGAGATGGCCAGCCTCGCCGACAACTGGTCGCTGCCGGAGTCGGTGGAGTTCTGGTCGCGCAAGGACCGCCTGCGCTACGAGCGGGAATCCCTGGGGCTCTACGTCTCCGGGCACCCCCTGGAGGAGTTCAAGGACGCCCTCACCGTCCACACCGTCGGCTCCATCGCCGCCCTCAAGGAGGCCGCCGCCTCGGGCCGCTACCGGGACCGGGACGAGGTCACCCTGGGCGCCATGGTCAGCAACGTGACCTTCAAGACCAACGCCAAGGGCGAGCCCTGGGCGATCCTCTACCTGGAGGACCTCACCGACAAGGTCGAGGCCCTGCTGATGGCGGGCAATTTCAATCCCATCAGCAAGAAACGTGGCCGCCCCTTCGACACCTTCCGGCACCTGGCCCTGACCGACGCGCTTCTCCGGGTCACCGGCGAGCTGAAGATCGAGACAAGCGGCAACGGCAACGGCAATGGCGGCGGCACGGGCGAGGACGAGGAGGAGGAGCAGACGATCATCAAGCTGTTCGTCACCGGCCTCGAGAGCCTGGAGGATTTCCAGGGCAAGGGCTTCAGCGGCGCCCTGGTGCGCCTGCCCAAGGGCGAGTTCCCGCCCCGGCTGGTGCCCCTGCTACGGAACTACCGCGGCAGCCTGCCCCTGCAGCTGGAGTACCAGCACGCCACCGGCCTCCAGGCCCGGGTCCGGGCCGGGGCCGAACTCAACGTCCGCTTCGATCCGGACCTGGCCGACAAGGTGGCCCTGGAAGCCGGCTGCGCCCTGAGCTGGACCTACTGATCCGAGGAGCCGCATGTTCCGCACCTATCTCGCCCTGTTCCTGATTGCCGGAGCGCCCATGACCGCGAGCCAGCCGATTCCCGACTTCTCCCAGACCGAGCGGGCCAAGGTCCCCGACGCCTACAAGTGGCGATCCACCGACATCTATGCGGACAACGCGGCCTGGCGGACGGAATTCGAGGCGGTCAGGCAGCGCATCGCCGCCCTCGCCCCCCTGGGCCGGGTCTGGACCGCCTCCCCCAAGGACATGGGCGATTTCATGACCCTCCTGGACGAGGTGAACCTGCGGGGCACCCGGCTCTACCAGTTCGCCAGCCACCAGGGCGACATGGACCTGGCCGACACCACCTACCAGAAGATGAAGGGCGAGGCCCAGAGCATGCTGGTCGACCTGGGCGGGCAGCTGGCCTTCATGGATTCCGGGCTGCTGGCCCTGGGCCAGGAGAAGGTGGAGGCCTACATCCAGGCCGAACCCCGGCTGGCCCCGCACCGGGTGGGCTTCCTCAAGACCCTGCGCATGAAGGACCACATCCTGCCCGAGGGCGAGGAGCGGGTGGCGGCCACCGCCGGGCTGTTCACCAGCGCCCCGTCCGCGGCCGCCGGGATGCTCAACAACGTCGACATGCCGCACGCCGAGGTGACCCTCTCGGACGGCCATAAGGTTCTCCTCAATACCGCCAACTACAATAAATACAGGGCGTCCAAGGTGGCCGCGGACCGGCGGATGGTGATGGCCACCCATTTCGCCGAACAGGCCCGCTACGAGAACACCTTCGCCACCCTCCTGGACGCCAGCGCCAAGCAGGACCTGTTCCAGGCCCGGATCCGCAAATACCCCACCTGCCTCGATTCCGCGCTCTACCCGGAGGCCATCGACCCGGCCGTGTACCGCAACCTGGTGGCCACCGTGAAGGCCAACCTCGCCCCCCTCCACCGGCTCCTGAAGCTGCGCGGCCGGATGCTGGGCCTGGCCGACCTGAGCTACGGCGACGTCTACGCCTCCGCCGTGCAGTCGGTGGACCGGAAGTTCACCTACGACGAGGCCCGGGACCTGGTCCTCAAGGCCACCGCCCCCCTGGGCCCCGACTACCGCAAGGGCATCGAGCAGGCCTTCACCCGCGGCTGGGTGGACATCTACCCCAACAAGGGCAAGCAGTCCGGGGCCTACTCCAGCGGCGTCTACGGCATCCACCCGTTCGTGAAGATGAACTTCGACGGCTCCCTCAACCAGGTCTCCACCCTGGCCCACGAGCTGGGCCACGCCATGCACTCCCACCTGTCCGAATCCGCCCAGCCCTTCCCGACCGCGGAGTACCCGATCTTCCTCGCGGAGATCGCCAGCACATTCAACGAGAACCTGCTCATGCACCACCTCCTGGACACGGTCGCCGACGACACCCTCAAGCTTTTCCTGCTCGACAGCTACCTGGAGACCCTGCGCGGCACCCTGTTCCGCCAGACCCTGTTCGCCGATTTCGAACTGGCCATGCACGAGCGGGTGGAGCAGGGCCAGTCCCTCACCCCCGACTGGCTGGACCACAAGTACCTCGAACTGACCCGCCTCTACTACGGCCACGACGCCGGGGTGATGCGGGTGGACGACTACATCAAGGCCGAGTGGTCCTCCATCCCGCACTTCTACTACAACTTCTACGTCTACCAGTACGCCACCGGGATCGTCGCCTCCATGGCCCTGTCCGAGGCCGCCCTGAAGGACCCCGCCGCCCGGGACGCCTACCTGGCCTTCCTGCGCTCCGGCGGCAGCCGGTTCCCCCTGGACACCCTCAAGGCCGCCGGCGTGGACCTGACCACCCCCGGCCCCGTGCAGGCCGCCCTGGCCGCCTTCGACGCCCTCGTGGCGCGCATGGAAGCGCTCTACGCGAAGGTCGCGCCCGCCGGATCGTGATCCGCCGGCCCCCGCCCACCCCCGTCCGCTTCTGATCGGCGCCGCCCTTTTTGCCCGGCGGGAATCGGATCTCTTGCAGCACAATGAAACAAACCGACGCCACGTCGCAGGGGTTCCCGTTTGCTGTTCGTCGCCTTCGTCGTCCTCGCCATCCTCCTGCAGGCCTGCCACCGCCGGCTGCTCCGCCAGCTGCTCCCGGACCGTTTCGTTCCGGCCCTTACCGCCGCCCTGATCCTCCTCCACCTCCCCCTGGTCTTCTACATGACCATCCGGCTGAGCGGCCACGGCGCCTTCCTGCCCTGGCTCCGGCCCCTGGCCCGGGCCGGCGCCTATTTCCAGATGTTCACCCTGATGAACCTGGTCATATGGGCCTGCGCCAGCCTGGTGTGGCGCCTGCGCCGGTGGGGCCGGCCCCGGCCCGCCCAGCCCCTCGAGGACCCCGAGCGCAGGCGTTTCCTCCGCCAGAGCTCGGCCCTGGGCGTGGCCCTGGCCACCTACGGGGTGGTCCAAGGCGCCCGGGAGGCCCACGCCGATCCCGAGATCGTGCGCCTGGAGCTGGCCTTCCCGGATCTGCCTGCGGGCCTGGACGGCCTGCGCATCGCCCAGCTCTCCGACCTCCACGCCGGCCCCCTGGTGCATCCCGACCAGGTGGCCCGCTGGCGCCTCCTGGCCCAGGCCGAGCGCCCCGAGCTGCTCCTCGTGACCGGCGATTTCGTCGACAGCCTGCCCGAGGAGGCGCAGCAGGTGGCGGACGCCTTCAAGGGCTTCCCCGCGCCCCTGGGCCGGTTCGCCATCCTGGGCAACCACGACTACTTCACCGACCCCCGGCCGATCTGGCGGATCCTGGAGGCCGGCGGCTTCCACTTCCTCGAGAACCGCTCGGCCGTGATCGAACGCAACGGCGCCCGCCTGGCCCTGGTCGGCCTCCAGGATCCGATGGCCAGGCACGGCCACTTCCAGGACATCCGCTACGGCCCCGGCCCCTCCCCCCAGCTCGCCACCCAGGGCCTGGACCCCGCCCTCTGGCGGATCTGCCTCAGCCACCGCCCCAGCGACTGGCAACTGGCCCGCCAGACCGGAGCCCGCCTCACCCTCTCCGGCCACACCCACGGCGGCCAGATCAACCTCATCCCCGGCCTCAGCAGCGCCCTCATCATGGGCAAGTACGCCCGCGGCCTGTACCGCCGCAAAGGCCAGGTCCTCTACGTCAGCCGCGGCCTGGGCGTGGTCGCCATCCCGGTCCGCATCGGCGCCCCTCCCGAGATCACCATCTTCACCCTCCGCAAGGGTTGAAACCCCCTTCCCCCGGCCGGGAGGTTGCGCTAGAATCAGAGTTCGGCATAACCGTGGCTCCATCGTCTAGCGGTTAGGACGGCGCCCTCTCACGGCGTTAACAGGGGTTCGATTCCCCTTGGGGCTACCACTCAAATGATTGAAGTTAGAAGCCGGAGATACCCTCCGGCTTCTTCTTTTTTACGCTTGTACTCAGGTTGTTTCCTCAGATAGGGTACCCCGGGGTACCGCGCGGCAAGGCGCGGTCTCCCGAAATCTGGCGTGGGCGATTTCGGAGGGCCGATTCTTCAGAGCATACGAACATGATCCATGCATTGGATTGGAATTCGGGGGCAGCCATGCTTTTCACTGCCAAGCTACCCTGGGTATGAACATTTGAGGTCCAGTGGTTGTTTTTTGGCAATGGAGGCTCCCCCCATGGTGCGAATCGTAGTCGGGGTGGACTTGTGCAGGGGTTCCTGGGCTGTCATCCGTCTGGTCGATGGTCACTTTGATGCAGGCTCCGTGCTGCCGAGTTTGGCGGAGGTGGCGGCCACCTTCGGAGCCGACGCCAGCGTGATCACCGTGGACATCCCTCTCTCCTACCCTGTACCCGGCACCAAGGGGCGCGTCTGCGAGCGTGAGGGGCGCAAACTCCTGGGTCCACGCCGAAATAGTATGTTCGACACCTACCCGGAGGCCGTACTGGCCGCCGACAACCACGCCGCCGCTAACTCGCTCGCGCAGGCAACGATTGGTTGTGGGATCTCGCAGCAGTCCTATGCCCTTTGGGCAGGGATCAAAGAAGCCATTGCTCTAAGCGAAAGCGACTCCCGCATGCACGAGACCCACCCCGAGCTGGTGTTCCTCCGCCTAGCTGGATTCATGGCCTCCAAGAAGTCGTGGACGGGATTCCGGCGAAGGTTGATCGCCCTGGAGGCAGCAGGCGTCATGCTTCCGGTTGAGTTTCCGGAGATGGACCAGGCCGCAATGGATGATGTGCTCGATGCCGCCGCCGCTGCCCTGGCTGCCGACCAGATAGCCCTTGGCACTGGCATCCGCCTCCCCGCCCTAAAGACCGAGCCAGCAATCTGGTATTAGTCTGGCACTGACACGTTAGTGCAAGTTGTCCTTGTCCTGCGCCTGGACGCCCGGCATGGGTGCTGTTCCCGTGCAGGGTGAGCGGAGCGGGGCAGGCACGTCCTGGAGGAGCTACGCCCTGCGGACCACAAAGGACGTCGAGGCCTGGGTTCAGGGAGTGACACTCAGGGAGGTGACCCAGGGGCGGAAGCTGCTGAAGGCCTTGGGCTGGCTGGTCCAAGGTTAAAGGGGTAGGACGCTTTCTTGCGGCCCCGCCACAGTCATGAGGATCGCCTGACGGTACCGGGACGCTACTTGATCTCTGGTTGCACGTTTGTTGGGATCACCTCATCTTCGGGAACCTGTGCTTTTGGCACTGGACTGAAGGACAGGAAGCATGCCCCTGGAAGGCCTAATCTGCTTAAAAAGGACGGCCACCATTAAGGGCCAGGGGGGCCTCTTCCTGCCTGTCTAAAAGGTCACAGACTGTGACCATAAAAACCTATCTTCAAGCATATATAGGGAAATGGCTTTTCCATGGGTGAACACCTGCAAGCATTCCTAGGTCCTAAAAGCTGTCGCCAAAAAACTGTAGATCATAGGCTAGACTATGAATACAGAAAAAAATGGAGGTGCTTCAATGTCCGAGGCTAAAAAGTGTTTAAGGTCCCTTGTTGAGCATGTTTTCAATCACCCAGATGGCCTTATTACTACACTTACCTACAAAGACCTTGCTAGGAAAATTTCCAGATTTGACAAAAATGGAAACCCTCATGCCCATGGAATGGGGGACGTTTTGGGGAAAATGGGACATATTCTTGGGGATCTTAGTACGGAATGGGCGGGCGAGGAGATTCCTCATATCCAAAGCCTTGTAGTCAATAAGGGATACCCTTTGAAGGGACTTCCCGATGTTGGTATCAAGGAATTTTGGCCAGAATACCCTTCCCTTTCAAAAAACGAAAAGGCATCCAAGGCTAGAACCGAACATCAGAAAATTTTAAACTTTGGAAGCCGATGGAATGAGGTTCTTAAGAGTGCCGGACTAGACCCAGTTTTAAGGATAAGAGAAGGAAAGGCAATTCATGATCGAAAATATGGCAGTGGCGGTGAGTCACCTGAACACAAAAAGTTAAAACACTATGTATTTTCTAATGGAGCAAAATTTGGTGCTTTAGGACCGAATTGGAACGCGGTTGAAGAATATGCCCTCCCCTCTCTTGATTCAATTGATGTCCTTTTCAAGAGTCCCAATCGGTGGATTTCAGTCGAGGTCAAATCTTCTGTTTCTGATAGATTCCCTGGCGATTACGAAAGGGGTGTTTACCAGGCCGTAAAATATAGAGCGATTATCCAAGCCATGACTAAAGATATTAACTATAGAGCACCATTTGAAATCGAGACTCTTTTAGTGCTTGAATCAAAACTTCCATCATATTTAAAGGGTCCATCGCCGTTTTGTGTGGGTAACCACCCCTTGTAGAGGGGTGGTCCCAGGGCGGAGCGGGCAGAGTTGTTGGGCTCTGAAGGCGTCCTGATTGCCGGGAAGGCTTCCGGGAAAGAAGGACTGCCCTGGGCCGGTGGCTCAGTGGCCAGATTTCGGGGAAAATGGGTCCATGGATATGACGACCCTATTCACCATGGCGCTCGGCCTTCAGGCCCCTTGGCAGGTCAAGGACCTCCAGTTCAATGCGGAGGGCCACCGACTGGACATCCTCATCGACTTCACCCCGGGTTCGAACTTCCCATGCCCCGACTGCGGCAAGCCTTGTAAGACCCACGACACCGTGGAGAGGATGTGGAGGCACATGGATTTCTTTGAGCATTCCGCCTACCTGACGGCGAGGGTGCCTCGGTGCAAGTGCGACCAGGACGGCGTCAAGCAGGTCAACGTGCCCTGGGCTCGCCCCGGATCTGGGTTCACGCTCATGTTCGAAGCCCTGGCGATGATGGTCATCCCAACCATGCCCATGAACGCCGCCGCCAGGCTTCTCCGGGAGCATGACACGGTGCTCTGGCGCATGCTCCATCACTTCGTGGACGAGAGTCTTGCCAAGGTGGACATGTCCGAGGTGAAGGAGATCGGCCTCGACGAGACCGCCGGGAGGCGGGGCCATGACTACATCACCCTGGTGGTGGACATGTTGAAGAAGAAACTCCTGTTCGCCGTGCCAGGCAAAGGGAGCGAGACCCTGAAGGCCTTCAAGGCCGACCTCGAGGCTCACGGCGGGGATGCCAACAAGATCAAGGAGGCCAGCCTGGACATGTCCCCGGCCTACGTCCTGGGCCTTCGAGAGTACTTCCCCAATGCCCATCTCACCTTCGACCGGTTTCATGTCATGAAGATCCTCGGCGAGGCTGTTGATGCAGTCAGGCGGAAGGAGGCCAAGGAACGGCCCGAGCTGAAGAAGACCCGGTACATCTGGCTCAAGAACCCCTCGAACCTCACGGCCAACCAGGAGCAGAGGCTGGATACGCTGCAGGATGCCAACCTGCTGACGGCCGAAGCCTATCGCTTGAAGCTCACTTTCCAGGACCTCTACTACCAGTGCAACCACACGGACGCGTCCCAGTTCCTGGACGAGTGGATCGCCATGACCGAGGCCTCTGGCCTCGAACCCATGGTCGAGGCGGCGACAACGATCAAGAAGCACAAGGAGGGCGTGCTGCGCTGGTTCAGGAGCGGGCTCACCAATGCCATCCTGGAAGGGATCAATTCCCTGGTTCAGGCCGCGAAGGCCAAGGCCCGCGGCTACCGCACCTCCCGCAACCTCATCGCGATGGCCTACCTCATCGCGGCCAAGCTCCAGTTCAACCTGCCCAAACTCTGGGCAAGTGCGCCCAGGCCGGCGTTCCGAGTCGCCAAGCGGCCCCTGCGTTTCCCCGTGCTGGCCTAAACCGAACTCCAGACCAGGTCCACCGGGACCTCAAGCATGACGACCGCGAGCTGAAACCAAGGCCCGCCCGGCCTGAGGGCCATCAGCAGACGCCGTGGAGGCTGTCGGGGGCCGCTTTTTGGCCCCTGACTGACTCCATGGCAGGCAAGCGATAGCGCGCCAGGTCGCTCCCGATCCCATGCCATGACCGGTTTCCCGAGAGGGGTGGCATCATAGATTCCTGACCCCGCAAATAGCTCGGTTTTAACCGGCAGCTACCCATTCGAAACGGCGAGGAACCATTTAAAGAAACTTTCGAATGAACTTGGAATAACTGTTTTTGATAATGTAAAGATCGAACCGTAATAGGGGATTACATATGATCAACAGCCTTAATCTCGTTGATGTCGGCCCAACTAGACGGTTGAACTTCAAATTTGCACCACGTCTAAATGTCATCACTGGAAGTAATGGGACTGGCAAATCCTTTTTGCTTGAGACATTATGGTGGGCATTGACAACAACATGGGCAGGGGAACAGGCCATCCCATGGCAACCGCCGATGCCAGACATGACAGAACAAGACTCCAGTGGTTTTTTATCTCTGAAAATCGATAATTTAAAACCATTAATAAGCTCAAATATCACAGTACGTGAAAGTCCATCGGCTCCAGAATTTAATATAATCTCAAAAGGGGTATGGGATTTCTATGGAGAAAAATGGAGGCATCGGTACCAAATTCAATCCCCGAGAATGCCAAAATCGAAGCTCGAACCATGGCCATTCGAAAAACCAGAAGATGGTCCCCAAAACATCGCCATTTATTTCAAAAGTGATGGCGGATGCGCTATTTTTGATTCGCTAAAAGTCGGAAATTGGAGCAAGGAATTTACAGATGCATCAATAATCTTTCGCGAAGATGAAATATGGTCAGGAAAAAAATCTAACAAATATATGCCAAAAGACAATATTCATGCACTTCCCAATGGATTAATTGCTGATTTGACTGCATGGCAAGAGTCCGAAGACACAAAACCGTTTGAGTCACTGCGTAAGATTCTTCATTTTATGGGATTGCCGAGCGAGCCATTGATACTTGGTCAACCTAAGCGAATAACTAAATATAGCAAAGGCCGTATCCCCACCATTTCATCAACCCAAGGAGATGTGCCTATAATTATAGCCTCCGCAAGTGTGCGTCGTGTTCTTGCGATGGCATACATAATGGTGTGGGCTCGCAATGAGCATTTTAAAATCGCAAAGGAATTGAACCGTAAAACAGCTATGGATGTTGTGTTTCTAATCGATGAGCCCGAGCTCCACTTGCACCCTGGATGGCAGCGCTTTTTCCTTCCAGCATTGCTTCGAGCCCTGAGCGTAACTTTTCCAAACGCTGCCGTTCAGATGTTTGCCTCCACGACAGCCCCGCTTGTACTGAGTTCACTGGAAAGTGTATACAATGATGATCTTGATAATTTAACTATTTTGGAACGCACTAGACGACGAATTCGCACAAATACCTATCATTTCTCCAAAGAAGGTGATGTGTCTAACTGGCTTTCCTCTGATGTATTTGGTAAGGTTGGAGGGCGTTCTCGTGAAGCGGAATTAGCCATTCAAAGTGCAATGGACTATATGGCTGGTAGATTTAGTAATGCGGAAAGTAGCTTAAGGTCAATGTACAAATGTCTCCGTGATCTACCTATTTTGGATGCATCAATATTAACATGGCTCGAAAAAGAGGAGAATGACCACCTACGAAAACATGAAGCTCAACTTATAGAAAGAATCCATAAAGCTCTACGACTAGTGCTTTCAGGTCACGATGATTTTTGGGTTCAATGGGTCTTGACATGGCAAAGTAGACATAATAATGAGGGGAGCAAATGAAACGTTTTTCGCTTGTCCCACGGCCAAGAGGATGGCAGACCCATTCTTTAAAAGCTGGAATTAAATGGCTGAATACTGCCACCAACAGAGATGCCAAACGTCCAAAAGATTTCTGGACACCATTTTCACAACAATTATACGAAGGTTTTGAAAAACTATGTTGTTATACTGTCATGTGGACGCCAAACGGCACGGTTGATCACTACATTCCTTGGGCTACCGTTCGCAATACACGGAGTGCACGCCTTGCTTATGAGTGGTCCAATCTTCGGTACTCCGTCGGATGGTTTAACAGTGCCCGAAAGTCCTCAGACGTGCCCGATCCGTTTCAAGTATATGACCATTGGTTCGAATTGTTGCTTCCTTCCTTGGAACTGGTCGCGACATCGACCGTTCCGGCCTCGGAAAAGACAAAGGTTAATACCGCGTTACGGTGGCTTGGGAAAGATGAACGCGTGGTCAGGCCTAGGCGCGAGTACTTTAAGAAATATCTGCAGGGGGAAGCTACTTTGGAGCTGATAGATGAATGGGCTCCGCTTCTTGGCCGAGCACTTCGAAAGAACCCGACCTTTTTACTGCCACCAGATCAGGCCCGGTTGGCTGCCGGAACCATTTGAAAGCTTTTGCCAACCGTCTAAAATCGTAAATACGTCCCCTGAATGATCATGAAAGGTGGCCACCCGCCTACCGGATGGATGCGCTGCTCTGGTTCCTAGTCGCAGATGCCCAGGGAATTCACGCCTGAAGGTTTCATACCCGAAGGAACCATGCCTGAAGCAACTGTGCGGAGGCCCTGGGCCTGTCCGAATTGCCGTCAAGGCGAGGCTCATCCAGTCTGGCGGCCTTTCCCCCTGGCTTCTGTCGGTTGATAACTCAAGCCCAGGTTCGTCCGATGGGTGAGGAGCCAAGGACGTAGGAGGAGTCAGTGCCGGCCAAAGATGTAGCGACGGCGCCAGAGATCTATCTCATTACGCAAATTGACTTCTTGGGATTGGGCCTGTTGGTAGCCGTAGCTTGGTTTGGGTTCGACGGGTTGTCGTCGCTGGGACAGGGTTTGGATGGCAGTTTGCTCCAGGTCATCTGCCAGCTTCTCCGCCCATTGAATCCACTCCTGGAGTTTGTCGCCCTCGAATTGGATGCCCCGCCTCAAAGCGTCAGCTCGAACCTGTTGGGTGCCCGACGTCAAGCCTGGCCGGGTAATCCGGTATTGTTTCGAGAAGGGCCGATGTCCCGCGATAACCTCCAGATTCAGGTGGTTCGTCACCATCGCCCGGTCCTCGGGCAGGATGAGGTCCACCCAGCCCTGGATGCT
>Ga0316229_1000369_pt1 | contig 63664 bp, 53 predicted proteins | sample TBH18023metaG_FD_206011 | JGI IMG/M metagenome (GOLD analysis project Ga0316229, IMG submission 206011) | Freshwater microbial communities from Trout Bog Lake, Wisconsin, USA - TBH18023 | ecosystem: Environmental > Aquatic > Freshwater > Lake > Hypolimnion/Profundal zone | place: USA: Wisconsin... | reverse complement strand
ATACCGTTATTCCGTAGCCTGGATTGATTGCCTGGCCACAGGCGCAGCGTTGGGGCGCAGCGTTCTAATGCGCGGCAATACCCTCGCCCGCGCCGACCTGCCGGCGGACCTGGCCGACAAACCGCTGGAACTTCCCCACAAACACCACCGCAGCGTGCCGTTCAACATGCCCGCGGCGACGCTCAATCCCCTGACGGTGCGCCTGTTTAACGCGGTGTTCTATCACCGGCACAAGGACCAGCGGCAAATCGTCGATTTCGACACCTTTTTTTACCCTTTGGACTCGACACTCCACTGGAACCGCATGTACGGCAAACGCGGCTTCATCCAGTACCAGCCGGCGTTCCCTCCCCAGACCGCCCGCCAAGGGCTGGTGGAGTTACTGGAGGCCCTGACTTCCTCGAGGCGGGCCTCATTTCTTGCGGTGCTCAAGAGCTTTGGCCCGGTCGGCGAGGGCTTGTTGTCTTTCCCCTTCGAGGGCCAGACGCTGGCCCTGGACTTGCCCTATACCGGCCCCGACCTCCTGAACTTTACGCGCCAGCTAGACGCCATAGTGCTCAAGCACGGCGGCCGCATCTACCTGGCCAAGGATGCCTGCCTCGAACCGGCCACCTTCAAGGCGATGTATGGGCAAGTCGATACCTTCCAGGCAATTCGCCGCCAGTTTGACCCGGACCTGAAATTCAACTCATCGCAGGCCAGGCGGTTGGGATTGGCAGGGACGCCATGAAAAACCGAATCCTGATTCTGGGGTCCACCTCGGGCATCGGCCGCGCCGTGGCCGCGCGACTGGCGGCCGAAGGCCGCGATCTGGTCCTGGCCGCCCGCGACGAGAAGGAGAACCGCAACACCACCGTCGATTTGCGCTTGCGCCACCAATGCAACGCCCAGACAATAGCCTTTGAGGCCCTGGACTTCGCCTCCCATGCCGAGTTCTTCAGAAAATGCGTCGCCGACGCCCCCGAAGAACTTGGCGGCGTCATCCTCTGCTACGGCATGCTGGCGGCCCAGCAAGAGGCCCAGAGCGATTTCGCCATCGCCCGGGCCATGCTCGATACCAACTATACTTCCGCCGTCTCGATCCTGAACATCGCCGCCGACTATTTCGCTGCCCGCGGCAAGGGCTTCATCTGCGCCGTGTCATCCGTCGCCGGCGACCGGGGTCGTCAGAGCAATTACCTGTATGGCTCTTCCAAGGCCGCCTTGAACACGTATCTTCAGGGCCTGCGCGTCCGCCTGGCCAAGTCGGGCGTGAGCGTCATCATTATCAAACCCGGCTTCGTGGACACCGCCATGACCTGGGGGCTGGAAGGGATGTTCCTGGTGGCCAGCCCACAGAAAGTCGCCGCCGCCATTGTCAAAGGCATCCGCGGAGGCCGGGGGGTGGTCTATACTCCATGGTTCTGGCGCGGCATCATGGCGATCATTAAGATTATTCCAGATTGCCTTTTCAAGCATTTGAAGATGTGAAAGGAAAGGAACCGTTCGCTTGCTGGAAGACACCACGGACAACCCCAATTTCCCCCAGATGCGCCAGCCGTCGCCATCTTACGAGTCGATGCCCATCGACCTGCCGGTTGGATCGCTGGCCCACAAGACCGCCAGCGGTTTCGGCTGGATGCTGGCCCAGACTGCCGTCGGCAAAATAGTAAACTTTGTGGGCACCATTGTGCTCGGCTGGCTGTTGGCGCGCGAGCAGTTTGGCTCGGTCAGCCTCGCCGTGGCCATCGTCACCTTCGCCAACCTGATCCAGGAAGCGGGGATACATCAAATCCTGGTGCAGGGTGGCGCCCGCTTCAACCGCATGGCCAACGCCGCGTTCTGGATGTCCAACGTCACCGGGTTGCTGGGCGGAGCGATCATGGCCATTGCCGCGCCGATCGCGGCCCACGTGCTGCACAACCCGCAGTTGACGGGGCTGATTCTCATCCTGGCGGCCAGGTGTCCGATCAACGCCCTGAGCACCGTCCCTAACGCGAAACTGAACATCGATCTGCGCTTCGGCACGCTGGCGGTGATCGGAACGGCCCTGACGACAGTACAGGTAGTGCTGAGCATTGGCCTGGCTTGGATACTGCCGCCTGACCAGGGCGCTTACAGCCTGGTGTGGCCGCTGCTGGCAGTGGCCATCCTGCGGGCCATAATCCTCTGGCGCGTAGCCCCGACCACCGTGCGGCCTGACGTGGAAATCGGCCTCTGGGGATCGATGATCGGCGACAGTGTTGTCCTGCTGCTGGTGGGGTTTTTCGTCACCATAACCAGCCAGGGCGACCGACTGATCCTGGGCCGCATGCACGACAAGGTCGTCGTGGGCATCTACTATTACGCCTACACGCTGACCTTGCAGACTACCCAGTTCCTGACCGTGAACCTGTATAATGTGCTTTTCCCGGCCCTCAGTAAACTCCAGAGCGATCCAGCGCGGCAGTTACGGGGATTCCTGCGCGCCTGCCGACTGCTGATGCTCTTCGGCATGCCCTTGTGCCTGTTGCAGGCGGCCTTGGCCGCCCCCATGGTGCGCGTGCTGTTCAAGTCCGACTGGCTGCCTATGATTCCGGTGCTGGAAGTCATCAGCGTGGCGATGGGACTGCAACTGGTGAACATGCCGGCTATCGGCATGATCCAGGCCCAGGGACGCTTCAAGACTCTGCTGGCTATCTCGGTTATGTGCGCCTTGTTGTTCGTGGGCTTGGTATACACCGCAGCACTGACCGGCAATTACCAGGGCTCGCTGACGCGGCCAGGGCTCAGCCAAATGCTGGAACGGCTCTTTCACAGAGAGGTTGATGTGGCCACTATGGTGGCGATGGCGGTGCTGGTTTATTGTACCCTCATCAGCCCCATATGCCTTTTCGCCTCGATTCGTCCGGTAGGCGGAACCTGGCGGGACATCTGGCCGGTCTTCCTACTGCCACTGGGCCTGAGCATAGCGGCCATCGGCATAGGGATGCTGGTCGGCAGGTACGTGCCGGTAATGCACAGTTCGCACCTTTACGACTGGGCGCGGCTGCTGGTGATTTCGGCGGTCAGCGGGCTGGTGTATATACCGTTGCTGCGTCTGACCGCACCGGACGCCTGGAAAGACGTCACCCAACGCGTGCGCGCTATGCTGGCCGGCGGAAAGTAGAGTACGCAATGCGTGTCTCTTGCCTGCGAACCCCTGCGGTGCCATTGGCCCGACGGGTGGCATTTGCCTGAATACCGGGTAAGTTATTGGCCAGTTGGAAAATAGTGAAGGCCTATGGATGGCACCAGGCACGAACCATCGTAGAGACGATTGCAATGACGTACGCATACGCCGATGAAATTCGCGAGGATCTGCTGCGGATGATCCCGGCTGACGGACGGATCATCGGCTCGATCGGTTGCGGCACCGGCGCCACCGAAGGCGAATTGGTCAAGCAGGGCCGGCAGGTACACGGGGTCGACATCGCCCCCGAGGCCATCGCCATGGCCAGAGTGCGGCTGAGCACGGCGCGGCTGATCGAACCGGCCAATCACACGCCCTTCGACGATGCCTCGCTGGACGGATTGATTCTGGCCGACGTCATCGAACATTTGCCGGAAGCCTGGATGGCTCTGAAACTCTACGTCAAGGCGGTGAAACCGGGCGGCTGGGTAGTCATCAGCACGCCCAACATGCGCAGCGTGAAGGTGATAACGAAGTTCTTTGTTGGCGGCGATTGGCCGGAAGAAAAAAGCGGCATCTTTGACTCCACACACCTCCAGGTAATGACCAGGAAACGGCTCATCCGCTGGTGCGATCAGGCCGGTTTGCACATCGAACGCTGGTTCGACAAATACGAGTCGCGCCGCTACCCCTGGGCGGACTGGGCCACGCTCAAGCTCTTCCATGCCTGGTTCACCTACCAGTTGCAAGTGCTGTGCCGGAGATGACCTTCTGGTCAGCCAAGGGCTACAAATTGGGAAAACCATCCCATGACCGAAGAAAACGTTCTGCAACTGCCGGCGGGAATTTCGGTGGTGGTTCCCGTCTACAACAGTGAAGGGTCGTTGGCATTATTGGTCAAACGGCTCGAACCAGTGTTGCAATCTTCAGCTCGGCAATTTGAGGTGATTCTGGTGAATGATGGCAGCCGAGACCGGAGCTGGAACATCATTCAGGGGCTGGCGGAGGCCAACGGCTGGGTGCGCGGCGTTAACCTCATGCGTAACTACGGCCAGCACAATGCCTTGTTGTGCGGCATTCGCGCCGCCAAATTCAACACCATCGCCACGCTGGATGACGACCTTCAGAACCCGCCGGAGGAACTGCCCAAGTTGTTGGCCTGTTTGAAGGAAGATGTGGATGTAGTCTATGGCAAGCCGGAACACGAACGGCATGGACTGTTTCGCAATCTGGCATCGCGCATCACCAAGTTGACCCTGCAACATGCCATGGGCGCTGAAGTAGCCGGACAAGTCAGCGCTTTCCGGGTGTTCCGCACCGTGCTGCGACAGGCTTTCGCCGGCTTCTCAGGACCGTTTGTGAGCCTCGATGCTCTCCTGACCTATGGCACGCGCCGCTTCCGTGCCACCGACGTGCAACACGAGGCACGCAGCATCGGACAATCCAACTACACCGTGGCCAAACTGGTGCGGCACGCCCTGAACATGATTACCAGTTTCAGCATCCTGCCGCTGCAGATCGCCAGCATGATCGGTTTCGGCCTGACCCTGTTCGGCGTGGCCATCCTGATGTACGTTGTGGCGCGCTATTTGCTGGCCGGCGGGACCGTACCCGGCTTCGCGTTTCTGGCCTCCACGATATCCATCTTTTCCGGAGCCCAGCTCTTCGGGCTGGGAATAATCGGCGAATATCTGGCCCGCGTTCACCTGAAATCGATGGGACGCCCCAGTTTTGTCATTCGTGAGCATACGTCCATGACCGGCAAAGAGCGATGAGCAACACCACCTCCGACCCATGCCAGATACTGCCGTGGGACAGCCAGTTCTTTGGCTGGATCTGCGCGCGTGTACTCGGTAGCCGGTTGAATGCGGTCCGGGCAAAGCAAATCAACACCTGGTGCCAACAACAGGCCGTGCGCTGTCTCTACTTTTTTGCCGACAGCGCCGATGACCTTACGGTGTCGCTGGCTGAAGAGCACGGATATCATCTGGTGGATGTGCGCTTGACCATGGAGCGCAGTTGCGCCGGGATCACTACGCCATCGACCGGCAATACAAGCGACGACGACGGATCGCACGGAAGCCGGGTGGCGACGATTCGTCCGGCCACGGAAATGGACTTGCCGGTATTGATGGAGCTGGCGGGGACCAGCCACAAAGACACGCGATTTTTTTACGACCGGCATATCCCGGCAGGCAAGAGTATTGATCTGTATCGCACCTGGATCGAAAAGTCGGTGCGCGGATGGGCCCAACTGGTGCTGGTGGCCGATGCTGGCTCAGCCGCAAATGGCTACGTTACCGGCCATTTGCCCAAGGAACAGGACGCTGGGAGCATCGGCTTGATCGCCGTGGCGGCCGGCGCCCGCGGAAGAGGCCTGGGCGGGCGGCTGGTTGACGGCGCCGTGGCCAACTTGGCCGCGCGCGGTGCCAGGCGCGTCAGCGTCGTCACCCAGGCCCGGAACCTCGCGGCCCAGCGCCTTTACCTGCGCTGTGGATTCCTGACTTGTGCATTGCAGCTCTGTTACCACAAATGGTTTGACCGCACAGAGGCGCGATGAATCGGACGCATACCATCCCCTTCAACCGTTCGTCCCTGGTCGGCCGCGAATTGGAATACATTAGCCAGGCCATGACTGTAGGCCAGATCGCCGGCGATCAGACGTTCACAAAGAAATGCCACCAGTTCCTCCAGCAGCAGCTTGGCGTGCCCAGAACGCTGCTGACGACCTCCTGCACCCACGCCCTGGAAATGGCGGCCATGCTTCTGGATATCCACGATGGCGATGAGGTGATTGTGCCGTCGTTCACCTTCGTCTCAACCGCCAATGCCTTCGTGCTGCGCGGGGCCAGGCCGGTTTTCGCCGACATCCGGCCCGATACGCTCAACCTCGATGAAACGAAACTGGAACGCTTGATCACGCCCCGGACCCGGGCCATCGTACCTGTGCATTACGCCGGCGTGGCCTGCGAAATGGACGCCATCACCGATATCGCCGCACGTCACCAGCTGGCAATCGTGGAAGACAACGCCCACGGCTTGTTTGCGGCCTACAAGGGACGCCAACTGGGCACTTTCGGATGCCTGGCCACGCAGAGCTTCCACGAAACCAAGAATTTCACCTGCGGCGAGGGCGGGGCTCTGCTGATCAACGACGCCAGACTGATCGAGCGAGCCGAAATCATCCGTGAAAAGGGGACCAACCGGAGCCGCTTTTTCCGGGGACAGGTCGACAAATATTCCTGGGTTGACATCGGTTCCAGTTATCTGATGTCCGACGTCCTGGCCGCCTTCCTATACGGGCAACTGGAACAATGGCGGCAGGTGCAGGAAAAGAGAAAGCGAATCTGGGAATTCTACGACCGCAACCTCGCCGCCTGGGCGGAGGCCAACGAGGTGCGCCGGCCGGTGGTCCCGGACGATTGCCGACAGGCCTACCACATGTACTACCTCCTGCTGCCCGATCTGGAAACACGAACGCGGCTGATCGCCCACCTCAAATCCCGCGGTATTCTCGCCGTTTTTCATTACCTGCCACTGCATCTATCCATAATGGGCATGAAGTATGGCGGCCAAACCGGCGATTGCCCAGTCGCCGAAGACATCTCCGACCGGCTCCTGCGCCTGCCATTCTTCAATGACTTCACCGATGACGACCAGAAACAGGTCGTAGGCACGATCGTTGAAGTCTGCTAAAACCGCATTAAGGGAAGCAGTTGATCCGCGTTGGCCTACGGCTGGTTGCCGCTGCGAGTATGCGTCCGGGGATCGTTCAAAATACTTTCGACAATAAAGGGCGGCCGACGTTTGACCTCATCGTAAATATGTGCCAAGTACGACCCGATTATGCTCAAGCACAACAACTGGATTCCCCCCAGGAAAAGGATCACGAGAATCTCGGTCGCAAAGCCTCTGGGAGCACTTTGGGGGAAGAGAATTCGCATCGCCACCTCGACAATCATCGCTAACAGGGAAAGAACGACCGTGATGATCGCCAGCCAGGTGATGAAATCCAGGGGCGCATAGGAAAAGGAAACGATGGCTTTGCGCGCCCATCCCAGGTTCTTCAATAAATTGTTGGTGCTCTTGCCAAACATGCGATCCGGACGGACGTAGGGAACGCCGGTCTGCCGGTAGCCAACCCAGGCGCGCAGGCCGCGCAGAAAGCGATTGTTCTCCGGCAACGCGTTCAGGGCATCGACCACACGGCGGTCCATCAGCGAAAAATCGCCGGCATCCAGCGGAACAGAGACGTAGGAAGCGGCCCGGAAAATCCGGTAAAAAGCTTTGTAGGCGATCTTGAGAAATGGCGTGGTTTGGCGCTTCACGCGCACGCCGTATACCACGTCATAACCTTCCATCCACTTCTGGTAGAAAGATTCGATCAATTCCGGCGGATCTTGGAGATCGCCATCCAGAAGAATGACGCCATCGCCGGTGGCAATCTGCATGCCACTGGTAAAGGAACTCTGCGAACCGAAACTCCGAGAGTGATTGATCACCACCACATGTGGATCCCGCGCCGCAAGATCCGCCAGCACCTGGCGGGCATTGTCCGGACTGGCGCCGTTGACAAAAATGATCTCATAATCGACGCCGACCTTCGTGAACACCGCCGTCAGACGCTCATACATGAACGGAACCACCTGCGCCTCCAGATAACAGGTTATGATGGCGCTCAGTTTCTTTTTTCGCTCTGGCTCGCTCATGATATCTCCTGGCAATTTCTCTTGACTGACGACTGACCAACCTGGCGACCAACCGCCGGCACACAGCTCTTCAAGTGCCTTCCATATCGGTCGGCTTTACAAAAGGCTCCATGTCGGTGATCGGCCTGCCGAAGGCCATTTTGGGATACACATTGGCAAAGGTGTCAACGATCACCTCCAGAAGCGCCGGTGCCCGGGGATCGTCCCACAGCCACGCCAGAGCTTGGGGCCCCTGTTCCGTTTGGTCGATGGCGCGGGAGTCGATGCCGTAGGCCGCGCCGACGCGCTGGAAATCGGGAGCGTCATAACCCCACAGAGTGCCATGATACCGCTCATGGAAATAGCTTTGCTGGAACTGCCGCACCATGCCCTGGCAACGATTGTTGACGATAACTATCTTGACCGGCAGACGGTTGCGAACAATGGTCTGAAGCTCTTGAATATTCAACTGAAAACCGCCATCCCCGGCAATGACGACGACCGGCCCGGATGCCGCCATCGATGTGCCAATGGACGCCGGCAGGGCGAATCCCATCGAACCCATGCCGCCAGAAGTCAGGAACCGCTGCCGCGGTCCCAGTTCCAGTGATTGCGCGGCCCACATCTGGTGTTGGCCGACGTCGACCGCGAAAGCCGCCGCCGCCCCCGACGCCCGCGCCAGCGCGTGCATGAACGCATTGGGATTGATGCCGGCTATGCCGCGCAATTCATCGGTATCGGGCCACTGGGCGCGCCAGGCATCAATCTCGGCAAGCCAGGCGGCGGAAACCGGCGTTGCCCGACCGGCTGCCAGGACCGCCGCCGTGTGCAAAAAATCACGCAGGTGCGCCTGATGCGTAATGCAGCCGGAAACACGATTGTTCATCTCCGCCGCATCCACGTCCACGTGGTATATGCGGCGATTCTTCGCGAAATAGGCGGTGTCGGCCCCGGTCTGTCTCACGTCCAGGCGGCTGCCCATGACCAGCAATACATCACATGTTCCCAGGGCTTGATTCGCCCAACGGTTGCCGTAAGAGCCGATCAGACCAATGCGCAGGGGGTTGGCAAAGGGCATGGCATCAACGGCCATCAATGACTGGACCACAGGAACGCTCAGGACACTGGTCAATTGCCCCAGAGCCTCGGCGGCGCCGGCGCTGCGCACTCCACCTCCGGCAAGGATCAGCGGGCGGCGGGCGGTAGCAAGGGCGTCGATGATTTCCTCAATGAAGGCCCGCGATGACTCCAAAAACACCGGTGCCTGTTGTCGAGGCACCAGCCCGTCCGGCGGCGCTATATCAGCGCGCTGCACGTCCATGGGAATGTCCAGCAGCACCGGACCGGGGCGGCCTTCCAACGCGGTGGCGAACGCCCGCCGCAACAACGCGGGCGTCTGGGCGGGATCGTCCACTTGCCAGGCGCCTTTGGTGATGGGCCTGGCCATGGAGACAATATCGGTTTCCTGAAAACCCAATTGGCGCACCAGCAGGTCTTTCTTCTGCTCGTGACGGTTGACCTGTCCGGTGAGAAATACCGCCGGGGTGGAATCGAAATAGCATGATCCAATGCCGGTGAGCAGGTTGGTGGCTCCGGGGCCGCTGGTGGCCATAGCCACGCCCGGAATACCGGTCATCCGGGCCATGGCCTCGGCAGCAAACGCAGCGCTTTGCTCGTGATGGCAGGAGACCGCCTGGAGCCCTTCCTGCCGGCCAATGCTGTCCAGCAAAAACGTGATCATGCCGCCCGACATGTGAAAGACGTGATGAACGCCCTGGGCCCGCAACTCGCCGGCGATATAGTCCGCTACTTTCATATTCGCACCCCTGGAATGTCTTGTGGGTTTTCCTGATACCAGCGCACTGTATCCCACAACCCCTGGCGCATGCCGATGCGCGGTTTCCACGAGGTGGCCGAGGAGAGGCGTTCAATGCCTGCCAGCAGCAGCATGGTCTGTCCGGGAGGATAGGGCAGATCGCCCAGCCCCAGGGGCAGATGCGGGTCGATTATGTCGCGGATGCACTCGGCGATGCTCCTGACGGTCTGCGCCTGGCCGGAGCCCAGATTGAAGATGCCTGCGGCGGCGGGGGCCTGCGCCAGGGCGTAGAGCGCCTCGGCGGCATCGGTTATGTAGAGATAATCCCAGCGCTGTTCTCCGGGCGTGAGCGCGGGCCGCTCCCTGCGAAGCAGTTTCCGGATCAGGCCCGGAATCAGCCGGCGCGGATCATCCTTGGGCCCGTAGGCCGCTAGAAGCCGGACCCAGACGAAGCGAATGCCGGCCAAGTCGCACATGGCGCGGCAGAGATTGCCACAGGCGAGCTTGGCGACGCCGTAAGCGCTGGCTGGCGAAGTTGGGGTGGTTTCCGTCAATATGGCGGCACACGGTCCATATTCGGCCTGAGAGCCCATGCCAATCCATGTCGAGCATCCGGTCTTCAATAGCGTTTCCAGCAGACTCAGGGAATTGGCGACGTTGCGGGAAATCTGGGCGGGATCATCGCGCTGGCCGGCAACGACACCCTCCCATGCCAGATGAAAGACCGTATCCGGCGCTGCCGCCATCACTTCTCGACGCCAGACGTCCGCGTCCACCGTATCCATGCGGATCACACGGACACACTCCGCCAGAGAGCCTAATCGCCAGAGGTTACTCTGGAAACGCGTCAGAATGCTCACCTCATGCCCTCGCTCCACCAGCAACTGGGTCAGGAACGAACCGACATGCCCAGAAGCTCCGGTCACCAGGCAACGCATGGGAAACCTTCCTCTAATACTGCTTCAGGAAGCCAGCCATCGTCTCGATCATGAAATCGAGCATACGGTCGGTTAAACCGGGGTAGACGCCGATCCAGAATGTTCGCTCCATGATAATATCGGTATTGGTCAGCGGACCGGCAACGCGGTGCGGAACGTGCTGATAGGCCGGCTGGCGAAGGAGATTCCCGCCGAAAAGCTGCCGGGTGCCAATCTTGGCCTCTTCAAGGCGGCGCACCAGATCGACGCGCTCAAACGGCGCGCCGGGGCGAACCGTCAGGAGGAAACCAAACCAGCTCGGCTCGCTGTTGGGCGTGGGCTGCGGCAACACAAAAAACCGTTCATAAGGCTTGAGCCCGTCGTAAAGACGGCACCAATTGCGGCGCCGGGCCTCAATGAACGCGGGAAGCTTCTTGAGCTGGGCGACACCCACCGCCGCCTGCATATCGGTGGCCTTGAGGTTATAGCCAAGGTGCGAATAGGTATACTTGTGGTCATACCCGGCCGGCAATTCACCCAGCTGCCACTCAAATCGCTTGCCACAGGTGTTGTCGCATCCAGGATCGCACCAGCAATCCCTGCCCCAGTCGCGGTAAGACTCAACCAGCGGCTTGAGGCCGGCGCTATTGACCAGCACGCAGCCGCCTTCGCCCATAGTGATGTGATGCGCGGGGTAGAAGCTGAGCGTTCCCAGATCCCCAAGACCGCCGGTCACCTTGCCGCGATACGTCGATCCCAGCGCGTCACAGTTGTCTTCGATGACCCAAAGATTGTGCTGGCGTGCCAGAGCCAGAACCGCGTCAAGGTCGAACGGGTTGCCCAGGGTATGGGCCTGCATGATGGCCCGCGTGCGCGGCCCAACCGCCGCGGCCAGCATTGCGGCGCTGGGGTTGTAGGTTCCCAATTCTGCGTCAACGAAGACCGGCACCAGGCGGTTCTGTATTATGGGATTGACCGTCGTGGGGAAACCCGCCGCCGCCGTCAACACTTCGTCGCCCTCCCGCAATTGGCGAGCGCCCAGTTTTGGCGATGTCAGTGCCGACAAGGCCAGCAAGTTCGCCGAAGAGCCGGAGTTGCAAAGCACGGCGTGGCGCGCACCCGCAAAAAGGGCGATGTCTTTCTCGAACTGGGCGGCGAACCGCCCGGTGGTAAGCCAAAAATCCAAGGCGGCATCGGTCAACGAAACCAACTCCTCGTGATCGAATACGCGTCCGGCACAGGGAACGGGCGTCTTGCCGGGCTCAAACACCTGGCGTGCAAACGCCTCCTGGTGATACCGGGCCACCAACGCAAAAATCTGTTGGCGCAACGCCTGTGTCTGCTCTGTGCTCATGAGTATCCTTGTCGGCATTCTTCCGGACCTCCGCTGTGGGCCCGCAAGAGTTTCCGCGGCTGTATGCAGCCTATATTATAGGGATAGTATCGTTGCCGTCCGGAAATTCAAAGTGATCATGGCAGCCGATCCTTTACATTTTCAGGATATGGCAATAGAGTGGATTTTTGGTGACTCATGAAAACCATAGTACTGGCTGGAGGCATGGGGACGCGCTTGGCCGAGGAAACGGCGCTTCGTCCCAAGCCTATGGTGGAAATAGGCGGGCGGCCGATGCTCTGGCACATTTTCAACATTTACGCAGCCCATGGATTTCGCGACTTCATCGTGGCCTGTGGCTACAAAGGGGAGGTCATCAAGGAATATTTTCGCAATTTCGTCTTCCATGACAGCGATGTAACTGTGGACTTGCGGCAAGGGAAGATCGAGGTGGCAAACAACCGCGCTCCCGACTGGCGCGTCACCCTCGTCGATACCGGAGCCACCACCCAGACAGGAGGGCGGATCAAACGCTGCCAAGACCACATCGAGGGCCAAACTTTCATGGCCACCTATGGAGACGGAGTCGGCAACGTGGACATCACCAGCCTCGTTCGTTTCCACCGGGCACACAAAAAGCTGGCCACCGTCACCGCCGTCCGGCCCCCATCCCGCTTTGGCGCCTTGATCCTGGATGGGCAGCAGGTCGTCGAGTTCAATGAGAAGCCGCAAACCGGAGAAGGTTGGATAAACGGCGGCTTCTTTGTCTTCGAGCCCGCGGTACTGGATCTGCTGGGCGGCGACGAAGCGATTCTGGAACTCGAGCCGCTGCAAAAACTGGCCCGCGATGGACAACTGGCGGCCTTCCGCCACGAAGGCTTCTGGCAACCCATGGACACCATACGCGAGAAGCAGCAATTGGAGGCGCTATGGGAAAACGGACAGGCGCCCTGGAAGGTCTGGTGACGCAAAATGGTGTCATTGCGGGATTTTTACTGCGGCAAACGCGTCTTCCTGACCGGGCATACAGGCTTCAAGGGGACTTGGCTGGCCCTGTGGCTGACGGAAATGGGGGCCAGCGTTCACGGCTACAGTCTGGAACCACCGACGAATCCCAGCCTGTTCGTTGAAGGGGGCTTGTCGTCACTGCTGGCAGGGAATGTTAGCGGCGACATTCGCGACTATGCAAAACTATCCGGCGCCATGTCGGCCGCGTCACCCGACATCGTCTTCCATCTGGCGGCGCAGGCATTGGTCCGCCTCTCCTACCGCGATCCACGCCTGACCTACGAAACCAACGTCATGGGCACCGTCAATGTTCTGGAAGCGGTGCGGCACACCCCTTCGGTGCGTGTCTGCCAAGTCGTGACCAGCGACAAGTGCTACGAGAACCACGAATGGATTTATCCGTATCGCGAAAATGATGGCATGGGCGGCGCGGATCCGTACAGCAACAGCAAGGGATGCGCCGAACTGGTCGTGTCCGCATACCGGAGATCGTTTTTCCCGCCCGCCGAGGTGGCGTCCCACAAAGTGAGCATCTCATCGGCTCGCGCGGGCAACGTCATTGGAGGCGGCGACTGGGCGCAGGACCGCATCGTCCCCGACTGCGTGCGCGCCCTGGAACGCGGAGGGTCCATCCCCGTCCGCAACCCCGGCGCCATCCGGCCATGGCAGCACGTACTGGAACCTCTTTCCGGATACCTCCTTCTGGCCAGCCGTCAGTGGGATGAGCCGGCGATCCTGGCCGATGCCTTCAATTTTGGGCCCAATATGATCGACAATGTCAGCGTCCGTGAACTGGTAACCATGGTGGTCGGCGCCTGGGGCAGCGGCGCGTGGCATTCGACCGCGGCGTCCGGCCAGAAAGCCCAAGCTGCCCACGAGGCTAATTATCTGAAACTCGACGCCACCAAGGCGTGCGCCATGCTGAACTGGCGGCCCCAGTATTCCGTCGCCGAAGCGGTGGCCCGGACTATGGAATGGTACAGGCATCGGTCCGAGACCGGGGCTAGTTTCAGCGCCCGGGATGCCTGTCTGAAGCAAATCCGCCAATACGCTCAACGGCGTGAGGCTCCCGCCGCGCTTTCTGGAACGTACCCGTCGTGACCGGCAAGACAGTCCCGATGCCCGCAAATCAGACCGGCCGTTAATTTGGCCATGAGGTTTCGCTATGCCTACGGATAGAACCGATGTTTCCCCAAAACACCAAGCGCGCTTGCTGCTGATCACCCTGGTTGTACTGGCGGCGGGGATCCGTCTCCTCAACATGCCGGCGCTGCATGAACTTCGCGACTGCGACGAGATAGTTTACACGAGCAGCGGACTGGTTGCTTTGGAAGGAATGGTGCCCACCACCAAGGCTTCGCCCGCCGGGCCGCAAACCTGGATACAGTGCATCTACGGGGCCGTAAACTTCGCCAGGGAAGTGATTCATCCCAGCACCGGCGGCGGCGTTCCGCTATCCTGGAAAATCAGGCCCTTCGTCGCCATGGATAACGCTCTTTTTGCCATCTATTCCGACATCAGCCCGCTGTGCCGGACCATGGTGTTGATTTCGATCGTGCTGGCGTCGCTGGCCACCTATTGCGCCTTTCAGTTTGGTCGCCTGCGCGGTGGGCTGGCCGGCGGCAGCCTCCTGGGCGGCATGATGGCGTTCTTGCCCGTGTTCGTCTGGTATTCCGCCTCGCCCCGATGCTACTGTGACGCATGGTCGTTCGCTTTCATGGCCATTTACGCGGCCGCCGCCTTTTCGGGCGCCCGCCGCGTCATCCTCGCCGGTATTCTGAGCGGACTGGCGGTGGCGTCGCGTCTGGACATGTTGATGGTCGGACCCATGGTTCTCTGGCAGTTGTGGGACCGGCCCGAGCCAAAACGGCCGTGGCTGGCGGCCTGCAATCTGATCGTCGTTTCCCTGGCGACGTTCGTGGCAGCGGCCCCATGGTTTTTCACCGGATTCATCGGCTGCCTCATGCTTGTGGCCAAAATCCGCATCATGGGCGCCGGACAGAGTCAAGCAGCCAAACCATGGGCCATGTTTTGCGCCTTCGCCTGGACCAATGGTCTGGCCGTGCTCATGATTCTAGCGGGCACGGGCTTTCTGTTAGGAATGCGCCAATGGCGATTCCGGCACTGGGCGTTGGCGGCCTTCACGGCGGCGCTGCTGCTCGGCTCGCTGGAGGCGCTGGATCAGGATCCGCGTCACCACATTGGTTTCGTTATCGTTCTGTTGACCACGGCGATAATCTTCCTCAAACCTCTCTTGAGCGCGCCGCGGGTAGCCGTGGTCGCGGTACTGACAGCCCTGGCGCTGCCGATGGCGCAATGCGCCCGCCTGGTCTGGTATGACCGCCACGCTTATGTCACTGATAAGGCGACGGAATGGGTTGAACAGAATGTCCCGGCGGGAACCATCGTTTATCTGCAGATGCCGTGGGCGTGCCGTCCGCCGTTGCCAACTTCGGATTCGAGCATGGCCATCTGGAACTCCGAGTCCAGCCTGGATCTCTGGCGGCGCAAATTCGAACGCGGCGGAAAACTTTATGATGCGCGGCAATCGTTGCCACGTGCCCTTTCCCAAGATGTCATCCAGATCGAGGAGGCATTCGCGCGCCGATGGTTCATACTCGGCGGGGGCCAGACAAAACGGCCACGGTATGATATCCGCATCTACAACAGCTCGCCCGATTCCTTCATAAATGACCTGGGGCCCGAGTTCCTGCGCACCGGCGGCGCGGTCATCTGGCGCGGTTACCCCGATTCTCCGGTTCCCAAAGACCTCGGCCAACCGGTCGCCCAATGGCTCAATGCCCGCGGCCAGGGAACGCGCGTTTACTACCACACACCTGCGGCAACCCAGCCGGCAACGGTCCCGCCGGCCAGTTGATCCACGACGCTACTTAATTACCGTGCCACGCATCACGCCGTTTTGAGCGCATCGAGCAACCGGCTTACGCAGGCATCCCACGTGAACATTGCAGCTCGTCGGCGGCCTCTGGCAATGTAGTTAGCTCGCAGATCGGGGCTACGGCTCAAATCGACGATGAATTGAGCTATGTCCTGCGGTCGCCGTGTGTCGGCAGTCCAGCCTGCGTCACCCACCACCTCTGGAACAGCGGTAAAATTGGTGCCGATGACCGGAGTTCCCGCGGCCATCCCTTCGGCAGCGCCAAGGCCAAACGTCTCGTACCGGTTCAAGAACAGGAGAGCGACCGCACCATGCAGCAAACCCGCCAGTTTTTCCGCCGGCACATACCCCAACAATCTCAGATTTTTGTGGTCTGCCGCCTGCTGAAGATACTTCTTCTGATGCTGATGCCCTGCCACGAGAATTTCGATATTACTGTCCAACGCTGCTAGCGCGCGGGCCGTGTCCAATACATAGGGGGCCCCATCGAGGTCGCTAAGCCCGCTCATGCATACCACATACGGCTTGGTTCCATCAGCGCCTATCCGCGCCTGCGGCGCCGCGCCAGCGTCAAAATAGAACTGTTCAACTCCGTTGCCGACGATAATGACTTTCTTCTCCTCCAGATGATAGCGATGGATAATCTGTTTCTTGAGAAACTCCGAAACCGTCAAAACCAAGTCGCTGCGGGATGCTACCCTGGCAAAACGACGCGCCGCCGCTATCCGGCCGCGCCATCGCAGCAGAGGGGATTGCCCGGGCATTTCTGCGTCCCAGTAGTAAAGCGCATGTATGGTGACCGCCAGCGCCTTTTTTGTGGGAATCGCTCTCTCGTAAGGCGCGTAAATCCAGTCCGCATCCGGCGTGAAGGCATCAACGCTGGGCCATGACACGAAATCCCACACTCTTTCCATCGGCCAGCGATTGCGCCTGATTGCCGCCACAGGCAAATCGGCAAGCGGGTGATCGGACGCCATATTCCCCTGGTCATCAAGCTGATCCTGCGTGGTCAAAACCGTCAGGTTGCACCCGGGCGAACGGGCCAGCCCGTGGAACATCTGTGCCGCATGTTTGGCCACGCCGGTTGGCCTGGAATAAAAACCATGCAGTTGTGTGTAGGCGAAAATTTTCATGGAAACGGATCTTGACGTGACGGCGACGGAAATATCAGGTGCCTGGTTTCTGGGCTTCAACATAAACGCTTTCCAAGACCCTCTCCTGAAGATTCAGCGGTTGGTGGTCGGCAATTCTTGTTTGCCCGGGAGACACCACTTGAACTTTAGTGAAACCATGCTTTTGCAACAGGCTGCACAGCGATCCGCCATCGTACATCCATTGGTGGTGACGAGTTCCCATCAAGAGCATTCCCATCCGTTGTGCCAGCGAACGTGGCCGGGCCACACATAATACGGTCCCGGCGATGAACGCATCGGCATCACCGGCCAGGTTGTATTGAGCTACCTGTTTTTTGAGATCCGGAACCGACATTCTGAGAACGCCGCCTGGGCGGAGCAGCCGAAAGGCCTCCTTGAGAAATCGATCCGCCTCGATTCTGTCGAGATGTTCCAGCATATGTGAGCTGTAAACAACACCAACAGACGCGTCTGGAAGAGCTAATCCTTTGGTGGCATCTCCATATTCAATATGATGTTCGCGGGCAAACTGGATGAATTTGTATTGAGCGTCTTCAAGCAACCCCAACTTCCGCAGAATACCTGGAAGAAGCGGAATCTTCGCAATACGGAGGCTTATGGAGTTATCAACATTGTTCCATCCCTGGATCGGGGATTGACCACATCCGATATTGATTCGCAAATCCATATATGAACTTCTCCTCCAACGCCAAACTTTGTCTCATGAACCTTTTGCCTCCCCTGAAGTTCGGGGGACGTCCGACGCTTGGGTCTTCAGCAAGGCATCGTACGAATGCCTAACGATAACACTTTCGTCCAATTTGTCAATATGATTATTTTCCCAAAAATTCCGTAAATCATTGTCAATACATATATTATGTTTAAGACCTTATGATATAGTCCTCGTCTTCGGACGAATAACGCCCGCCACCCAGAAGAACTGCCATGCAGTGGCTGGCGGAATTGGATAACCTCTGGCACACCATTCCAGCTTGGCTCTTTCCCGGTTTGGAAAATGAACATGGCTAACTAGTGACCGGTACCTTGTATTGACACGCCCGACCTGCACCTGGTCATTTTGCGAATCCATTTCTCGTTCACCGCCATGTACCTGATCAAGACCGCCGTTTAGTTCACAGCGGCACCAGGCAACCCTCGATCTCCTCCAGCGGTATCGCGTTGCGCCGCACCAACTCCCGGTACAGACGATAGGCGCGGCGCGTGACCGGGCGACGCGCCCCGATGTGGCGCAGGCAATCCCACAGTCCCAAGGACAGCCCTTTGATCGCGCAAATAGCGTACCCTTCGCGGATGCGGTAGCGCAGCACATTGAACATCGTGCCGGGCAGTTGGATGGCCATCCGCGGCAGGGGAACATTCAGCCACGTTGTCATGACCACATAGCGTGCCTGCTTGACGTGCTGCTTGCGAAGGTCGCGCAGCGGCGATTCGTAATGATGAATGACGGCAGCGTTGCCAAGACGCACGACATAGCCGGCATTCAGCATCCGCATGCAGAAGCATGCTTCTTCGCATATTTTGATCAATTCTTCATAGCCGCCGAGTTTCAGGAAAATATCCCGCCGCACGGCGTGCGAGGTTCCGATAAACCATCCTGTCGCATAGATGGTCCTGGCATCCGGCGGATGGCTCATTGGACGGTTTCGCGGGACGTCGATCCAAGGGATGGCAACCGCCCCCACGCGCGGATGATTGAAGTCTGCCAGCGTCTGGGCCACGGTCGTCGGCGACATCTCCGCGTCATCGTCGAGGGAGAAAATAATCGAACCCCGCGCCAATTGCGCTCCCCGGTTGCGCTGGGGCATCAACCCTTGGGATTTCTCCGAGCGCACCAGACGGACCTGCGGGAACTCGGACCGTATCAGTTCCGAGGTGCCATCGGTCGAGCCGTCGTCGATGACAATCAGCTCAACGGGAACGGTCTGCGCGATCACGGAAGCAACGGCGCGACGGAGATCGTCTTTGCGATTCTTCGTGGTGATCACCACGGTCGCGTTCGGTTGGACATCCTGACCCATAGCGCAAACTCCGGTAAAACTTGCAAAGCACGGTATCGTCAGGCGAATAACAAATTCATGCGCCGGCATGCCCAGCGCGCCCGCAACAACGCTGAGACAATATACCTCCGTCGCATACTCACAGTTCGCGGCACATCCACAATCAGCCCAGCATCCGCCCTGACTTCGAGTAAGGCGGTGTAATTCGTGGCCATCACCGGCGTTCCCGCCGCCATGCCCTCGTCAGCACCAAGGCCGAAGATTCTGTAGGGGTTGGGGAGGGGGCTGGCCACACCTGTAGGACTGTCGAAAACAAAAGTATAGTATTGCCTGTAGGCATAGATTTTCATGAGTCATTCACTTAATTCTTGAGCTTGTGGCGTCCCATCCGTCGCGTTCTGATCCTGCGTTTTACGTGAATGGCGCACGATATGGACGCATAATGCCGCTGTCAGAGCCGAGTGGACAGCCCACGCAATCAACCTGGCGCCGGCCAAGCCCTCCGCCCCCCAAGCCCTCCAAGACACCATCAACCAGCTGGCCAGGACCATGACGACGGCCCAAGCCATGTTCAGAGCCAGGACGCTCCACATACGTCCGGCGGCGGCAAGATAGGTCTGTAACGGAGCCATTGAGACCACCAGCGCGCCGGTCCAGACGCTCATGACCAATACCCAATGACCGCTTCGAAAATCGGCCCCGTAACCGGACATCACCATGGAACCTGCCAGGGACAGAACAATACCGATCGGCACCACCAGCAGCAGCGAGGCAACGATCATACCCAACATGACGCGAACGCTGCTGCGCCCGTCTCCGACGCTGTGCCGCTCGGCCATGACGGGCAGGGCGGCCATGCTCAGCAGGTAGGGCAGGAACTGAATGGCGCTAAACCACTGGTTGGCTGCGTTGAAGATGCCGAGTTGACCATATCCGTATTTCTGGTGAGCCAGAAAGGCATTGCAGCCCCAGAGAACTGGACCCACGGACAGACTGCACAGGAGAGTTGGCAGGCTGAATCCAGCCAACACCGGCCATTCCGACATTGCCCCTTGCCAGAGCCGGCGCAGGTTGTACATAGACCAGACGTCCCGGGACAACCACCATGTGACTACCACTGTCATCGTGGTGCATAGAGCCATGCCCCACACCGCCCCGCGAAGCTGCCAGCGCCAGGCGCCCAGGACCACCAGCACCGCCTGAAACAATCCGTTGGCCATGCTCGCGTAAGAAGCTTTGCTGAATGCTTCGCAACCGCTCAGAGAACTCAACTGCACGATGTTGACCACCTGAAAGACCACCGTGATTGCGCTCACCCGCAACATCGGCGCCAGCTTCGGCGCCGCCAAGGTGGTGCTCGCCAGCCACGGCGCCAGAGTTAAGAATAGAACAGCATATATTCCGGCGCTCACCCAGGTGACGACCGAGGTCAACGCCAGGATACGACTGGCCCGATCAGGATCGTGGTTGCGCAACTCCGCAACATATTTGGTCACCGTATTGCCAATACCCAGGCCGGCCAGCCCTCCGACCATAAGTGCCGTGGTGTTCACAACGCCGTATTCACCGAGCACCTCCCTACCCAGGATGCGGGCCAGCAAGAACGATGACCCCAGCAGCACCAGGCGCGTCACCACACCCCCCAGGCCGCCCCAGAACGCTCCGGTCGACATCCGGCGGCGCGTAGGTGAAGAGATGAGCGGCCTGAGCCATTTGCTCAAAAGAGGATGCTGAAGAATCCTGGTCTTGACAGCCGCAAGACCAGGTTCCAAAAAAGCTGTGATCTTCATGTAAGCTCAACCAGAGCCTGAAAGAACCGAGCTCGGACCGGATGCACGCAGTCTACGCGCATTGTAGCCCGATGCAAGAGGCGCTTCGCCGGGCGGTATTTGACATTGCTCCTATGGACAGGCCCAAACCAGTGCGCATTGCCTTGCCGCACCAACAGCGATCATCCGGCCCGCGCGGCGGCAGTATTTGCTCCAACCGGCCCCAACAGACGCCTCTCCACCCATTTCCCGAATCCGATGGCCGGACGATCAACCGCCAAGTGCAAAATCCAAGCGACCACCAGGCACACACAGGTGACAGATGCCGAAGTTATCCAGGCTGCCGCCGTCTGCGAACAGCCCGTCTGGAGGCGCAGACGGACGTACACGAAACATCCTACGGAGCAGATGATGGCAAGGTGTGTCAGATACAGCGGAAACGACATCGCCCCCAGGAAGACGCAGGGCCTGGTGTGCAACACCATTTTCAGTTTTGTTGACCAGAGCACCGCGACGAGAACCAGCAGCACGCCTATCGAATTCACAAGGGTCATGGCCCTGACATGCACCGATATTCCCGGCAGGAGCAACGCATCGCCTTGCTGTGCGCCCAAGAACAACCCCAGTACCAGCATACCCGCCAGGAAGAAGCCGCGCGGAGGGCGGCGCCGCCCCTGGGCCTTTTCATGCTGGACGTAATAGTCGCACAACACCAGTCCTGCAAGAAAATCAAATATAAAGGGCTTCTTGATAAGCAACAGGACGGCACTCATGGCCAGATAAACAAGCCATCGGCGTTGCAACCGGCCAAACAAGGCCAGAAAAGCAAACACGAAGAACGACCCGAGCAGTTCGATCGACATGGTCCACAACGCGGCATTGCAGGTATTGGCCGGATCGAAGTCCAGCAAGGCGCCATAAGCTCCTTCACGCACGGCCGCCAGGAAGCCAAGCCCAAACCGGTTGTGGGTGCCTATCCAAGACTCGTCAGACATTAAGGCCGCTGCCTGCTGATTATACAACAGCCCCAGGGCGCTCAAGGCGTAAATGAGCAGCGTTGATACCAGGATAGGAATCATAAGGCGGGAATAGCGGCGAATGGCCGCGGAGGTAAGAGCGGCCTGGTTGCCGGACCTCAAGAATGAATAGGACAGCACGAAGCCGCTCAAGACGAAAAAGAGCACCACCGCGAAATGTCCATTGTAAGCCAGATTTAGCGGAGAGCAGGCGATGACCGTCATCCAGGCTGGATGGGCCTGGCGCGTCGGGGCATCGACGGCCATGAGCTGTTGGCAAAACATGTTCACCAGGTGCGAGAACACCACCGATAGCGCCGCCAGGCCACGTATGGATTCCAAATGCAGAAGCTTGTTGGAAGGTGCTGAGCTTGGCAGTTGCTTATTCATACAATCATGGCAGCAGGCTATTCATGGCCGGATCATGCAGATCACACACATGCCGCCCTTTTCTATGACCTCACATGGCCGCAGAGAACTCCCGGCGGCGGCAAGGTGGGCCAGGAACCGTTCCTGCGTGTACGGAGGATGCAGTTCGACGACCATGCTCCGTACCCTGTGAATCCACGCGGCGCAGTGTGCGAAGACCTCCTCCTCCGCGCCCTCAATATCACATTTCAGCAGGTCGATGTCGCCGGTCAGGGCGTGTTCCTCAAGGATTTGTTGTATGGTCACGGCGCGGACGGGCTCACCGCACGGCTGCTCCTGCTTACGAAAGCCCCATTCGCCTCCAGAACGATCAAGATAAACCGTTCCAGGAGCCCCGGCCACGCAAGCCAGCATGGTTATGACGCCTGTGGCGGGCAATGCGTTGCGTTTAAGCATGGCCAGGTTCCGGGCATCGGGCTCGACAGCAACAATGGTGGTGGAAGGATATAGTTTTTGCCAGAGGCGAACGGATATGCCCACGTTGGCGCCCAGGTCGAGGATGAGGCGGGGATCGCACACGTGGCTAGTGATCGGACCGTACTCGCCGGACTGAAAAATTTCCTCGATGACATTCCAGTCGGAGGTTCCCAGACGCAGGTAGAACCGCTTCGCCTCGCGTCGTAAACGTATGCCGCAAATGCGCCCGCGTCCGGGCAGCGGAAAGCGACGCATCAGCAGGCGACTATAAGCGAACCACAGCCAATCCCGCGGCTGAGCATAAAAACGCAACCGCGACGTGATGCGGCCTGATGTGGCGGAGGCCCGGTTCAGAAATGACATAACGGAGGCATATTAACCCCGCAAAACGCGCCTGACAAGGCACCTCTTGATAGATTTCCTCGGTCAGTACCGGCGTTGGCACCACCAGAGTGGATGGCGCATGCCCGGAATGTCGCACTATCCCGTGGACAGCCCCTCTTGAGGAATTTATGATCCATTGCAGAGTGCGGGCGTATAGACTGGGAGAACTGCGCCGCTACTGTCCGATACATGACAACAGGATGAGCCTCCGGCATCCCCAGGATTAAGCAATGGACTTCAGCCAGTTTCAGATCAAGCAGCTATCCGATCTACTGTCGAGCCCCGCTGGCGCTGTCGGGACGTTGTTCCTGGCGGCTCTGCTCATCGGATCGATGGCGTACAAGCCTTTCCGCTGGATTTCCGTGGCCTTGCTCATCTACGTCTCGGCACTGGGCTCCTGGGACGTCACCAAACCAACATCGCAGTTTTTTTCGCCGCTCGAACAAATCCGCTCCTATGGCCGCGTTGTTTGCGTTGTCCTGCTTCTCATACTGCTGGCGCCGACGCTTCGCGAACACAATGGGTGGCGTTTGCGCACGCTCAGCGCCGGCTATGTCCTCTACTATCTCTTTCAGATCGTCAGCTCGCTGAGGTGGCTGGGCTCGGGTAATTTTGATCGTGGTTTCTTCGGCGCAATTGTCTTCACGCTCATGTTCATGGTTTTCGGGATCGGGATGGGACGCTGGATGCAGCAGATGGAGGATGCCACCAATCTCGTCCGGTGTCTAGTCTGGACGGCAATTCTCTTCATTGTCTTCTCATTTATGCAGATGGGCATAAACAGAGCGGCCGTTTTTTCGGCGGGGCGTTTCATAGGCACGACCAACAATGCCAATCACTGTGGAGCGTTCCTGGCTACAGTGTTTCTGCCGGTCTGCTATCTGGCGTTGCGGCCGCAAGCCAGGGCGCTGGCCCGAACTTTCCTGTACGTTTTGATGGTGCTGATCCTGTTGCTGGCTCTCTGGGCCGCGTCGCGCACCGGACTGGTCATGATCATCGCCGGGGTATTGGTGATGTTCCGCCGCCGCATGGGCAGTTTCCTCCTCGGCGCTGCGTTATGCAGCGTGCTGGTGCTGATCGGCATACAGTTTTTTGCAGAGAATCAGGATGCGGTGCAACAGGCGTTCCGGACCGAAGATACCCGCACTGGCGCATGGCTTGGTATGTGGAACGATTTTTGCGAGGCGCCGTTGATCGGCAAAGCGGGCATGGGAGGATGGTCCGAAAACTCCTATCTTTTCGTAGCTTCGCGCGTGGGGTGCCTGGGACTGGTCCCCTTCCTGACCGCCATCGGGCTGATCATCCGGGACATGCTGCGGCTGGCTCGACAGCGGAGTTGTCCCGGGGCCGATACGGCAATGGCGGACCTGGTTCTCGGCGGACTGACCTCTTTGTTCGTCGGGGGAATGTTTGAAGGATTCCTCTACGGCACCTTCACCTGTCCGATGTTCGGATTATACGTCTACGTGGGGCTGATGACGTTTCTGCTGGATCGTATCCGCGTCGCCACGGCCGACGCCCAGCAGCAGCAGGCCGTTGACGCCGTTTACGCTGCCGAAGAAGAATCCGTGGCGGGCCTTACACCGGAAGCGGAGTATGGTTGACAAGATTGGAGAACTAGTATCCGCTGCGCCTGTCCGCAAATCACGCGTGACGCCCCATAGCGACAACCCGGCGAAACGAGCAGAGCATCTCATCGGCCATTTGGCGGGTGCGCGGAGTGCGTAGATCGGGAAGTTCTCCCACCAAAACACCAGTAGCGGTCGCGATTGCGTCGCGGTGGCTGTCACAGCCAAAGAAGTGATGCCAGCATCGGCCCTGCCGGAGCGACTGAGCCGTGGGCCACTGGTAGCCTAGCATTCCGCGCAACAATTCCTTCCCCGCCGCCCGCAGAGCACGGACCCGATCACGCAGCCCCAGACGATCTCGATACAGGGACGGCGCGCGCAACGGAGATGCATACAGACTGGCGAATGCGCGGAGCGAGGTTTCCTGCCACAGCGCTTCCAGCAACTTGGGATCTTCCAGTGGACTATTGCACGCTTCCAGATATGTCCGATGGCTCTGGAACTCATCAGGCAAGGCGGCTTGGGCCAACAATTGATTCCCGTCCAGCCGCAACTCCACCGGAAAGACCTCCCAACTGAATGACGAACCTGGCGAACCACGCCGCCAGTCGATCCGCGCGGCAAGCGACCACAGCGTCTGCGGCCAACGGGACCATTCGGCGGGATCGACAATGCAATTGCCCATGCCATAAAGGATCAAGCCGCCGCGATATGCCTCGAAACCCTGGGGCACGTGCGCATGATGTCCATGCACCACCGATGCGCCGGACTCCACCAGGCATCGGTACAACTCCTGTAATCGAGGGCTGGGCCAGCAGGACATTTCGACGGCTGCATGCACGCTTACGACCACATGATCGGCGTGCTGTCTCAATTCGCGTATCGCATCATGAAGCCATGGTCCTGCCTCCGCGACCCCGGCTCGGCCCGGTCCGGCAACGCCAAACTGCGCTTCACAACAAGAGATAATTCCGATCCGAACCCCCGACTCTTCCACGATTATGGGCCGGCGCGCTTCGTCCCGGTCCAGACCGGCTCCCGCGGCAACCATTCCCGCTTCAGCCAAAGCGTCACGCGTAAGCTTTAACCCCGGCGGGCCGAAATCCATCATGTGGTTATTGGCCAGGGCAAAAACCGTCTGGCCCCGGCGCTGCGGCAGCGATTGCGAAAACAGACTGATGCCCGCCTTGGGTGACGACGGCAAACCATGGTCGGGCGGCAGGATCGGCCCTTCCAGGTTGCACAGCAACAGCCCCTCGCCCAGTTCGATGCGGGCGGCTAGCGTCCGGGGAACATAGTCGCCGCCAAGGATCATGTCGGGTGACTCTCCGGCAAAATCTGCCCGGTCGGTCCCGATATCTCGGAGACAACCACCCGGAATTTGCCGCTGGGATCGGGCGCGATGTTATCCACCTCCTCGATGGTTACCAGCACGTCCTGGCCGGCCACCAGGCGAAACCCCCGCTCGATGCACTGTCGCACCTGTGTCGATAACGGCTCGCTGACGACGACCCGGACAAGAAAGCGCCCCAGGGCCTGCTGGCGAACCTGAAACTTGCGGACAATCGCCAGATGAGGATCGATGACATGCGCCAAAGCCACGCCATGAACAAAGCCACCCCTACTTACAGGGATCAGGTCCACGGTCCGCCCGATTACCTGCTCCAGCACGGCATAAGGCAGCGGCCCGGCAGCGCCACTGCCGAGTTTGATGATATCCCCCTGGCGATAGCGAATGAACGGATAGGCGTTGGAAAACAGGTTCGTCGCCAGTCCCTCGCCGGAGGACAAAACCTCCAATACACAAAAGTCTTCGTTAATCCGCAGACGCCCCTCCGGATCGGCCTCGGCCATGTTGCCGATTTCCACCGATCCGTAATGCTCGTGGATCGGACAACCCCAAACCTGCTCCATGGCCTGTCGCTGAAAAGGATAAAGCCTTTCGCTTTCGGTGAAGACGGCTCGCAACTTAAAGGTGAACGTCCGGCCCAGGCTCTGAAGCCGGCGCGCCAGCGTGTACAAGGCGGAGACATATCCATGCAGATACAGCGGCCGGAAGAGTTCAAGTTGCTCAATCGCCGCGTCCACATTTCCGTCGCTGAGCGAATAGGCATCTAGTTGAAGGGTCTTGTTGAGAAAACTGCGGAGTCTGTGTCGCCGGCGCGTTCTTTGCACCGCCGCCGCATCCTGATTGAACTGATAGCTGCGGCCCCAGATGTACCCGCGCCGCATGCCGGGCCGGATGCCATGCCGCCCCAGGGCACGCCAGAGGCAGGCGTAGCTGTGGTCACCGGCGCGGCGGTCCTGGAGAAAACTGAACGGCTCGCCGCTGCTCCCGCTGGTCCTGCCGCGGTTAAGCACGCTGGCGCTGAATCCCCGATGCCGAAACGCGTCGCCTTCGGCCCGGAAAGTTTCCTTGGTCACGACCGGAAAATCCCCCAACCGCAGGGCATCCCCTTCTTTCCAGCCCACACCGGCGCTCCACCGCTGGTAATAGGGAACATGCCGCACGACATCCTCCAGCAGGTTTTTCAACCGTGTTTGCTGGAGATCCAACAGTTGGTCGCGCGACATCCGATCCACGGCGACGATCTGCGGCCATATACGATGTAGGATCGGATGAGCACGGCGATCTTTAATGTAGGTCAGCGTGCTGGCGCAGAAATGCCAGTAGCTCTGGGGGAATTCCACATGGGTTGCGCTAATGCTTGCCAATTTCATACCGCTCAATTGTTTATCTGCGCTGCATATCACTGTGTCAACATCGGTACCGGTTGTAGCAGCCAGAGGACGCAATACAGATGACCCGCCATGCGGGCAAGACGACTATACCCACAATCGTTGGCAAGGCCGAAACCACAACCAGACAGAACAATGCTTCGATCGCGGCCGAAGATGGTGCCTGCGGATCGCTCAGGCGCGAACCGACGACAGTATTCCCGCTAATGTCAACGCCTCTCTCAGCCCTTTGATGGGATCGCCACGGCGTCGCCAATCCTCCAGGACGACTCGCGATGCCGCTCGCATGAGCAGAAGTTTTTGCTCCTCGGTCACCTCAAACAGCGCCTTGGCAAGCGCGTCATCGTCGCCGGTCCTGAATTTCTGCCCGTTGACGCCATCGCGAATCAGTTCGGCAGCGGCGCCAACCACATCACTGGCGACGATGGCCATTCCCGCCGCTGCCGCCTCGTTTATCACCAGAGCCCAGGGCTCGAAATCGCTGGGCAGCACCAGTACGTCGCAGGCCTTGTACAGGGCGGTCACCATCATCTGCACCTTTACAAAGCCAGTCCATAACACCCTGTGGCGCAATTCCGGCGCCACTCGGCGCTCCAATGCCTCGCGTTCCGGCCCATCGCCGACGATCAGCAGGTCCCATTGCGGCCGCGCCGAAGCAATCGAAGCGAATGCGTCAATAAGCAGGTCCACGCGTTTTCTGGCCAAAAGCCTGCCGCTGTAGACGATCCGCCGCCGGTCTTGAGCAAGACTGTAGGCGGCCATCGCGTCCCGCACCACCTGGGATGGCAGATCGTCGATCAGGCGGTAGTCGGGTTCGACGGGGTAGTAGAAGATACGCTCGGGCCTGGCGCCGTATTTGGCGAAGAATTCCCGTCCCTGGCTGCCGCAGGCGAACATGCCCGTGGCCCAGCGCACCACCCGGCCGATATACCAGCGCTTGAGCAGCGCCCGAACGCCGGTCGCAAGGTCCCCGCGAATATTGCTGTCCCCCCAGACAAAAAACGGAATACCATGGCGATGGCACCAGAGCATCAGCCTCAGACGGGCGGCATCATTATAGCCTTCGATCACCGCTGCCTTGATGTCGTGGGTCTTGAAGTACTCAATGATGCGCCCCGCCTTGATCCATTCGCGGGGAACATGCTTCAGGGCAGCCTGCTGGGTTGAACTATGCCCCTGGCCAAACACAACCAGCGGACCGTTGTGCGGAAGATCCATCACCCAATCCTGCATGTCCTCTCCGTGTGTGAAGAGGCTATGCAGGCGCACCTCGGGAATCTCGCGGGCGACCCGGCCATGAACATGGAGTCGGTACGGAGTCCGCGTGTTGCTCACAATGGCGATGGCCGGCCGTTCGATATTGGCATTGCTGAACATTTCGCTCATGGAAGTGGGCCCAAACCTTTTTACTGCATCGCCTCATCCGCCAGCACAATGTCAACTCAGGCGCTGACTATGTGATCGCGCTTGCCGCTGACCCTGGCCAGGGCGTTGCGTGTGTCCACGATCAACCCCGCGTTATCGGCGATCATCTGCCAATCATAGACGGCGTGGTGCGTCGCGATCAGAACGCAGTCGTACTTCCGCAGCGCCGCCGGGTTCAACGGTACGCTCTTGCGGCGCAGGTCGTGATGGCGCATGGCATGAGTGCTGGGGACCAGTGGATCATTGTAATCCACCGCCGCCCCCAGCTCTTGCAGTTTTTCGATCAGTTCGAAACTGGGACTCTCGCGAACGTCATCCACATCCGGCTTGTAGGCCAGCCCCAGGACCAACACCCGGCTGCCTTTGACGGCCTTGCCACGCTGATTGAGGGCCAGAAGCGTCCGCTGCACCACATACTCGGGCATCTGGCGATTGACCTCGCCGGCCAACTCGATAAACCGCGTCGGCAAGCCCACCTCGCGCGCTTTCCAGGTCAGGTAAAACGGATCGATGGGAATGCAGTGGCCGCCCAGACCCGGGCCGGGGTAGAACGCCTGAAAACCGAACGGTTTGGTCGCTGCGGCGGCGATAACCTCCCACACGTCGATGCCCATGGCCGTGAGCACGACCTTCATCTCGTTTACCAGGGCAATATTGACGGCGCGATAGATGTTCTCCAGCAGCTTGGCGGCCTCGGCAACCTCCGCCGTGCTCACGGGAATCACCTGCTGGATGGCCCGGCTATAAAGGGCCAGAGCGACCTTGCCGCTGGCCGGGTCGATGCCGCCCACCAGCTTGGGAATGGTCTGGGTGCTGTGGTCCTTGCGCCCCGGATCCTCGCGCTCCGGCGAGTAGGCCAGGAAGAAATCCTTGCCGCATTTCAGGCCGCGGGCCTCCAGCCGGGGGAGCAATACCTCGCGGGTGGTGCGCGGATAGGTCGAGGATTCCAGAACCACCAACTGCCCCGGCCGCAGGGTCCGGGCGATGTCATCGGCGGAGTTTTCGACGAAACTGAGGTCCGGCTCGAGATGGCGGCCTAGCGGCGTGGGTACGCAGGAAATGACGGCGTCGGCCTCCCCGAGACGGCCGACATCGGTGGTGGCGTCAAAGCGACCCTTGGGCAGCGCCGCCGCCATGTCGGCAACGAAATCCACGCCAAGATGCTTGAGGTAGTTTTCACCCCGCTTCAAGGCTGCCACTTTCCGGGGATCCACGTCAAACCCGATTACCGGGAATCCAGCGCGAAAGAAAGCGCGCAACAGAGGAAGGCCGACATAACCCAGTCCGATCACGCCGATCCGCGCCGAGGCGTTATCTATCTTCGCTTGCAGGATGGCCAGAGACGAGGGCTTCATGGTGCGTAGAATCTACCGTGGGACTCAATACAATCCAAGTAACATGCCGATGACATACCGATACACAGTTGTCATTCCAACTGGTACAACACCGCCATGCGCACTTTGGCATATACGATCCTCGCCCTCCTGGAACGCAAGAGTTCCACCGCGGGACTGGTCATGGCCGGCCTGATTCTCGGAGCCTATCTGGCCGGCTCGGTTCCCTTTGGGCTGATAGTCGGACTGGTCAAGGGCAAAGACCCGCGGCTTTCCGGCAGTCACAACATAGGGGCCACCAACGTCGGCCGCATTCTCGGCGGCAGGTATTTCGTGCTGGTCTTCCTGCTGGACATGTTTAAGGGTTTGTTGCCGATGCTGGGCGCCTGGTGGGCCATGGCCCATCGCAACGGGGCTGCGCCCGGGTCTATGGACTACCTGTTGTGGATGCTGGTGGGCTTGGCCGCCATCGCCGGACATATGTTCAGCCTGTTCCTGGGCTTCAAGGGCGGCAAGGGCGTGGCCACGAGCGCTGGTGTGATACTGGGGCTATTTCCCTATTTCACTTATCCAGCTCTGGTGGTGGTCGCGGCGTTTGCAATCAGTTTCTTTTTTTCGCGGATCGTCAGTCTCAGTTCGATGGTAGCGGCGGCGGTATTCCCGGCGGCTTACCTGGCCATCGGCCTGCTATTGGGCTGGCCCCTCATGCGGCAATGGCCTTTGGGATTTTTTTCACTCCTGGTAGCGGTAATGATTCTCTACAAACATCGCGAAAATATCGCTCGACTGCGCGCCGGAACCGAAAAAGGCATGCGCGGCAAAATGTAGGCATGCTCGACTATCATCTTTTATGCGCCGTTTTCTCCGCGCGCCCCATATTCGGGGAGATGGTGGGGTTACGAACGAAGCGGCCCTGAATTTTCGCCTTCAAGAGCTTTATGAGGTTCATCAGGAGGACGCGGTTGTCGCACTGGATATATTGGAGCTGGCCGCCCATGCGTGCGAAGGTCTTGCAGAAACGAAGGTAATAGGCGGGGTTGTCCGCCGGTGGCTCGCCGTGGCTCCAATCCCAGCCGCCGGCGTCCTGGATATCAACCACGGCGAGGTAATGATCGTGGATCGGCCCCTGGCCATCCTGGAGGCGGAGGTTGTTGACGGCACTGTAGGCTTTTTCAAAGACCTGGGGGCTCATAATTGCGGAGCCTATGGAGAGATATACGCCGTTGCTTAGATTGGCGAGGCTTTGGGCAAAAATGCGGGCGTCGGTAGCGGAAGTTCGCCCGATGGCGGAGCCGGAGTACATGGGATGGTTAATGATTATGTCGTAACCGATGCCTGGGTGAACGGTAAGTGGCACGCGATGCTCATGGGCGGCGGCGAGAATCGAATACTGCCGGCAGGGATGCGGCACGGACAGACGCCCGGATGGGATGGCGAAACGCTCCATTGTCCAGAGCAGGTCGGCGCGGGCGCTGGTGAGTTCATCGGCCGGATTCTGGCTAATGCGCTTGCGCAGGGAGGTGGGTTTGGGTAGTTCCAGGAACTGGTCAACAATGAGACGGCCAACGGATTCACCGAAGCCCAGTCCCTCAGCGGCGCCGGCGAGGGCGGCGAGGCTGATCCAGCGACCGGTTTCGTCCCAAGAACCGAATTTCCCCGCCGAAGCATTGTCGCGGACTGATTCGCTGGAACGGCCCTGGAAGGCAAACTCCCAATCGTGGATGACGCCGGCGCCCTGGGTGGCCAGGTGGGTTACCCAGCCACCTTCGATCAGCCAGCGGAGCACGGGGCCAGCGCCGTTTTTGACCAGGTGGGCGCCATAGGCAAGCATGACGGCGGCGCCTTTGCGGCGGGCGTCGATGATGCGCTCCGCCAGACATTGGATCGGCTTGCGAGCCGCCGGGAGCGCCTTGGGGACGACAGCGGAGTGGTCCAGGGACTCACGGACGATGTCGATGTAACTCTTGCGCTGAGCCAGAGGCAGCACACGCAGACGGGAAGCATCGAGTTTCTGGTAAGGCATCAGATTCGGTTCCTTAGTCGCCAAAGACGCCAACGCGGACAGTTGCAACGCTGGAGAGACAATCCAGCCAGTTGGCCAGATTATTGTTCTCCATCTTAGTTAATTTATGACCGGCGGCGGGAAAGACAACAGGGAAACGGTAAATGCGGAACCTGGCCCTGCGATGCAACGCCCCGCGGCTCTGGCTTGAGGCCCACGGTCGCTGTAAAGTCAGTATACATTTGAGGATTAACTATGGCTCTGGCATTTGTGGTTACATTGGAGAAGGATTTGGCGGAATTGGCGGCGTATGCCAAAGCAGGGTCCGGCAAGGCCCTGGCGCGCGAGCTGGATAAGCTGGACTACTCAGCGCGGTGCTGCGGAGTGGCGCAGCCGAGTTCGATGCTGTCGGAGAGCCAGGCGACTCTTGCGGCCAAACTCCGGGAGGAGGGATTTGATCCGACGAAAATGCGACTGGCGCCGGAACAGTGGCATACCGCAGCCGAAGGTCTGAAGACCGTGCGCAGACTGTTGGAATACGTGAACGCGAAGCTCAACGATTTCAAACAGCCCAATCCGATTTTGCGCGATCTGAAGGCGACGGAAATCCTCCTGGTTGCCGCCGAAGCCGGCGGGGTGCGGTTCCATTTCACCACGACGGTGATGTAAGGTGCACGATCAACCCTGCCCGTTTATTTTAATGTCTCCGTCTCAAATTCCACGCGTTCAGATTATTTCAGAATCTGTGAGCAGGCCTTAACCTCCCGGTCATTTCGGCGTCGGCACCCCCGTGCCTCCCTCGATTACCCAGGTGTCGTGGTCGCGGATGATCGCCTGGGCCGGAAGATTCGGTGTTTGGGTGGTTACGCCTGGGTAGCGCTTGACCGCGGTGCCGATGGCCATGAACTCGATCAGATTGCCCAATTCGTGGATGTAGGTCTTGATGCCAACCACGTCATCGGCGCCGATGGCATTGGCTTCATCGGCGATAAGCCCGATGGCGTGCTCTCGGGCATCGTAGACCAGGGTGGTCAGGTCATTAACCTCGCCGCGCGACAAGGATGCGAAGGCCGCCTTGATCCCCCCCATCACGCCCAGGGAATAGACCGCCGTGCCCAGAACGAGTTTCAGAGGCAGGTAGCCCATATTGACCAGATTCCACATTTCCTCGTTGGTCAGGTCGCTGGTGACAGGTTGCTGGTTGTGGCCGGCGGCAAGTTGTCCGTGGCGCGATGCGGTGCCGAGCATGAGCATCTCGTGGGCGCCCTGGAAAACCATGGTGCGGGTTTCGATGCCGACGACGGCGTTGGCGCCAACCGCCACCGCTTCCTGGCTGATGCGTTGCAGGGCCAGGTGGCGGGTCTGGTTGAATACATCGCTGAATTCCCGGATCTCGCCGCGGGCCATGCTCTTAAGCGAGCCGATGATGCCACCGGCAGCGCCGATGGAATAGGCGACGTTGCCGAACACGAATTGCACTGGTTGAAAACCGGCGTCGAGTTGGCAGTAGAGTTCCTGGCCGTTGGCGCTGCTGGTGAACTGGATCGACTCCTTCCCCGGCACTGGCGGCGGCGTGGAACCCTGGGCTTGGCGATGAACACAGGAAGCCACAGAGAGAAATTCCGTGTTGCCGTGGAAGTGTTTGAGTTCGTTGGTTACGCCGGCGATGCCGATGCCTCCGCGCTGAGCGGCCTCGGCGAGCATGCGTTTATAGGCCTCCATGCGGCCTTCATGGATCACGCTGGTGATCTGGGTGACCTCCCCGCCCAGCAACCCCCGCCCAGCCGCCGCCAGGCTGCCCAGGAAGCCCATCGAAAAGACGCTGTTCCCAATAACCATATCCCCGGGGCGCAAACCCTTGAGATGCAGACAGTATATCTCGTTGCCAGAGAGACCGGTCATGACAGCCATACAATGCCTCCTGCTTTTGTTCCGAAATGCGCGACACAATAAACCATCTCAGAAATACCACTGGGTGACGATGGACGCAACACACGGAGGCCAATGCCGAATGTTGAAGAAAGGCGATAGCGTTGGGCATGCCTTGGAAAATTCAGAATTCAGCATTTGATTGCCCAGTGACCATTCACAGTCCCAGCACCCGCGCCATCGCTTCTCCGATGGTCGCCGGGCTGTCGGCCACCGCGATGCCGGCAGCGCGGAGGGCGGCGATTTTGGATTCGGCGGTTCCTTCGCCGCCGCTGATGATGGCGCCGGCGTGGCCCATACGGCGGCCGGGCGGGGCAGTGCGGCCGGCAATGAAAGCAACGGTAGGCTTGGACACCTTGGCCTTGATGAAGGCCGCCGCCGTCTCTTCGTCGCTGCCGCCGATCTCACCGATGATGATGATGCCGTCGGTGTCCTTGTCCATGGCGAACATTCCCAAAAGCTCGACGAAATTCAGGCCCTTGACCGGATCGCCACCGATGCCGACGCATGTGGTCTGGCCGATGCCGCGCGTGGAGCACTGCCATACGGCCTCATAGGTCAGGGTGCCGCTGCGTGAGATGATGCCCACCTTTTTGCCGCTGCCGGCCTTATCGGCAGGGGTATGGATGTATCCGGGCATGATGCCGATCTTGCACTGGCCGGGGGTGATAATGCCGGGACAGTTGGGCCCGATGAGAACGCTGGCGGGTTGGCCCTGAAGGAAGGACTTGACCTTGACCATGTCGGCCACCGGAACGCCCTCGGTGATGGCAACGATAATCTCGATGCCGGCATCGGCCGCTTCCATAATGGCATCGGCGGCAAAGGGTGGCGGCACGAATATCATCGAGGCGTTGGCGGAGGTAGCCTGCCTGGCCTGGCGCACGGTGTCGAATATCGGCAGACCATTGGGATCTTTCTGGCCGCCCTTGCCCGGCGTAACCCCGCCGACCATGGTCGTGCCGTAGTCCAGGCACCCCTTAGTATGAAACGCCCCGGCGCTGCCGGTAATGCCCTGGCAAATGACGCGCGTGTCCTTATTGATAAGAATGCTCATGGAAAAGAAGAGTAGCGGGAAAATGGGTCAGGGGCCAGTGTCCCGTGACCACTCCTCACGCCCCACAGACCAGCCCACGATTTCTCATATATCCTATCTCTTGTTTTCTGTAAGATATTTACCGTGTCTAAACCAGGCTCCAAACGCACGTCTTGCACCCGCCTCATCGCCGGAGCCATGAGTGGCACCAGCGCCGATGGCGTCGATGTCGCCATCGTGGACATCTCCGGCCACGGTCCAGACATGAAGGCCGTCCTCCGGCACTACCACGCCCACGCGTATCCGGCGGCCCTGCGCAAAGCGATCTTCCATCTGCGCGGCCAGCAAAGGAGTTCGTTGGATTCACTGGCACGCCTGGGACAGGACATCTCCCTGGCTTACGCTACGGCGATCAATGACGCCCTGACGAATGCCGCTTTGCGTGCCGCCGACCTTTGGGCCATCGCGGCCCACGGGCAGACGCTTTTTCACAGACCGCCGCTGACCTTACAGTGGCTTGATCCGGCACTGCTGGCCGCCCGGGTCGGTTGTCGGGTCATAAGCGATTTTCGCCGCGCCGATTGTGCCGCGGGTGGACAAGGAGCGCCGCTGGTGCCCTTCGCCGACCGGATTCTCTTTGGCCACAGGAGCAAATCGCGCGTCCTGCTCAATCTCGGGGGCATCGCCAACATCACCTGGCTACCGAAAAGGGCTGACCCGGTCGGCCAGCCCATCGCCTTCGATACCGGACCGGCCAATTGTCTGAGCGATTGCCTTATGCGGCGCAGCCTAGGCGGAGCCGGCTACGACGCCGGTGGCGCCCTGGCGAAAAAAGGTCACCCGATTCGCCCCCTGGCAGAAGCATTTCTCCGAGACCAGTATTTCATCGCCGTGCCGCCGAAGAGCACCGATATTCCGTCGATGATCGCTATTTACCAACGGGCCCGGCAACGGCTTTTCACCGCTGGGCGCCAGGCCGTTCTGGGCGACGAGTTGGCCACGGCCTGCCAGGTCGCCGCTGCTTCCATCGTCGATGCCCTGGGCCGGTTTCTCCCGGGATTGCCCGACCAGGTGATTGCCAGCGGCGGAGGCACGGCCAACCATACACTGATGGGCATGTTGCGGCGGTCCCTGCGCCGCCTGGCCCGCACCGCCGGCCATCCCATCGAATTCCTGACCAGCGACGACCTGGGCATCCCCAGCAGCGCCAAGGAGGCTATCGCGTTTGCGCTCCTGGGCGCGGCGACGCTGGACGGGCTGCCAGCGAACGTGCCTTCGGCCACGGGAGCAGAGCGGACGGTGGTTCTGGGTTCGATCACGCCCGGGCCTCGCACGGACGGCGGACAGGAGCTAGTCCCAAAAGCAAAGTAGAACCGGTCCTGGCGACGTTGCCAGACTATCGCAGGTCATGGGCATGCCGGGGGCGCAGTACGGTTGCGGCATGAGTTTGTTGCGCTGGACTGTGTTACAATCGGCCGACTATGGACGACCGCTCCCACCTCCTGACCGAACAGCGACTGGCTGAGTCGATGACGCTGGACACCATGCCTCTGGAAGAGGCGATTGCCCTGATGAACCGGCAGGACCAGGCGGCAGTGGCCGCCGTCGCGGCGGAGAAGCACAACATCGCCCGGGCCATCGAAGTGGTGGTGGCCGCATTGCATGACGGCGGGCGACTCTTCTACGTCGGGGCGGGCACCAGCGGGCGGTTGGGGATGCTCGATGCAGCCGAATGCCCACCGACTTTTCGCACCGATCCGCAGAGCGTGCAGGGGATCATCGCCGGGGGCCAAGCGGCGATGTTCCTGGCCCAGGAGGGCGTGGAAGACCGGGCCGAGGATGGAGCCGCGGCCATCGATGACAGGAAGGTCGGCGCCGGCGACGTGGTTATGGGCATCGCCGCCGGGGGCACCACTCCCTTTGTACATGGCGCCCTGGCCCGGGCCGTGCAACTTGGCGCAAAAACCATCTTTCTGTGCTGCATCGCGGGCATCGCCGCCGAGCCCCAGGTTGATATCGTCATACGCCTCCTAGTCGGGCCCGAAGTCATCACCGGTTCCACGCGTCTGAAGGCCGGCACGGCGACCAAACTCGTACTCAATACCATCAGCACGCTGACCATGGTGCGACTGGGGAAGGTATACCAGAACCTCATGGTTGACCTGCGCGCCACAAACTCCAAGCTCTGGGACCGCGGCAGACGCATTATCTGCACCCTGACCGGCCTGAATCGTGAGGAGGCCATGGCTCTTCTGAAGCGGGCAGACGGGCACGTCAAACTTGCCCTGGTCATGCACAAGCGCAATGTTCCATGGGAAGTAGCCCGGCGGTTGCTGGCCGAGCACCGGGGGCGGCTGAGCGACGTGCTCTAAGACAGGCTCCCTGATTGTTTGGCTTTTGGGCTGCGTCTGCGGGCGGACCTGACCAGGCGGCGCTGGACGAGTTCGAGTTCGCGCAGCATGTCTTTGGCGCTGCGGACGGCGGGGTTGGAAGGGTTGGAGGGTTTGAGAACCCCCTCGGTGAACTGGGCCAGGGCCGTCGCCTCCGGACTGCCGGGTTGGTAATCAACCAGGCCCAGCAGGTCGGGATTGCCGTAGGGGGCATTGATCTGGACCGCCAGATAAAACACATCGACCGCTTTGTCCACCTTCCCCTGGCCGCCACAGAGCGCCTGCGAGGTCACGTGCCCGCTGCGTGTCATCTGGGCCAACATGCGCTGGATCTGACTGGTCTTCATCAACTCATCGAAAATCGACGCCAGCAGGGGATTGCTCTTGAGATCCTCCCCAACGCGCACCGCCGACCCAAAATCGACGAACCCCACGCCGTCGGAAGTGACCACGAAGTTGTCCAGGCGGAGATCGAGGTGAATGATGCCGGCAACATCGTGGATGGTACGGAGCAGATCGGCGCTCTGCCGGGCGAATTCCAGTTGCCCCAGCGGCGCCCCGCCATTGCGTAGCCAGTTCATGCGCAGGGTGCGGACGTAGCCGCGAATGTCCTTCTCAAAATCCAGAACCCGCGGCACGTGCCTGGCGTAGGCGGCGGGGAGCTTCTCCTGCAAAAGCTTCAGAATGGCCGTCTCGCGGGTGAGAAAAGTCGGGAAAATCTTTTCGGTGAACTTGCGGGCGCGATTCTCCAGCAACTCTTCGTCAGCGTCGCCCCAGCGTTTCCGCAGCCGCTGCTTGACGGACTCGATACTGGGCACGCGTTTGCAGATGACGTACTGGCAATCGCGTTGCTCCAGTTGCACGTCGTAGGTAAAGCGCTCGCTGGTCTGGCCGGCAGCGACGAGATGCACCTTGCGGGCGACAAAATGGTGGACCTTGGTTCCTAAAAAGGGCAGCAGCCAGGAGCGGCGCACGAACCCCGGCGGCCTCTCGATGGCAAAACCCCATTCCATGTAGCGGTCGCACAGCGCCCGTACCTCGCGGCGACGCCCGGCGAAGACGAACTGCCCGCCGAGGCGGAGCCGCCGGAATATGGCCTGGGGATCGTGGATCTGTCGGGGTGTGGCAAAAAGGTAATCCACCTGGGCGTCCGGCAAGGGCGCAGGGTTGCGCCCCCAGAGGCGAAACTCCGGATCGCCCTGGAGGATTCTGGCAATAACCGGCCCCAGAAGAATATCGCCGTCAGTTCCCGATATCTGGCCGGACAAAAACGCCGGTTGCAGATCAGGCGCCACCAGAACATCCTGACCATTTTCGCCGCCATGGCCGGCCAGGCCGCGACCATCAACCGAGACCGCATTGACACCGGCCACCGATGATGTCGTTTTCGTCAAACTGGTCATCGAGTCTGATTCCTTGCCACTTTCACAGGGAAACCCGCACTCGCATGCAACCAGGCCGGGACGGGCCTGTCCATCGGATTCAAGCCGTCTCCGGCCAGGAATCCGGGATTAACTCACTCCTGCATCACCGGTCTCAATCGGAGTGGACACGAATTCCTTCGGGTCGGTGATCCGGCCGGTCAGGGCACTGGCGGCAACGGTCAGGGGCGACGCCAGGTAGACAAAAGCATCCTTGCTGCCCATGCGGCCGGGAAAATTGCGGTTGGTGGTGCTGATGCAGACTTCGTCGGTCATGAGGCGGCCGAAGGTGTCCGCCGGACCGCCCAGGCACGCTGCGCAGCCGCTGGGGCCTAGCAGGCACCCAGCATCCAGCAGGATCTGTTCGATGCTCTTCTGGCCATCGGCCTTGGGCGCGCCGTGCACGTTCAAGCGCTTCATATCCGCATGCACCTCGGTCGAACCGGGCACAACGAAAGTTTTCACTTTCACTTTCTGGCCATTGAGAATGCTGGCCGCGAAGATCATGTCGGTGATCTTGCCGCCGGTGCATGAACCAATGTAGGCCCGATCAATGCGAACACTCCGGCAATTGTGCGCCGTATCGGTGTTGTCCGGCGAGTGAGGCTTGGCCACCAACGCATCCATCCTGGTCAGATCCCATTCATGCTCGGCGAAATACTTCACTCCCGGCTGGTCTTTGAATACCTCCCAGGTTTCCTTGTTGGAACGGGCGCGGACATATTTCAGGGTCTTTTCATCGACATCGCAGACGCCGTTTTTGCCGCCGGCCTCGATGGCCATGTTGGTCAGCGTCATGCGGTCTTCCAGGCTCAGACTGCCGATGCCCTGACCCGCGAAATACAGGGTGCGATAGGTGGCTCCGTCCACGCCGATCTTGCCAATGACCGCCAGGATCAGATCCTTGGCCGTCAAATGGGCGGGCATGGCCCCGTGGAAGGTGAATTTCATGGTGGGGGGAACTTTCAGCCACAGCTTGCCGGTGCCCAGGACAAATCCGGCCTCGGTATTGCCGATGCCGGTGGCAAACTGCCCGAAGGCCCCGGCCGTGCAAGTATGGCTATCGGTGCCCAGCAGCACTTCGCCCGGGCGCACGTGGCCTTCCTCCGGCAACGTCTTGTGACAGACGCCCTTGTAGCTGGTCCGGGTCGGATCCTTGTAGGGAGTCGGCATGGTCGGATCCATGGTGACGAAGTCCGGATCGTAGAAATACTTCAAGCCCTGGGCCTTGGCGAATTCTCGCAGGGTCTGCACATTGCGGTGGCAGATGGGATCGGCGGTGAAGATGTAGTGGTCAGGAATGATGACCACCTTATCAGGATTCCATACCTTGGCTCCAGGACCGAATTTTTCATGGAAAACCCCGATCGTCCCGGGTCCGCAGATGTCGTGGGTCATGAGGATATCCACGTCAACCCAGAGGTTTTCGCCCTCTTCAACGCGTGCTTTGCCCCCGTGCCTGGCGAGGATCTGCTGGGTGATTGTCATACCGGCCATATCGCAAACTCCTGTTTACGTCGCCGTCCCCTACCATCACGGCGACAAAGCTGCCAAGGGAACCACCCCGACACCACATTCGTTACGAGTATACAGTCCCCGGAGGTCGCAATCCATGCGCAGAAAAACCGATCTCGCCCTCATGAGGCCGGTCGTCCAGAACGCTAATTAGTTCGCAGCGGGGTTAAGTGCGGCCTCAGCAAAAAATTCGCCGCCTCGCGAAAATTTCCTGAACTCAGGATCGAAGCCGCCAGGGCTTCGTGCGCGGGTTCTATGGGTCGTACGCTCATGGCCGTTGCCGGCTTTTGCGGCTCATGTGCCAAAACCACCGCGACGGGGGTAGTGATATCAGTGCCCGCGCTGCCGGCGTCGGCCCGACCGCTGGCCGGGACAGTATCGACGTCGAGACGGATGACCTGGGTATTGGGGCTTTCCACCTGGATATTAGAGATATCACCGCGGAAAATCACCATTTTCACCGATGGATGGATCACGATTACGGTATTAGTGTACTGGTTATCCAGAAGCTCGAGCCGATCAATATTGTAGAACTCGGTTACCGGCGGGCAGGTGCGCCAGGGGCTTTGGGCGTAAACATTCTTGAGGAATGAATCGCTGGCCTTGAAGATGCAGTGTAAAAATGTGACGGTCCCGAAGCTGCCTTCCTTAAATGACACGAGCTGGTTTTCCGCATCATAGAAAGCTGAATCCGTCGCGGTGAAGGAGCCGACGGCCGCTCCGCTGGCTTCCAGGGCCGCCGCATGCCCGTTGGCCCCGGCGGTCACTTCGCCGAAATGACAGTTCTGAATATTGACCGAGGCGATCTTTCCCGCCAGAGTGAGGGCGGCAGCGTCCTTCAGCCCCTTGATGTACACATCCTTAAGCACAAAATCGGTATCCTGGTTGAGCACCAGGGGAGCATCTATGTGTTGGCTCTTGATAGTGACTTGGCCGTGCACCGTCGCGCCACCCAGCAGCACCGCCGCCGCACAAGCGCAGCCAAATATCGTTCCAATAGTCCATTTCGTCGATGTCCAGACAACGACTCGCATAGCATCTCCTTCGTCACCGAGCAAACAAAGTACGCGACCTCTACATCCGCGCCACTTGGCCCGAAGGTTACACGAACATACAACCAATTGTTAATTATGGACATGCTGCCACGGATAGCAAGGGAAAAATGCCGTGGCAGGCTTGACGGGGTGCTATAATTAAGCGCCGCAAGGTGAAATTTCTGGGCTGGGAAGTGGGAAACGTGGAGATTACGATTGGGGGGGGGGTGAGGGTGTTGAGGTGGCGATGATGCATAGGGGTTTAGGGAAAAGGATACCGCTATAATTAAATATATGCGCGAGAATATACGTTTTGATGATTATTGCCTGTACAGGATGGTGAAGAAATGGATCTGGCGAAGTTGGGAAGGCGTTTGGCGGTCATTTTGTGGCGGTAATTGTTTTCGTTGTCAGCCCCGATTTAGCGCGTGGTATGCCAGACCGCCGATGGCGGCGTGAGCAACTCTTGGCATCTATGCTCCTATGCCAGCCCAAGCCATGAATGTTAAATTATTTGGTGGATGTCGCCTTTGCCATGTCCGTGTCAATTAAAGTCAGGGCTATCCCGGTTTTCCCCAACAACAAAGTGTCGGAGTTCCAGCGAACTCCGACACTCTGGACATAATCGGTGCTTGTAACAGGTTGGCGTCAGGCAGCACGACGGCGGCGAAGAAACAGACCGCCGAGCATAAGGAGGCTCAAACCGATGCCTGGCTCGGGAATGGGAGTGCTGCTGGTGTTGAGGAATACGAAATCTTCGTCGTTGTAGTTGTAGTCGGTGGCCGCGGCGGGCAGATCCTCAAAGCTGACAAAGGTACCCGCAGGGATTCCCTCGTTGGTGAAGATCGCAAAGCCCTCATCCAGAGGGAACGTCAAATGGGTGTTGCTAGGGTCGTACTGAAGATTTGCGGTATCATAGGTAATATTCGATGTGGCCGTGTATGGCGCGGAATACACATGATTCTGGCCAGTATAGCCTCCTGTGTTCAGAGAGGGCTTGGAGTACACCGTCGTGCCCTGAGTGAAATCATAGATCAAGAAAACAAGGCTATCCCCGGCAGTGACGTTTGCCAAGTTGACGGAGGCTCCCGTCGCCGTGTCCTGGTTAGGAAAGACGCCCCAGCTACCATAAGACATGGGGCCACTATGGGGCGTGACCACCGTGCCGTTGACCATCAAGCCCAAGCTCTCGTAATCGCCCGCTGTCGAACCTGCAAAGTACGCTGTCACAGGTCCTGTGTTTGCAGCCGTGAAAGTGTAACTGGTGGGATTCTGGTCGCCAATAAGTGTGCCGGAACCCTGAGCCCCATACGGTATAAAGTCAGCGTTAGCAGTGACAGCCAAGGTAACGGATACAACGGCAACCACGAACAGTAAAGACTTCAGCTTCATAACACTCTCCTTCTCTGTGTGGCAAGCTCCAACTCACACAAGGCGAATAAAGAACCAAAAATTATCTAAACACACAACAGCCCAATGAGATTATAGCCCCATCGTCCGATGGGGCAAGGCGTTTTTGGGATTTTTCCGGAAAAAAATAAATGGACGCTAGACATCGTATCCCCTGCGGGGGATAAGCTTATGGGGCGTGATAGCCGGGAAGGCGCAGCACAAATGCTGTGACTGGGGAAACCGGAATAGCTCTATTTTGCCCTGAAGCGAGTTGTCCGCGCCACCGCGTTAATTGTTCGACTTCCGACCTCAGGCTTCCGCTTTCTTCCCCGCCGGCCGCATAATGTCCGCCAGTTTCACGTCCTGGAAGAATTTCACCAGCTTGTGATGCAACACCTTCATGGACGCCTGCATCGGGCAGTGCTCGACCTTGCAAGTGCATTTAACCATCACGGAAACCGGCTGCGCCAAATTGGTTACGCAGACGGAATTCGCCGGTACGTGCCCCGCCGCACACTCGCTGATGTGTACCGGGCCGCTGGTGAGTTCGATCAAATCAAAAAGCGTGTACTGGCGCAGATCGATGTCCAGGCTATACCCGCCCCGCGTGCCGCGCAGGCTGCGCAAAACTTTTTTGTGGTGCATGTCCTTAAGGATGTTCATCAGCAGGGCCAGCGGCAGATTGTGGGCATCGGCGATTTCCCGCGCTGAAGCGATGCGCTCCGGCCGCTGGGCAAGATAGTTGATGGCGATAAGGGCGTAATGGAGTTTTTTGTTAAATGCCAGCATGAACTGATCCTTGTAAGTAAGATCGAATATCCTAGTTTCGACTAATTTAGTGCGATATGCAAGGAAAAGTTGGCGCAAGACAGGATGGGATGTCGCCGTGCATTGAAATTCGCCGTGCATTGAAATTCGCCGTGCATGGCCGTTGTGCCACGGCTGCAAACTTCCACATTGTCCAGTCCTGATTCCTAGCCTTCTTCCAGATTCAGGTACTTCATTTCCGCCGGGCTCAGTTCCACACCCAGGGCCGGGAGACTGCTATGCAATTCGCACAACGTGCGCGGACCGATCATTGGGAAGGTCGGGAACGGCTGGCACAGCACGTAGGCCAGCGCGATCGCGATCGGTTCGACATTCCTCTGTTGGGCCAGCTCAAAGGCCCGGGCCTGACGGCGGAAGTTGTCCTGGCTGTACCAGGAATCCACCAACTCGCGGTCCTCCAGCCGGTCGGTGGCGGCCCGGCCAGGCACAAAGAATCCGCGGGCCTGGCTGGACCACGGCAGCAGCGGCATCTGTGTCCGCTGAAACCAGGCCCGGCCTTGCGGATCGGAACAGGCCAGGCAACCAGCCCATACCGCCTTCACCATCCGCGCCAGACTGAAATTGTTGCTCACCACCCCAAACCCCCTCTTGCCGTTCTTCTTCGCCCAGGCATTGAATTCATCAATACGCTCCATCGACCAATTCGAGGCGCCGATGACTTTCATGGTCCCGGCCGCCACATGCTCGTTGAGCACATCCACGAACTCGCCCACCGGAATGGCAGGGTTGTCGCGGTGCATCATGTAGATATCCACATGATCCATCTGCAGCCGCTCCAGGCTCAGGCGATGCTCGCGAGTCAGGTTCAGCGGATCGCAACAGGGCGTGTGGGCGCCTTTGTCTATGATCACCACCTGTTGGCGCAGACTGCGACTCTTGACCCACGCGCCCAACGCCCGCTCCGACTGGCCGCCGCCATAAATATGGGCGGTATCCCAGGCCGTCCCCCCGCGCTGGAAGAAATCGTCCCACAGTACGGCGACGTGCGGCCCGGCGGTGATGTTGTCCACGCCCATCACCAGCCGGCTCATCTTCTTGTTTACGCCGGGAATCGAGCCGTATTTCATGTTGTTAACGGGTCTGACGGCCAACGGACGGCCGGTGATCGTCGGCGCTTTCCCCTGCTGCTCAAAATCGTAGACAAAATTGAACGATTGCCGCCACGAATCCAGAGCTTTCATGTTGCCCAGCGAATCGTCCCAACTCATGGCCGGCGACGAGGCCTGCCGTTTGTCAAGATTCGCAGCAACCGTGTCCGCCTCGAACGAGTAGAGTTGCCGGGGCGTCTGCACCAACATCTCCCGCGGAGCCTTCTCGCCTTGGCGCTGCACCATGATGCTGACGCTGCCGCCGTCACGGGCGGGAACCCACGGCGATGGAATGATGATATTCCCTTCCGTCCCAAAGATCCGAGCGGCATTATCCATATTGACCCCGACGCCGGTGGCCACCGTCGCGACAATGTCCCCGGGAAACTTCATTACGGCCACGGCGTATTCGTCAATCCTGGTAGTCGGATTGAGCACTCCGGCCCCCTTGACCTCGAGCGGATCGGCGAATGGCTTGCCCATCGCCACACCGGCGACCAGCCGCGCCAACGATACCGGGTAGCATCCCACATCTAGTATGCCTCCGCCGGCCGATTCCTGGGTCCACAGACGCCCATTGGGATTGAACGTACCGTGAAAGGCAAAGCTGGCATGAATCGCCCGCACCTGGCCGATTACCTTCTGGCCCAGCAGTTCCACCAGCTTGTGCATCAGGGGATGGCAGCGGTACATGAACGCTTCCATCAGGAAAACATCGTATTCCCTGGCGGCAGCAACCATAGCCATGGCTTCGGCATGGTTCACGGCCATGGGCTTCTCGCAGAGGATGTGCTTGCCAGCCTCGGCGGCCAGTATCGCCCACCTGGCGTGCTGGGGATGCGGCGTGGCGATGTAGACCGCCTGCACATCCTTGTCGGCAAGCAATGCTTCGTAGCTGTCGTAGGCACGCGGCACGCGGAAATTCGCCGCGAATTTATCGGCCTTCTCCCTGCTGCGGCTGCCAATCGCCAGCAAGGTTCCGGTCGTGCTGGCGGCCAAGCCGCCGACGAACGCCCTGGCGATGTTCCCGGCCCCGAGAATGCCCCAGTTCAGCCTGGTGGTTGTACTCATGGTTCGGAATTCTCCTTATATAAACATAAGCAAATGCCGCAGACTGGGCGCCGCTACGACAACATCCCCGGCGGCAGACCCATATCCCCGGCGGCCTTCTGGAGTTCCTGCTTCATCATCTCCGCAGCCCGCGCCTGGGCGGCGCCGACGGCGGCGACAATCACATCCTCCAGCAATTCGGTGTCGTTGACGTCTATTTTGCTCTTGTCGATGCGCAGCTTAACTAACTCCAGCTTGCCGTTGCAGGTGGCCTGCACCATTCCGGCGCCGGCCTCGGCCGTCACCTGCTTCCTGGCCATCTCCTCCTGCATCTTGCGCACCTGCTCCTGCATACCCTGGAAATTCTTCATCAGGGCGCCGAGGTTGAGGTTTTTCAGATCATCAAACATGGTTGCTCCAAAAGAACGTGCTTTTCCCCGCCCCAAACGCATTGGGGACAGGCCGCCAGCCGGAATAGCCCCGCACCAGGCGCCAAGTTCACTCCACCCGGACAATCGCAGCGCCCAACTCATCCATAACACACTTGATGAACGGATCGGTCTGCAACTTGGCGCGCAGCTCGGCGGTAAGCGGGATACCAGTGCCCGGAGGCGCCTGGGTAACCGGGGCAGGACGCTTCGCCTCGGGCGGCGCCTCGGCTGGCGCCTTGGGCGCATCAGCGTTTGCGGCGGTCCGCTCGTCCAGATCGAATCTTACGCCGACTTCCTTGCCGACCACCCGGAATAAGGCGTCGCGCAGGGCCTCTTTCTTGCCTTTGCCTTCCATCATTTTGATCATTGGCTCATCGCTGTGCTGGAAACGAACGATGGCCATGTCGCCCTCGAAGCCCTGGAACCGGCTGCGGCAGAGCATCGCGTGGAGCGCCATATTCGTTGACAGGAACGCCAGGACCGTCCGCCACAGTTCGGCGGGGTCTGACGGAACAGTGTCGCCGGCGGCGCTAAAAGCGGACGCACCGGATTCGAGCGGGGCCGGCGGGCTGGCCGGCGCCTGCGGTTCCTGGCCGAAAACCTCAGCTATCGCCCGGCGCTGCCCCTGAACGTCGTTTGCCGTCGGCGCATCGTCCCCCGGCGCCCTATCAGGCGCCGTAATGGCCCCTATGTTCACCGGTAAATTTTTTTTTTGCTCGACCGCGGGGCCGGAGTTCTGCGGCGCCGCCGGGGCTTCTTGGGTTCTGTTTAACAGAACCGCCAGACTTGTGAATTGTTTGGCCAGCGCCAGGCGCACCAGGGTCGCATCGACCAGGGCCCGCCCGCCTGCCCCACGGCGCAGATTGCGCCGCAATTCTTCGAGGATCACGATGTCCTGCGAGAGCACCACCGGCTCGAACTTCTGCGCCTGTCTGGCCAGCTCTTCAATGGCGATTCCCGGCACCTCGACCAGCTTGCAGTCGCTGCCGCAGGTGCCGAGGATCAACAGGTTCCGCATATGGTCCAGCAGCGACGCCAGCAGGATGTCCAGCGATTGGCCGGCCAACAGCATGTCCTCGGTCCCGACCAGCATTTTCTTCACATCCCCGTCGCCGATGGCCTGGCAGAGATCGAAAATCAGCTGGCTCTTGGGCATGCCGAGCAATTGCGCGACCATCTCTCCGGTCAACTTGTTTTCGCCAACACTGAGCAGCCGGTCCAGCAGCGACAAGGCATCGCGCATCGAACCCGCCCCCGCTTTGGCCACCAAGGCCAGAGCTTCCTCCCCGGCCTCTACCTTCTCCTTGCGGCATATCGCCGCCAGGTGATCGGCTATCTCCCGCGTGGCGATGTTCCGAAAATCGTAGCGCTGGCAGCGTGAGAGGATGGTGGGCAGAACTTTTTCCGCCTCGGTGGTGGCGAGAATGAACTTGACGTGGGCCGGCGGCTCCTCCAGGGTCTTCAGCAGGGCGTTGAAGGCCTGCTTGGAGAGCATGTGCACTTCGTCGATGATGTAGACTTTGAAGCGGCTGCGCGAGGGGTGGTATTGGGCGTTTTCGATCATCGTCCGCACGTCGTCCACGCCGGTATTGGAAGCGGCGTCGATTTCGATGACGTCGATGTCATCGCCGCGGGCGATGGCCTGACAAGAAGGGCATCGGTTGCACGGCTCTACCGCCGGCCCCCCGGCCTTGCCGTTTTTTTCGCAATTGAGGCACTTGGCCAGGATGCGCGCCGTCGAGGTCTTGCCGGTGCCGCGCGTACCGCAAAACAAAAAGGCATGGGCGATGCGCCCCGATTCGATGGCTTTCTTGAGCGTCTGGGCAATGTGGTTCTGTCCGATGATTTCATCGAACGTGCCGGAGCGGTAACGGCGGGCCAGTACGGTGTACGACATAGGTCATCTATCCGCGAAGACAAAACGATATTTTAACGCTGCGCCAAAGCTCCCTTGATTGTGGCCCGCCACGCCCATTTTGCAAGCGCGGCACAGGTTCTGCCGGCACAGTCTTGCCGGCGTACAGCATTCGCCACCCTCTTGCCCCCACGCCCGGCACCGGGAGTTAAGGCACAGACGGTTGCTTCATGGCGTCATACGCGTATCGAGCAGGAGTTGCATAAAGACGAGATCGAGCCACCTGCCAAACTTTGTTCCCACCTCGGCCATCCTTCCGGTTTCGCGGAAGCCAAGCTGCGCGTGCAGTTGGATGGAGGCCGTGTTCTGCGCCTCAATGCCGGCGACCATAACGTGTTTCCCCATTGCCGTTGCGCGTTCGATCAACGGGCGCATCAGGGCTTTGGCGATACCCCGACGCCAATGCTCATGATGGACGTATATCGAATTTTCAACCGTGTAGCGATAACCAAACCATGCCCGCCAGTCGCCAAAGGAAGCATACCCCACAACGAACCCCGCCTCGATCGCCACCAGAACCGGATAGCCCTTTGTCCGTCGTTCTCCGAGCCAGGCCTGGCGGTTTGCCAAGTCCGCAATTGTGTCGTTCCAGACGGCGGCAGTGTGGAGTACGGTATGGTTGTAGATATCCTTGATGCCAGGAAGATCGGCATCGGTGGCATCGCGTATGATCATATTGTTCTTGTTGGACATGCGAGGCAATTGTACTGGGAACAAAGATTCTTTAAAGGCCGCCACTGAGGTGCGCTGTGGAGGCGCCAATACGCGCCGCACATCTCATGCGTTTACACGCTGCGGGGCGACGGGCACAGGGATCATTTCAATGTCGGCATCTCCGTCATTACCACTGTCCATTGTTCTCTGTTCACTGGCCACTGGCCACTATAGAATTGTCCGCCAATGACCCAGACCGGCCCGACATGGACGATCCGAAGACTGCTGGAATGGACCACGGCGTATTTCACGCGCCAGAACGTCGATGCCCCGCGCCTCTCTGCCGAACTGCTCCTGGCCCATGTCCTGTCCCTACCACGAATCCAGCTCTACACCGGCTACGAGCGTCTCTTGAATGACGCAGAACTGGCGGGATTTCGCGCCCTGGTCCAGCGGGCCGCCAAGAGCGAACCCATCGCCTACCTCACCGGCAAAGCGCATTTTTTCAACCTCGAATTGGAAATCACCCCTCAAGTCCTCATTCCCAGACCGGACACGGAAACACTGGTTGAAAACGTGCTTCAGATGGCCCGCCACGATTCGGCCATGGTGGCGCCGCGCATTCTGGATCTGTGTACCGGAAGCGGCTGCGTAGCGGCGGCCATCGCCCAACACCTCAAGAACAGCATCGTCGTCGCCATCGACCTAAGCGCCCCGTCTGTTGAAGTCGCTCGACGGAATATCGAAAAACTCGGCCTGGCCTCGCGCGTCACCATCCTGCACGGCGACCTCTTCGCGCCCCTGTCAAAATTGATAGACGCCCTGCCATTTCAAGTAGTTGTGGCGAATCCCCCCTATATTCCCACCGGGCAGATACAGTCTTTGGATCGCTCGGTTCGCGATTTTGAGCCTACCAGCGCCCTCGATGGCGGACTCGACGGCTTGACTCTCCACCGCCGTATTCTCCAGCAAGCCCCTGCCCACCTGACCAATGGCGGTCGTCTTTTTCTGGAAATAGCCTTTGACCAAGGCCCCACAGCCCGAGCAATGGCGGCTGAATTCACGGCTTTCGACGATCTGAGAATCCTCAAAGACCATGCCGGCCGCGACCGGGTTCTGGCGCTACGAAAGAAATAGCGTGAATTAGTTGCCGCCTTCCCCTTGCCTTAAAATCCGCATAATTGTTATACTGACCTTCTTAACCATTGCGCATCCTTATTATTGATGCGAGCCGTGGTTCCGCCTATGGGAGCAGAGAATATGAAGCGTAGCGCCCTACCCGCTATTGTTGTCTGCGCAGTGCTTACCATCTGTCTGACCAGCTACAAAACCTGGGGCGAAGATATCGCTCCCGCTTCCGATCCTAAAGCCGCCGCCGCCGAGGCCAAGGCCAAAGCGACTGCCGCCGTCAAGACCGCTATCGAAGCTTTGATCAAGGACTTCAAAGCCAACAAACTTTTGACCAAGTGCAGTTATTTCAGCGACAACAAGCCCGCCGACATCACCGATGAAGCGATCCTCGCCGCTCTGGACTCCTCGGTGTCGAGCAACGGGCGTGAAAGCACCTATATCAAGTGGCAGCTTCTGTCCGGTCTGCCCCCAAAGGTCGATGAGAAACTTACCTCGCGCCTGGCCAGGCTCCTTACCTCCGCGCCGGGCCTTATTCCCAACCCCGGCCTCGATACGCAGACTAAGAATCAGGTAGCCGGCGAGATCGGCCGCCTACAGTCCAAGGATGACATTAACACCTTCAATACCAACTGGCTGAAGAAAGTCCATGATACGCTGGCTCCTAACGAGGTTATCCTGAATTATCGCGATGATTTGTTCATGCGCTTGCCCGCCAGCGCGGATTCCATAATGGCCGGCCTTAAGGATGGATGCGGTCGAGCCAACGCCGGCATCGATGCCTCGGGCATAATGAGTCTGGCGACCTCGGCAGCGCGAAACTGGGGAGCATCGGGGGCCAAGCCCAACGAAATTGGCCAGGTGGTGGGAACCCTCAACACCATAATCAAGATGATGCCAGGAGCCCTGACCATGTACGATGATCCCGGGCAACCGCTGGGGCAATCGGCGGTCGCATTACTCGAGGTCTACACACAGAACCCGCTGATTCTCCAGACGGGAGCGGCGGCCGGCGCAACACCCGCTAAGCCGGCGGCCACCAAGCCCGCAGCGCCGACGGAACCAGCAATCGTTCCTAATTGCGACGGCACTCCGGTCAGCAATCCCGCGACCCAGACATTCCCGCCGGCCTATGTCGCCGGGGCAGGCTGGGTTCCCACAAGTCCCAAACGCGGGGATATCAGATACGAATGCGCCAAGTTTCCCAAGAAGACCGACCTGAACGAACTGGTGAAGTATCTGACGGACTGCGTCAAGAACCCTGGCGGCGGCCTGAAATTCTCCACCCCAGGCTGAAATTGGTCTGTTCCAAAGCCATAGGACCATATCATTCCCCATCGTAATCTCGCTCCTCAAGCCGCGGTGGCCTTGCTTAACTGGGCTCGCGGTAGCATATTCTCTTTTTAACAGCATGTCCAAACAACTAGAAAACGAAATTATCAGTCATCTCCGGTCTGACGATTATCAGCCGGCCGATCCCCATACCCTTGCCAGCAAGCTTGGGCCGGAGCCCGACCGCTACAACGCCTTCCGCCACGCTCTGCGGGAAATGATTCACGCCGGCCGGGTCATCCTCGGGACCGCGGGCACCATCGTGCTCCCCGGCGCCCACGCCGCCCGCGATGTGTTCACCGGCACCTACCGCCACATCAGCCGTCCCAACTCTGGCGGCTTCGGCTTCGTCATACCCACCGATCCCCAGGCCCATGAGGACCTCTACATTCCCGAAGGCCATAACGGCGGGGCCATCACCGGGGATATCGTCCGCGCCAAGGTCACCCACAGCCGCCGCGGCCAGGAAGGCAAGACCCTCTACGAAGGGCGCGTCACCGAGATCGTGCAGCGCACCCAGCGCCGTTTCGTCGGCACCCTGGTCCGCACCGGCAATGAATGGACGGTACTGCCCGACGGCAAGGCCTTTACCGACGTCATACGCGCCCCCGATGCCGCCTCCCGCCATATCCGGCCCGGCGCCAAGGTGGTCATCGAGCTGACCAGCTATCCCGAACCCGGCGCCCTGGCCCAGGGGGTTATAACCGAGGTTCTCGGCGCCGCCGGCGAGAAGGATGTTGACCTCAAGAGCGTCATCGTGCAATTCAACCTGCCTGGGCCTTTCCCACAGGCGGTGCTGGACCAGGCCCGCGCCGTCGTCGACGCCTACGATCCCGCCGCCGGCGACACCGACCGCTACGACCTGAGTGACCAGGTGATCTGCACCATAGACCCCGACGACGCCAAAGACTACGACGATGCCATCAGCCTGCGCAAGCTCGATGACGGCCACTGGGAACTAGGGGTCCACATCGCCGATGTTTCCCACTTCGTCCCCGAAGACAGCGCCCTTGACCAGGAGGCCCGCGCCCGCGGCAACTCCTGCTACTTCCCGGGTTTCGTGATCCCCATGCTCCCGGAAATCCTCAGCAACGGCGTCTGCTCGCTCCAGGAGTCGGTGCCGCGCTTCTGCAAGAGCGTCTTCATAACCTACGACGACACAGCCATGCCGGTGGGGACGAAATTCGCCAACACCACCATCACCAGCCGCAAGCGCCTGCGCTACCGCGAGGCCCAGGCCCTGATCGATGGCGCTACCGATATCCCCCACCCCGAAGGCCCCAGGCGTCCGAGCGATTATCCCGCCGAGGTGATCCGACTCCTGCTGGACATGAATACCCTGGCCAAACGCCTCCAGAAACGCCGCCTCCAGCAGGGCCAGTTGGTGCTGGATCTGCCGGAAGTCGAACTGGTGCTCGATGAGGACGGCAAGGTCGTCGATGCCGTGGAAGAGGACCAGAGCTTCACGCACACCCTGATCGAGATGTTCATGGTCGAGGGCAACGAAGCTGTGGCCCGGCTGCTGGACTCGCTGGGCGCCCCTTTCATCCGCCGTGTCCACCCCGAGCCCGAACCCCAGACCTCCGAGCGTCTGCGCCATTTCGCCTTGGTCAGCGGCCACACCATCGACAAGGTCGTTGATCGCGCTGTTTTGCAGCGCCTGCTGGCCGGCGTCCGCGGCAAGCCCGAGGCCTTCGCCATCAATATGGCCGTCCTCAAGAGCCTGACCCGCGCCGAGTATTCCCCCGAGCCCGTCGGCCACTACGCCCTGGCCAGCGAAAAGTATTGCCACTTCACCTCGCCCATCCGTCGTTACGCCGACCTGACCATTCATCGCCTGCTCGATGCCTATTTCGAGGCCCGCGCGCTATCGGGACCGGGCCGCACCGGGGCCAAGCGGCGACCCCGCGTCGAGATGGACCGGGAGGCCATCCCATCCTACGACCAGCTTGTGGAACTGGGCCGGCAGATCAGCTTTACCGAGCGCCGCGCCGACGATGCCGAACGCGAGTTGCGTCAGGTGAAAATCCTCACCCTCTTGAAAGATCACCTGGGCGATGTTTTCAGCGGGGTCGTCAGCGGCATCACCAACTTTGGCATCTTCGTGCAGCTTGGAACCTGGCTGATCGACGGCCTGATCCGCTACGAGGACCTGATGGATGACTGGTGGGACGTTGACGAGCGCAGCGGCAGCGTCCATGGCCAGCGCACCGGCAAGCGCATCCGTATCGGCGACGTTATGAAGGTCATCGTAGTCAGCGTCAATCTGGAGCGCCGCGAGCTGAACCTGGCGGTTCAGGAGCATCTGGGCCGGCCAACGGCGGCGCACATCCTCGCCGCGCCGGGGGGAAAAAGGCCGAAGAAAGGCGAAAGACCCAAGGTCTACGGCCCAAAGAAGAACAACCGACGCCGACGGTGATGCGCCACTAGCTGGCTGGCCCTGGGTTGCAAATCGCATCCGTGCGCCCTGCGGCCGGACACTGCCGGGATGACTGTGCTACGACGCCCAATCATTTAATCAGGCGGAACGGCAGCGGATAGCGATAGGCGATGCCTTGGTTGGACTTCACGGTTGCGATGATACTGAACACGATTCGCACGATCTGCACACCGGCGATCAGGAATGGGGCCAGGCAAAAGCCAAGAATGCACAGCAGCGTGGCAATCAGTGCAATGATCTGGAAATTCAAGGCTTCCTTGCCCTGATGATCAACAAACGGGCTGGACTCCTTCTTGATAAGCCAGATGACCAGTGGACCAACGAAGCCGGTGAAAATTCCCAGCAGATGGCACAGCATGGCCATAGTTATGTCGTCTTTGCTGGGGGCGGGACCGGCATAGGCGCCGGGAGCGGCGGCAGAGTAGTTCAAGGGAATGGGTGCCGGAGCACCACTTTGATTATCAGGGGTCGGGGTGCCTTGGTCAGTCATGGCAGCTTCTCCTTCGTCAAAGAATGTGCGCCGGCCACCGAGACGCGCGTCTGAAGGCCGACACGATAAATATCCCCTTTCTTGCCGCAGCTTGCAAGCGGCATGCTTCAGAATAAGATGCCAGTGTCGCCGGGGGACAAATGGCGTCGGAATTCACTACGCACGAACAAATAGTGGCGGCAAGTCAGATTTCCCTTCCGCTCGGCTTACCGTTCAGCGTTTACCGTTCAGCGTTCTATACAACCCTTTCTTCTGGATATATTTCGCCACCCCCGGTGGCGTCAGGAAGTTTATCGACTGGCCATTAGCCACCCGCCGGCGAATTTGCGTAGCGCTTATTTCCAGTAGCGGGGCCGGGATCACCCGCCGCCGCAGGGTCCGGTATGGACGCGGCAAGGCCATCCAATCGAAGTCCCACCCGCCCCGAGCCATTATTACCAGATGTGCCTCGGCCAGCAGTGCCAAAGGTTCGTGCCAAGTCGGCAACATGCCCAGCATGTCCGCCCCGATAAGCCAATGAATCGCCTGCCCAGCCGGGTTGGCAAGCTGCCTGACGGTATCAATGGTGAAGCTCGGTCCGCTGCGGCGGATTTCAACATCATGGACCTCGAAGAAACTGTTTCCCCTAACAGCTAACCGACACATGGTTAGCCGATCCCGCGCTGGCGCCATATCTGTAACTATTTGCTTATGCGGTGGTTGCGCACTGGGAACAAGGACTATTTTAGCGTAGCCACCGGCTTCGGCCACGGCCCGGGCACATATAAGGTGCCCATGGTGGATGGGGTTAAAGCTGCCGCCGAAATACAGTCGCTTCATGAAGACTTCACCCTTTTTGGTTTCCATAAACCATTGCCGACCGACAAGCTCATTTCGTCAGCGATTTCCGTACTTCGTCACGGCATTCGTAAAAAAAGATGTTAATGCGCTTGCAATGAGCGAGCAAGGTCGTTATCTTATAGTATCGTTTTAGTACGATATGGAATTTTATACGTTTCTCGATTTTGCAAGCTCAGCTATAGGAACAAGAAAGAAGGAGAATCCAAATGGCTACTGCAACTTTAACCCCGACCGCCTCAAGACATTCAAGCACAGACCGCGCCCTGTCTATCCCCCGCGGCATGCGCAAACGCGCCGAATATCTGCTCCTGCAGAATTATCCGTTCATGGACAGTCCCATTTTCAAGCAATATGGGATCGAGAAGGAACTGTTTTCTTTCGAGACCGAACCCCAGCTACCTTTGACGAGCTGGTATCAGCCGACCCGCGAGGATCTGTTGAGCACCCAGTTCACGTCCTCCCCGCAGCTCATGAACACCCAGGAAGAACGCCAGATGTTCCTCCGCTTCAACTTCGCCAAGCTGCGGCTTGGGCAGATTCAGAAGAAGGTCAAGCGCGATGGGCTCACCCGCAAGCTGGCTCAGGATGTCATCGAATGGCACCGGCGTTTCGAGCATTTCCGCGAGTATCTGGTGCGGACCAATCTGGCCTTGGTCCTGGCCATGGCCAAGCGCGTGCGCCTGGGCGACGTGGATTTCGCCGAGATCGTCAGCGAAGGCAACATGGCCCTCATCCGCGCCGTCGATAAATTCAACGTGGAGCGCGGTTTCAAGTTCTCCACCTACGCCTGCCGCGCCATCCTCAAGGCTTTCAGCCGCACCGCCCTCAAGTCCGGTCGCTATCGCACCCGCTTCCCCGTCGAGTTCGAGCCCGACATGGAAAGGAGCGACTGGTCTGATCGTCGTCGCGACCAGGTCGAGGAGGAGTGCATCGATGAACTGAAGACCATCATAGACAGCAATCTGGCCGACCTGTCCAACGTCGAGCAGACCGTGATCCGCCGTCGTTTTAACTGGCAGGAGCGCGAGCCCAACCCTCTGACCCTTGAGGAAGTCGGCAAAATCATCGGCGTGACCAAGGAGCGCGTGCGTCAGATCCAAAACAAGGCCTTGGCCAAGATCAAGGCGGTTATGGAAGAAGGCGTCCTGCGCACTCGTACCGATGGCGCCGAAGCCGCCGCTGCCGCTACCCAAGACGTACCGCAATCCCACGCCTTGGCCAGCCATTAGTGGGACTCAGAATCAGAGAGCGGAGTTATACAAGGCTGGACAAGCGTTAATTCTGGTTCGGCTCGGAAATGAACCAAAATTGAATATTTACGAGTATGGCGCGGGATCGACGTTGCGCTGGGTGAAACCGTTGGTCTTGTACCCCGCCGATCGCACGGCTTCGAGCAGTTCGCGAATGCTGACGGCGGCGCGATCATAAAGTACCGAAGCCTGGCCGCTGGCAAAATCCACTTCCACTTCGTGAACGCCGTCTAAATAATGCATTGCTTTGCGTATGGCCTGCTCACATTTGTGGCAGTGCAAGCCTTCTATAGCAATAATCACAAAATGATCGGCATGCACATCGTGTTTCATAACCTTCTCCTGCACCCATATACCAAGTCCAGCCAAAAGAGTTGTGCGTTTTGATCTCAATCTTTATTTCCCGCAAGAATCAATTTCGTGTGTCAGACATCGCCCCTACCCATAGTATGGCGTGCGTACAGAGATCAACCTATTGGGGGTGCCTTTTTGATTCTGTGGATCAGAATTGTCCGTAATTCCAATTTACCGATGGCGCAAGCCGGCTGGAGACACTGTCTTCCGCTTGTAGTGACCTTCTGGCGTTATCTTCCGCATCCTTCCCCGCATGACAAATCACCCTCGGCCGTATACGCTTTACCTCAGCATGATCGTTTTGATCGACAATTACGATTCTTTCACATACAACCTGGTGCAGGCGCTGGGCGAGCTTGATCCGCGCCGGCCGATGCGGGTCTTCCGCAACGACAAAATTACCGTCCCACAGATCGAAGAGTTGCATCCAACACACCTTGTTATCTCTCCGGGCCCGTGTACGCCCCGCGAGGGCGGCATCAGCAATGACGTCATCCGGCACTTCGCCGGCCGCCTACCCCTGCTGGGCGTGTGCCTGGGCCACCAGTGCATCGGTTACTGTTTCGGCGCCGTCGTCGAACGCGCCGGTCGCCTCATGCACGGCAAAACCGACCAGATTCATCACGACGGCCGCACGCTCTACGCCGGGTTGCCCAATCCCTTCACGGCCACCCGTTACCACAGCCTCATCATCCGCCCCGGCACGCTCAGCGACGACTTCGAAGTGAGCGCCTGGACCGATCAGAATGAGATCATGGGCATTCGCCACAAAATCTGGCCACTGGAAGGCGTACAGTACCACCCCGAGAGCTTCCTAACCGAGCACGGCCCCAAACTCCTGGCCAACTTTCTTAGCCTTTGACCACCATGTTCCGAATTCAAGTCAGCGACCAACATTTCCTCGATCAATTTGACCTCAGACGCCAGTCGATGGCCGAAGCGCGGTCTTTAGCACAGAGCGGACAGATCCATGCGGCGGCGTTAAGTGCGGCCAAGCACGCTCCCGAAGGCCCCGCCCGCAGCGCCATCCCGGCCTGGGACCTCCAGGCCACGCGCAGCCGCGTCGGGAACCTGTTTCCCCATGCCGTTGACCTGGAGATAGACACCGCCAGATTGCTGCTGATGGAACGCATTCCCTCCCCCGAACAACTCGGTTACGCCGAGGACCATCGCATCGGCATTCGCGCCCGCGTGGCCCGTGTACGCGGCAACGATGCCCTTATCTGCGCCCTGATTTACGCCGTAACCGGCCAGAGACAATGGGCCGCCGCCGCTATCGAAATGGGCCTGGGGCGGGCCCGGCTCATCCTGCCCTATGACGATGTTGATTTCCCCGCCGCCTACGACTGGCATCCGCATTCCGGCAAGACCCGCGAAGATTACGGCGCCCTGCGCGTGCAGTACTGGATGCAGGCCTGGGGTATCCTGCACGATGTCCTAAGCGATGAGGATCGCCTGAGTTGGATGAAGGTGATCATTCGCGTGGCCCGCGACCGCCTGAAAGCCAACCGGCTGGAAATCCCGCACAACCTTACACTGCACGGCCTGATGCCCACCTACCAGGTGGCGGGGGCTTTCCCCGCTCTGCGCGAGTCGGAACAGTGGCGCGCGGTCATCGAGGACCGGTTCGTGCGCGATTTCTGCACCATGCCGTTCATTACGCCCGATGGCTACACGCGTGAAGGTAGCAGCTACCACAACGTGAATTCCCGCCTGCTCCTGCTGGCGTATCTGACTCATCAGCGCTGCTTCGGCGGGGAACTGGACTCCCTGCGGCGCACGGTCGAGGAGGCATGCAACGTGCAGGCCATGTTGGTGGTTCCCGATGGAACGCACTGGATGCTCGGGGACGGCTGCCAGCGCGCCCACCACGAGCACTGGCAGGACGGACACGAAACCCTGCACCTGGGCGCGGCATTGTTCGACCGGCCGGATTTCAAGACCATGGCCGGCTCGACAGCGGGCACGGGCGTAGAACTTCTAAATGCCTATCTCATGGGCTCAGCTGGCCTGGACCGCTGGGCCGCCATGCCCGCCACCGACATCCAACGCCGCTCCTTGGCCAGCGCCCATGCTGATAAATCCGTATTTCACGTTCTGCGTTGCGGGCGCGGCCCCGATGCCCACGCCGGAATTCTCTGCTTAGGCACCGAACACAATCACGCCCATCATGATAAAGGCCAAGCCCTCATCTACGGCCTGGGCCGGCACCTAATCACCGATCCGGGGGTTTTTTACGACCAGTCCGACGTGGATGGCGTGGGCCAGATGCGCAGCTCCAGGATACATGCCATGGCCTGCCCCATCCGCCGCTCACCCACGGGTCCGCGCACGGATTTCGGCGACCTGGCCGTGTCCCTGGGCCGCTACCAGGATCAGCAGTTGCAGGTGGCCATGGGCCAAAGTCTCTACTATGAAAACCACCTCGTCCGCCGTGCCCTGGCTCTGGTGACCCCCTGGGGTCCGGAGGCGGAGGCATTTTGGCTCGTTTGGGACCGCGTCTCCTGGAAACGGCCCTGGCCCGCCCCCTGTAACGAGCCTCTGGACATGATCGATACCTCCTTTCCTTTCAACGTCCCCGGCGGCAGCGCCAAAATCGCCGCGGACGGCCGCAGCGTCTGGAGCCTTTACGACGGCCCCGACGGCAAACCCTTTGCCCCCGACGCCCCGCCGCCAAACGTAATCTGCCAGGCGGAGGAACGCCACGATTCCGATGCCAACATTCAGGTCATTCGTCTTGGCGACGATCCCGCCGAGCTGTGGGATGTGCGGATATCTTCCGGGTCCAGTTCACAGCCTGGCGGCAAGCTTTGGCCGCGTCCCGTGGCCCTTTTCCGCTGGCGCGGCCGCATGCCCCATGTCGTTGCCTATGTGCTGTGTCCCTTCAGGGGCGTGCGCGACGAGCCTTATGCCAGCGCCGTCGGCCAAGCTACACCCGACGGCCTCCAGTGCCGCATTATCCTACCCGCCGGCATCGTCACGGTGAAAATTGACGGCCTGGATGCCGGTCCGATCAGCGGCGGTGTGCGGGTGTGAATCGGGGTCGGAAGTCGGGACACAACGTCTGATTTTGCTGAAGCCCCCCATCAAACGCCATCTTGCGTTTTCAACCTTTCACTTTTTTATGCCAATATCCCCTTGTGGCCACTGGCGCACAATCTTTTTTATCAAAGCAACACCTCTTCCTGAGCTGTGTATTAATAAAAGAGCCGTCGCCGACATCATCCCTGCCCTAACCGGCCATGGGGATTATGTAGGCAGCATGTCCGGCAAGAGCGCGACCGACTGTTTCAATGCCAAATACGTCATGGACACATGACGCGCTGATTTTGCAGGCAATGGCTCATCGGCGTCGGTCCCACCAATAACGAATAACGCGCTATGGCAGCGCGATTTTCCCCGGGCGGCGAGCAATCGCCGCCCGCTTTGTTCCCCGCCTTCAGAACATCTTCAACTGGTCCCTCTCGAAACTGAACTTGCTCTGCGGTTGATCAATGGGAATTTTGTAGACCCCGCTCCAGCAGGCGGTGCAGTAGTGGTCTTTGGGAAATTTCAGGCACGCCAGCATCCCTTCCAGGGACAAATACGCCAGGCTGTCAACCTCCAGGAATTTCTCGATCTGTTTGACGGTGCGATTGTGGGCTATCAGCTCTTCGCTGGTGGGAAAGTCGATCCCGTAGAAACAGGGATGGCGGATGGGCGGGCAGGAAACGCGCAGGTGGATTTCCTTGGCCCCGGCGTGGCGGATGGCCCGCATCTTCGACCGGGTCGTCGTGCCCCGGACCACTGAATCCTCGACTATGATGATGCGCTTGTCCTTGACCACATCGGGGATGATGTTGAGTTTCATGGAAACGGCGCGGTCACGCTGCACCTGATTGGGCAGAATAAACGTTCTGCCCACAAAGCGATTGGGGACGATCCCTTCATCGAAGGGTATCCCCGACTCGCGGGCATAGCCGACGGCGGCGCTGCGGCCGGAGTCGGGCATGGGCATCACGAAATCCGCCGCCACGCCGGACTCGCGGGCAAGCTGCCGGCCCAGGGCCTGGCGGACGATGTGGACCGTCTGCCCGAAAAGCTTGCTGGCGGGGTTGGCGAAATAAACGTGCTCGAACACACAGTGTGCCGGCTCCGCAACCGGGCCGTCAAAACGCCGGCTCTGCACTCCCGAATCGTCAATGCGCACGATTTCCCCCGGTTCGATCTCGCGGATGAACTCAGCCTCGATGGCGTCGAAAGCGCAGGTCTCGCTGGCCACGCACCACTGGCCGTCCCTGGTTTTGCCCAGCGACAGCGGCCGGATACCCCACGGGTCGCGGCAGGCCTCCAGCCGGTCGGGGAAGAGAAACAGCAGGCAGAATGCCCCCTGCAAGTGCTTGAGCACATGGGGCAGGGGATCGTGCTTCTCCACATGCGTCGGCTTGGCCATCAGGTGAACGATGATTTCCGTGTCGGTCGTGCTCTGAAAAATGTGCCCGTGGGCTTCGTACTGCTGGCGCAGGAGCTTGGCATTGATGAGATTTCCGTTATGGGCGACGGCCACCTGCCCCATCAAATACTCCCGCAACAACGGCTGAGCATTGCACAACTTACTGTCGCCGGTGGTGGAGTAGCGCACATGGCCGATGGCCGCCGTGCCCGCCAGTTCCTCGCGCAGCAGTCTTGGGCTGAAAATCTGGCTTACCAGCCCCATCCCCGTGTGCCCATTGAGCATCCCTTTGTTGGCAACCGCCATGCCGGCCGATTCCTGGCCGCGATGTTGTTGCGCAAAAATCCCATGGTAGCAGATCTGGGATGCCTGGGCCGTTCCCCAGATGCCGAACAACCCGCATTTTTCCTTTTTCTCGTACTCGTCCAGAAGCTGTTGCATTGCGGCGGACTTTCTGAAAGGACCAGGGGCGGCTCTGTGCAGCCATCCGTGTGTTCTTAACAATGAATCGAGATTCCCGACCGGTCGGCACCAGAGAGAACAGGCCAACCATCGATGCGCCAGAATAGTTAGTCCGGCGGCTTTGGTCAAACACAGGGAATCGCCAATTGCCTCGGCAGGCGAATCTGCCAAGCTTAAAAATACCAAATAATCCCCTGAAAGAATGTCCACGCCCCATAATAATTACCGTTAGCGCGTCTATCTGATCGCACTAGACTGATCCCAGTACACCAGTCGGCCGCACAGATGATTCCCCGGCGTGTTAACCGGGACGGACGGCCAACAGGGACAAGGTGTGGTGGATTAGTTTTATTTGGCGCGTCGTGGCCGGTTTTGGAGAGCATGAACGGTTTTAGCATCATAATTCCCGCCTGCAATGAAGCGGCCGTGATAGAACACACGCTCAAGTCCATCATGGCTTGTCATCTTGATCGGCCTCTGGAGGTGATCGTCGTCGCCAACGGCTGCACCGACGACACTGCCGAACGGGCTCGGCGCTTTGGCCCTTGCGTGCAGGTCATAGAAACCCCCATCGGCAACAAGAGCCACGCCTTGAACCTGGGCGACCGCCAGGCGAATTTCTTTCCCCGCGCCTTCCTGGACGCCGACATAGACCTTAGCCCCAACACCCTTCAGAGCGTGGTCGATGCCTTCAATGACCCCGGTTGCCGCATCGCCACGCCCACCGCCAACCACGTTTTTGACGGCTATAACCCGGTCCTCTCCGGCTATTACAAGTTGTGGCGATCCCTGCCTCACGTGCGCAAGGCGGTAATGGGCGCCGGTTTCTACGCCATCGACGCCGTGCTGCGCTCGCGCTTCATCGAGTTTCCGGCCCTGACCGCCGACGACAAATTCATCCGCAACCTGGCCCGGCCGCGTGAACGCCGCATCATGGGCGGTTGCTACACGACCATCACCATGCCGCGCAGCTTCCACGCCCTGCTTAAAGTCAAGACGCGCTGGACTTGCGGCAACCTCGAACTGGCCGGGGCCCGTCCGGACCTGAACCAAAACGACCAGAATCCCCATCAGGGCATCGCCGGCCACCTCCTGCTGCGCCCCTGGCTGTGGATTCACGTTCCGGCCTTCCTTTTCGTCTATCTCTACACCCATTCCGCCGCCCGAAAACGTCTGGCCGACAACTCCACCGCATGGTTGCGCGACGACAGCGCCCATTCCCTGGCGCCGCCCGCCCGGCCTGCTGTGTAACGCCCGATTTCCACATCGATCGTTCTTCCATTCCTCCGCCATGGACATTTCCTCCTCTTCCCTTTTACAGCTTTCCTCTTACATTCTTTTTCGTGCAAGGCATTCTCAATCTCGACAAGCCGCCCGGTCTTTCCTCCGCGCGAGTGGTCACCGAGGTCAAGCACCTGCTGGCCCGTGGGCTGAAGATCGGCCATGCCGGAACCCTTGATCCCTTCGCCACCGGCATCTTGCTCGTATTGGTCGGCAAGGCCACCAAGCTTTGCGAGAGCCTGATGAGTTCCCCCAAACAATACCAGGCCACCGTCAAGCTTGGCGCCGTAACCGTCACCGATGATCTGGATTCCCCCGAGCTTCCCTACGCCGGTCCCGACCCGCATCCGGGTCCAATTTCGCTTGAGAATATCGCCGCCCTGCTGCCCGTTTTCACCGGCGTGATTCAGCAACGACCTCCGGCCTACAGCGCCTTGAAAATTTCCGGCAGGCGCGCCTGCGACCTGGCCCGCCAGGGCAAGACCATCGAACTGGCTCCCCGCACCGTCCAGGTCTACAAATTGGAAATCCTTCACTACGCCTGGCCTCTTCTGCGTCTGCGTATCGATTGTGGTCGCGGGACCTACATCCGCGCCATCGCCCGGGACCTGGGTGAATCCCTGGGTGTCGGCGGCCACCTCACGGAACTGCGCCGTACCCAGGTGGGCCGGTTCGCCATCGCCGACGCCGTAACCCTGAAAACCCTTCACCGTGACGGCGTCGAGCGGCACCTGATCCACCCCTAGAGTCCGCAGGATGGACTTGCTAGCACGACAGCGCTACGTTGAGTTACAGTGGATAGCCTTTCGACGGCGGCTTTCATAGGAAGCGGCATTGCGCCACTGGTAATAGTAGCAGCGGCGCATCAGTTCCCGCCAACTCGACCACTCCCGTTGCCAGATCTTCGCTGCCAACGTCGACACCGCCTCCGTCACCTGCTCGAAGGT